>Ga0351928_1088_pt2 | contig 14407 bp, 11 predicted proteins | sample BONcelHT113001E8_FD_206858 | JGI IMG/M metagenome (GOLD analysis project Ga0351928, IMG submission 206858) | Enriched cells from coal bed in the Powder River Basin, Montana, United States - BONCAT cells T11 rep2 HSBNCT.T11.300.1.E8 ... | reverse complement strand
GACGCCTGCATAAAGCTGTACCCTGTCCGCAGTGAATTGGCGATCAGGATCAACGCGTCCCCCAGTTGACCATTAAAGGATTTCATTCTTTTTGAAGTTTTCAAAGAAACCAATATAAATGGGAATGCGACACCCAGTAAGGTTCCGGACAAACCAAAAAATAGCCGCCCACCGCTCAGGAGCAATAATGCTCCGCCCATCAACGCAGCCGAACAGACGCATAGAACAACAAACTCACCACTCCGAAGCGGCAATCCGGCGCGAAGCATCCGCTGCTCCAACGACAAATTCCAACGGGGCGATTCAACATGCTTGCCAATACTGCGCAACAGACGGCGGACTCCACTGACCTCAGCCTCCTGATAGCTGGAGGCAACTTGCCCGGCAACCGCTTGGGGTCCTAATGCAACTTGTTCCAGCCGGGCTCCAATTTGCCGTTTTTCCGCTGTAGCCAGTTGATATAGCAACAGGCTAATCACACCTAACGTAAAGAACACACTGATTGAAATGAGTAGTATCATTGACGGCAGCTCCTCTATCGGCTAGCCAACAGCTAATCTCTCCGCCTTTTTATCGACCAAAGAGTTTAAACCGGCGACCAGATTTTCCAGCCTCACCAGCCATTTCGGAATCCCACGGAAACAGCTTGTCAGCGATTGCCACCATTTTTTGTGCGACTAGTGTTTCCGGCTGATTCGTAACAAACGGCAAACCTTTGTTAATCGAATTGACCACCGTTTTCCCATCGGTAGGAATTGTCGCCACAATTTTCTTCTTCAACGATTCCTCCACCTCGCGAGATTCAATCCCTCCCTCGGAATGGGGACAGTTTACCACAACCTGAATCTTTTCATCCCCGTAGCCCAGGGACTGCAATATCTCCAGAGCCAATTTCGTATTCTTGACCGTTGGCAAATCTACTGCGGCTACGACCATAACGGTATCTGCGGCGTCAAGCGCAGCGATTCCGACTTCATTGAAAGCCGCCGCCGTATCTACAACAATATAGTCAAAGGATTTTCTTAATTGCTTCAGGATGGCGCCCACAAGTGGGCTATTTACCATTTCTGCCTGTTCCGGACGCAGCGGAGCTGCCAAAACTTGAATCGACTGATCAAAAACCGTCATATAAGCGCCGAGGATTTTGTCATCCAGATGATCCACATCCGACAAGACATCGGCAATGGTACTTCGTGGGAGTAGGTTCATAAACAGGGCCACATCGCCGAACTGGATATCGGCATCAACAATTGCCACCTTCACGTTGGGTCGCTTTGCCAATGCCACGGCCAGATTAACCGCAATCATCGTTTTCCCCACGCCGCCTTTCCCGGAGAACACGCTGATCACCTTTCCTGCCAATTTGGCTCCGGATTGAACCCTCAACGAATCGCGGATTTTCCGTTCACGGTCTACTGCCTGCCGGATTGCCTGAATCAGCTCATCGCCGGTGAAAGGCTTGGTCAGATAGTTTTTGGCCCCGGCCATCATGGCCTTTCGCAAATATTCCTGCTCCCGCTGTACACTCATGATAATAATCATGCTTTCCGGCACTTCGACGCTCAGCCTCTCTGTTGCGGCGATTCCATCCATTCCCGGCATATTTATATCCATCAGCACAACTTCAGGGCGAAGCGCCTTTGCCTGGAGCAACGCTTCCTCGCCGCTGGCGGCCTGTCCCACGACTTCCAGGTCGGGGTGGAACTGAATCAATTTAACGATATTTTCTCGGGTCGTGACGATATCATCAACGATTAGGACTCTGATTTTGTCGGACATCAGTCTGCCCTCCTGCCGGTTTCTGATTCAGGTGATCCCGCAATTCCTGAGACATGGGGGGAACCATGGACTGAAGGTCGACAATCGTCGGCGTCACCAGGATGATCAGTTCCGTCTCACCTTTCGTGAAACTGGTACTGCGGAACAACTGTCCGATGACCGGCAAATCACCCAGCAATGGAATCTTGGTCACATCGCGCGTGATGTCGTTGGAAATCAGTCCGCCGATCGCCATGGTCTGACCTGACGACAGGGCTATCGCGGTTTCGGCCTTGCGCATCCGAATCGGGGGAATCTTGATGCTGGGACCCAATTCAATTCGATTGATCGAATTCCATTCCATGGCGCTGACTTCAGCCTTGATCTTGCTGCTGATCACTCCGTCGAGACTTGCTTCCGGGGTTATCTCCAGCTTGATGCCATAATCTTTCCACTCAATGCTGACCTGTCCATTCTGATTGCTGACCGGAACCGGAATCTGGCCTCCCACCAAAATATTGGCCTTTTCCCCACTGAGCGTTACTAGATTCGGTTGTGAAAGGAGCTTGGCAAAACCATTTTGGATTAACAGGTTGACCTGGGCATTGATGGGAGCATAATTGCCAATACTGCCGACTTCACCGCCGGAGGGAATATTGCTCTGACTTTGACCCACATAAAAAATCCCCGGCGAATTTCTGTTATCGCCGCTAAAATACTGCAAGCCCAAATTTTGCGTTTTAGCCCGGTTGATCTCAACTATCCGGGCCTCGATTCGAATCTGAATCGGCCGGGAGATTTCCAGCAAGTTGACCACTTTTTCGCCGTAAGCCGCAGCTATTTTTTCGGCCCGAAGCCGCTGATACTGATCATTGACGGTTCCTTCCAAAATTACCGTTTTGTTGACCTTGACCACTCTGATATCCGGATAACCAAGTATTCGTTTGATCTCATTGGCAATCGCCGGATCGGTGGCGGCCACCTCGACCTGATAGGTCTGGCGGCCCATATTGGACCAGATAATCAGGGTCGTCGTCCCCGTCTGCTTACCGACAAGGATCAGCTCGGAACTGGATACCACAACAACGTCCGCAACCTCGGGATTGGCGATTGCCGCTCGTTGCAGCCCCGACATCGTTACCGTTTTGGACTGTCCGGCGCCCACGTCGATTTTTTCCGGGGCCGCTCCAACGGTTGTGGCTAAAGGCGATATTATAAACAATAAACAAATAAACAGGCAAATCGATATCTGCTTTTTCATGGCCCCATCGCCCCCCTACTCAACTTTCGTCCCCCGGATCACCGGGATACCGGTTAGCGATTTGGCCCCTGTTCCCGTCGCTGGAGCCGCTGGCGCGGCTGGACTTGCCGTAGTCGGTGGTTCCTTACTGGTCTGAAGCGGAGATTTGTGCAGCCCGACAATACTGGTTGGAGTCACAACTTGCTTGCTCGCCACTCCAGTTTCCGGCAGATAGGGACGGAGGGCAAACCTCAATTTTCCCTTATCTTCAGCCATCGCAATCTGAGCGGCCTCCTCCGGCGATACGGCCAGCGTCACGGTTGTCATTTTGACAACTCCGGCATCTTTTGCCGCTTCCTTTTTAGGGTCCCGATCCTTCGGCACTTCACTTTCACGATTCACCGCCAGCACAAGAATGTTCTGCAATAGAATTTGGCTGACATTATCGCCGACTACCTGTTGATCAAAAGTCACTATCGCATCCACTGCATCGCCCGCCTTCACCAAGCCGGCCACACCGGTAATGTCTGACACGCCGACTGTCAATGCCCTCTTCCCTGCAGGAATCACCCCGGTAAACCCGACCTGCTTCCCATCCGTGAACAGTCGGCGCTCCAAAACCTGCTCCCCGCCGACTATCATTTCACTGGTCACCATTCCCACCACCCGTGGCAAATCTCTGAAGGCTCCAGCTTGAATATATTCAGCGGGAACGCGGGATTCCTGAACCATCGCGGCAGTAATCCGGGTTTTCGCCGCAATATCAACCCGGGCAGTCACCACGGTCGCACCTTCGACTACCGCCGGTTTGGGAACGCTTCGACTCAACAGGTTATAGACCAGGACTGCCGTGACAAAGCTCAGAACCAACGCAATCCCCATCAGGCCCTTACTTGAAAGTTTTGCCACAATACATCCCTCACTACACTTATATAATCGATAGTTTCATTCTACAGCACCCATCGGGAAAGCTCAATAGAGTTCAACGTCCACGCCTGCAACCCCAGTCTCATTTTTCATGGGACCTCCGTCCCGACTCCAGCGGTCAAATCCATTTTTTCGCCCGAAAAAATCGCAACATGATCAGAACCATCGTCAACATCAAACCCCAGGCCATATAATAACCATAACGCCATTTAAGCTCAGGCATATACTCGAAATTCATTCCGTAAACTCCAGCAACGAATGTCAGAGGAATGAACAAAGTGGAAATAATGGTCAGAACCTTCATGACCTCGCTCAGCTTATAACTGACGCTTGACAGATAAATATCCAGCATGCCGGACACCAAATCGCGGTAGGTTTCAACCAAATCGATTACCTGAATGATATGGTCCTGGACGTCCCTCAGATAGAGTCGGTTTTGAGGCCTGCAAAGCTTTGAATCGCATCGTTCGAAAGAGCCGATTACCTCGCGAACCGGCCAAACCGCCTTGTGAAGATACAGCAACTGTCGTTTGAAAAGATGAATCTGTCGCAATAATGGGGGTCCGGGGTTGCGCACCAGAGCTTCGTCAAGGAATTCGATCGAATCTCCCATCTCTTCCAGCACAATAAAAAAATGGTCGACCATTAGATCAAGCAATTCATAGGTCAGATAGTCGGCGCCCTGCTTCTGACGTGGTGCTTTTCCTTTCAGAATCCTCTCCCGAATCGGCGCAAACAGGTCCCTTGAACTTTCGACGAAGGATATCACCCAATTTGCACCGCACAAGATGCTTACCTGTTCAAATTCAAACCGCAGCGCTACCTGGCCCTTCAAATGATTCTCGTCCCGAACGATTCCCTGTGGTTGAGTCAACCGCGAGTCCGGGGTTTTCTCGGCAAATGGAGCCCGCAAAACGAAATGGAGATATTCGTCCAACTCTTGAAATTTCGGGCGTTGCGTCGTGTTGAGAACATCTTCCATGACCAGTGGATGGATAGCAAAATGGCGACCAATCTTGTCTATCGTCTCGACATCATGAAGTCCATGAACTTCAATCCATTCGACGCATCCTTCTGAAACTGGCAATGCAATAAGCTCTTCCCACAGCTCCGTCTCCGACATATCGGCTTTTTCTGCTGAAAATACAGTTCGTCGCAACTTGATTTTTTCTGAATAAACCGAACCGATGTGATTCAAAGTTCCCGGCGCTATCCCCATTTTTCCCGAATAGCGTCCCGTTTTCTTTTGTTGTGGGTTCACCGACAGCTCAATCCCCTTTATCCATGAAATCAATTTACTAGGGACTTTGACATATCCGGACAAAAGTCCTGCCGATTGCCTCGCTTTGCTCGCAAATCAATAATGAAACAACAATCTTGCAGGAAATATCCATCTCAGGTGGAACATTTAATGGAGGCAATCAATTATTGTTTCTATTAAAAATTTGAAAAGAGGGATCTGGGGTGGATATCATCCGTGAATTATTGAACGACGTTCCTCTGCCACGCATGGTGAGAATTCGTCAGTCCTTTGCCGCAGAGGAAGTATCCGATGTCGCTGCGGCACTCCGGGCTGCGCTGGTCGATTCGGGCCAGCTCCAACGGCTCAAGCCGGGTATGCGCATAGCCATCGCTGTCGGCAGTCGTGGTGTTGCCGCACTTGACGTTCTGGTCCGGACACTGGTCGAAGAGCTCCTCCTGTGCGGCTGCAACCCATTCATCGTCCCGGCTATGGGGAGTCACGGCGGCGCTACCGCTGAAGGTCAGGCAGAAGTGCTTGCCCATCTGGGAGTTTGCGAAAACACTGTCGGCTGTCCGGTCATTTCTTCCATGGAAGTCGTGGAAATTTCCCGCCTGCCGAACGGGCTTCTTGTGTATATGGACAAACACGCCTATCACGCCGACGGCATCATCCCAATCAACCGCATCAAACCCCACACCGCCTTTCGCGGTCCCAACGAAAGTGGTCTGGCCAAAATGATTGCCATTGGCCTCGGCAAACAGAAAGGAGCCGAAACCTGTCACGCCTACGGTTTCAAACACATGGCCGATTATGTCCCGGCGGTGGCCCGCCAGGCAATTGAAAAAACGCCGATTCTATTTGGCATTGGCACGGTGGAAAACGCTTATGACCGCGTGGCAAAAGTTGTCGTGACCCGCGCGGATGATCTGATTGAGACCGACCGGTTGCTGCTCATCGAAGCCAAAGCGTCGATGCCCCGAATCGAGTTTCCCTGCATTGATGTGCTGGTCATTGACGAGATCGGCAAAGATATCTCCGGCGATGGCATGGATCCGAACATCACCGGGCGCTATCCCACCCCTTACCCGACCGGCGGTCCTGATGTATCAAAAATGGTGGTTCTGGATCTAACCGAGAAAACAGGCGGTAACGCAAATGGCGTCGGCACCGCTGATTTTACTACCCGCCGGTTGGTGGAGAAGACTGATTTCAAGGCCATGTACGCGAACGGAATCACCTCAACAGTAGTCCGCCCCAACGCCATTCCAACAACTCTGGACTGCGACCTGGATGCGATTCGGGCTGCAATCAAGACTTCCAACGCGATTGACCTGACGAAAGTCCGACTCGTGCGAATCAAAAACACCCTTCAGCTCGGCGAAATCCTGATTTCAGAAGCCTTGGTGGAGGAAGCCAAAACTCTGCCCAATATCAAAATCCTTTCTGATCCGTTTATGATGGAATTCGACGGGCAGGGAAACCTTAGGAATGGTATATGAATAAACCTCCAGCCCCAGTTTGCAAAAATCAACCGGAACACAGTCGGGCCATATTGTTTTTGCTGGCGGCAGCGATACTCTGGAGCACAGGCGGTTTTTTCATAAAGTGGGTTGAATGGAATGGGATGGCTATTTCCGGCGTTCGCAGCGCGATTTCGGCCGTGGTGATAGCCATCGCCTTCCGCAAGGACTTAAAGATCACCTGGTCACCCCTGCAATTAGGCGGCGCGGTTGCCTATGCCCTGACCGTGTCCCTGTTCGTCGTGGCGAACAAGCTGACCACTGCCGCCAATGCCATCTTGCTCCAATATACGGCGCCGGTTCATGTAGCCCTCCTGGCAGCCTGGATCCTCAAGGAACGAATCACGTTGCGTGATTGGCTGACCATCGTCGCGGTCCTGACCGGAATGGTAATGTTTTTCTTTGAGCAGATGAGTCCGGGGGGCTTGATCGGAAATCTGCTGGCCTTGTTTACCGGCTTTACTTTTGCGTTGTTCATTGTATTGATCAGAAAGCAACAAGGAGCCTCGCCAGCCGCTTCGGTTTTCCTGGGCAATGTACTCACCGCCCTGGCCGGCCTTCCGTTCATGTTTGATTCGGTTCCCGGTTTGCAAGGCTGGCTTGGCATGATCTATCTGGGCGTGTTCCAGCTCGGCCTGGCCTACGCTCTATACACTTGGGCGCTTGCTCACGTCACCGCGATGGAAGCTATCCTCATCACCCTTATAGAACCGGTGTTGAATCCATTTTGGGTCTTTTTGTTGATGGGCGAAGTTCCCGCCATGACCTCTCTATTCGGCGGTGCAATCATCATTGGCGCCGTCACCATTCATCACATCATCGGAGCCCGATCATGACCAATCCTCTGCAGGTCCTGTTTCACAACCGCCAGTTTCAAGCCATTGCCGGAATCCAGGTTTTCAATGTGTTCAGCGCGCAATTGCTTGCGCCTGTATTGCCGCTGTATCTGACTACCCAAGGCCTGTCGGCCTCACAGATCGGCATGGTGATGGGAGTGACCGCGCTGGGCGCCTTGATTATGCGGCCTTCAGCCGGCCGTTCGGTCGACCGCCGCGGCAGTCGCCCAGTCATTCTGTTTGGTCAGTCGATCCTTGCCCTATGTCTGTCTGCGTATTTCTGGTTTACGGGATTTATTCCCTTGCTGCTTATCCGTTTTCTGCATGGCGCCGCCCAGTCCTTTTATTCAACTGCCTGCGTAACGTTTGCCAGCAGCGTTGAATCCCCCCAAAACACGGCAGCGGCAATTTCTCTGTTTACAGTTTTCACCATGGTTGGCTTGGGCGCGGCGACGAGTATGGCCCCGCTCCTTTATCAATCATTTGACTTCATCCCGCTGGTAGGAATCAGTTTGCTGACGCTGGCCGTGTCTGCCTCCTTCACCCTCTGGCGGGCCCGCCCCATCGCACCGATCCATGATCCCAAGCGGCTCCCTTTTTCTTCGGTGCTGCACCTGCCTGCTGTTTGGGCGCCAACGGTTTGCCTGTTTGCCTCCAACGTCATCTTCAGCACCCTGTTCACTTTCGTCCCTTTGTATGCCCTGTCCGAATCGGTTTCCGGCTATTCGTCATTTTATATTGCTTTTGCCGTGGCCGTTATTATTACCCGGTTGGCTGTTCAGTCCCTGACGCAGGCTTTTGCCGCTGAAAAAGTTGCCACCGCTGCCAGTTTGTCGAATATAGCCAGTGCCCTGATCATCCTGTTTTATCCCTCGACGCTTACTTTCGCCATATCCGGCATTTTAATCGGTCTGGGGTTCGGCGTAATTTTTCCGGCCTTAACTGTCTACGTCATCGAACGAATCCCTCCTGCCAGCAAGGGGACCGGCTTGTCCATCCTGACTGCGGCCGGCGATGTGGGTAACGCGTTGGGCGCTGCGGTTCTGGGCATGGTCGCCGAGTTCTTCGGCTTTCGTTGGGTCTTCATTTCGGCTTCCCTCGTCGTCCTGTTTTGTGTGCGTTATTTCTACGCAACCTTGGTAATCAAGCCGGCCCGAGCGGCTGACCGCAGCTGATCGGTTGTTGATACTGCGAAAGCCAAAAGGAGCTGCGGCGAAATTGCATTTCGCCGCAGCTCCTTTTTTACGTGACAAATATGTTGAACGAGAAAATCGGGTCTATTTTTTCCCCCACTCGGTGTGAAAAACGCCCGGTCGATCGATTCGTTCGTACGTATGAGCGCCAAAATAATCACGCTGGGCCTGGATCAGGTTAGCCGGCAGTACCGCCTGTCGATAGCTGTCATAGTAGTCCAGGGAGGCGTTAAAGGCCGGCGTGGGAATCCCTAAATCACGGCAGGTTTTCAACACCATCCGCCACGGGTCTTGTGATGCAGACAGAACCTCGGTAAAGAACGGGGCCAGCATCAGGTTGGCAATATCCGGCTCATTCGAAAACGCGTCGCGGATTTTATCGAGAAAACGGGCGCGAATGATGCAGCCGCCCCGCCACAACAGAGCAATTTCGCCAAACCGCAGATTCCAGCCGTATTCCTTGCTGGCCGCGGCCAATAGAGCAAACCCCTGCGCATAGGAACAGATTTTGGATGCATACAGCGCATCATGAACAGCCTGGATCAATTGTTGCCTGTCGCCTTGCCACTTGCCCCCGGGGCCTTTCAAGATTGTGGCGGCAATCACCCGCTCCTCTTTGACCGCTGACATGCAACGGGCAAATACCGCTTCGGTAATCGCCGGGGTCGGCACCCCCAGATCCAGCGCATTTTGCGACGTCCACTTGCCGGTGCCTTTCTGCCCCGCCTTATCCAAAATCAATTCCACCAGGGGAAGCCCGGTTTCCGAGTCAACCACCGCCATAATATCACGGGTAATCTCAATCAGGTAGGAATCCAGGGCTCCTTCATTCCAACGCGAAAACACTTCATGCAGCTCGGCTGCCGTCAGTCCTCCAGCCTGCTGCAGAATATAATAGGCTTCGGCAATCAGTTGCATGTCGGAATATTCGATTCCATTATGGACCATTTTGACATAATGCCCGGCGCCGTCGGACCCAACATAGGCGCAACAGGGGCCGTCGGCAACTTGCGCTGCTATTTTGGTAAACATGAGCGCCACCTCGTCGTAGGCCGTCCGATCGCCGCCCGGCATCAGACTGGGACCCTTCAGCGCTCCCTCTTCCCCGCCCGAAACGCCCATTCCCAGAAATCGGATCCCTTTTGCCGCCAATGTTTGAAAACGCCGCCGGGTATCTTGGAAGAAGGAATTCCCGCCGTCGATCAAAATATCGCCCGGTTCCAGATACGGCAACACTTGTTCAATCATGTCGTCCACCGGTTTTCCAGCCTTGACCATCAGCATGACTCGTCGAGGTCGTGCCAAAGAAGCCGCCAGTTCCTCAAGTGAATGAGTTCCTTTGACAGGAAGTCCCGCCGCCTGCCCGGCGATGAATTCGTCAACCCTTGCCGTAGTCCGGTTGAACACGGCAACCTGAAAACCTTTACTGACCATGTTCAGCACCAGATTTTCGCCCATTACGGCAAGTCCGACCAGGCCGATGTCACAAAGTGGCTTCACTGCAATTCCTCCTTTGACCTATCCATTGTTTTCATACTAACAATACTATTATATTTTCTACGTTTGCATCGGTTTTCCTTTTGCGCTTCAATCCAAGCGGAAAATTTTACCGGGGTTCATAATCTGGTTGGGATCCAGCGCTTTTTTTATCGCCTTCATCATTTTTAGTTCAACCGGATTGCAATATTTCTTCATCAAGTCCAACCGTTTGAAACCGATACCATGTTCGCCGGATAATTTTCCGCCGACTGAATAGATAAACTCATACAGTTCATCCTGAAGCAACGGCAATTGCTCATTCCATGTTTCCACCGGCATCTCTTCCTTCAGAATGTCGGCATGTACGTTCCCGTCGGCAGCATGAGCAGCGACATGAATGCTGACACCATATTTTTGGCCCAGTGCGGACAGTTTCTCCACTACGTCAGGAATTCGCGACATCGGCACCACGGTGTCTTCGGCCGAAAAAATCAGGCTACGGGCTCGGTTCGCTTCACCGAAAGATTTACGCGCTTTCCATATTTTTGTCGAATCTGCGACCAAAACTTCCAACGCGCCATTTTCCGTGCAAAGTTCATCAATAAAAACGCATTGATCTTCGAGAATTTCTTCATTATTACCATCGATTGAAAGAATAATGTAAAACCCTTTGTCACTATGCGGCATTTTTTCATGCAAGAACTCCTCAACGCAACGAATGGCCTTGTTGTCCATGAACTCAACACAAACCGGACTGATCGACGATTGCATAATTTTGGCCACAATGTTGATTGCTGAATCGAGGCTGGGGAACACCGCCAATAAATCAACCACATGGCCGAGTCGCGGCGCCATTTTGAGATAGACCTTGGTGACAACCCCCAACGTGCCTTCCGATCCAACGATCAGTTGCGACAGCCCATAGCCGGTCGAGTCTTTTTTTAGTTTTCCGCCCAGTGTCACGATATCTCCTTCGGGGGTGACAAGTTCCAGCCCCAGAACCTGCTGGCGGGTCGTACCGTATTTCACGGCCTTCAGCCCCCCGGCATTGGTCGCCACGTTGCCGCCGATAAACGAGCTATCCGAACTGCTGGGCTCTCCTGGATACAAGTAGCCTTTTTCAGTTGCGATCTCTTGAACGCGGGACGTACGGACGCCCGGCTCCACTACAAGGACCATGTTTTGTTCATCAATCTCGATGACTCGGTTCATTCTTTCTGTCGTCAGAACGATGCCGCCCTCATAGGCAACCGCGGCGCAGGCATATCCGGTCCCCGCGCCCCGCGGAACCACCGGAATCAAGCGGCGGTTGGCCAGTTTAAGAATTTCGGCGACCTGCGCTGCGGTTTCCGGCAACACGACCACTTCGGGATAATGGATATATTTTGCACCGGTGACTTCATCATGTGAATAAGGTTCCAGCTTCTCCGGGTCCGTCCAGACATATTTTTCACCGACAATCTGTTGAAGTTCTGCGATAGCGGCTTCGTCCACCGGATGATACTTGCTCATTTCATTCCCTCCTCATGGATACGGCGAAACGCATCTTCAAGATTCGTTTCGCCGCTTTAATCATCTATAGGTTGACAACTTACCGTTGTATACGCGCGGAACCGCCGGCCGCCATCGCGCGAACCTGCTCGACGCCACACATGGTAGTATCGCCGGGGAAAGTTGTCAGCAAGGCCCCGTGGGCCCAGCCCAAACGCAAAGCCGCTTCGGGCTCCTCGCCGGAAAGCAGGCCATAAAACAGGCCCGATGCAAATCCATCACCGCCACCGACGCGGTCGTAAATATCCAGTTCTGTTGTCGGCGCGACAAAAGTCTCGCCATTAATCCAGGCCACAGCGCTCCAGCTGTGACGATTCGTTGAATGAACTTCGCGCAGGGTAGTGGCAACAATCTTGATCTGCGGCAGTTTTTCGCGCACTTGGTTTATCATGCCGAAAAATGCGCTGGGATCAAGTTTCGACTTGGCGGCTACCTCAGGCCCGGGAATTCCCAGCCCCATTTGGAGATCTTCTTCGTTGCCGACCAGAACATCGACATTTTTCAGAATTCGGCCCAAGACTTCGACTGCGCGACTGGGACCGCCGACGATATTCCACAGCTTGGCCCGATAGTTCAAGTCAAAGGATACGACCGCGCCTGCTGCTTTAGCGGCCTGCATGCCCTCGATAATAATTTCGGGCGTAGTTTCAGACAGCGCGGCAAAAATCCCGCCGCTATGGAACCAGCGCACACCCTCGGCAAAAATCGTCTTCCAGTCGAAATCACCAGGCTTGAGCAAGGCGCCTGCCTCGTTTGCGCGGTTATAAAACACCACCGGTGCTCGCGCCCCCTGCCCGCGGTCACTGTAAACTGCAGCCATATTGGGCCCGTTTACGCCGTTGTGTTTGAAATGCTTGTAGAAAGGTTTGACCCCCATAGATTTCACGCGGTCAGCAATCATCTCTCCAACCGGATAGTCTACCATCGCCGTGGCGACGCCTGTTTTCAGGCCAAAACAGTCAGATAGGTTCGCGGCGCAATTATACTCGCCGCCACTCACATGAATCTTGCATTCCGTCGCTTTGCGAAAAGGAACAACTCCCGTATCCAGTCGATGAACCAGAGCTCCAACAGACAGGAAATCCAATGCTCCTTCGGAACGGATATTCAGACCGATTGCACCCATGATTTTCCTCCTCCATTATTCATTTCTGTTTGCGGGGAATACTTGTCTTAGTCATGAATTCGGCAATCATCCAGCTGCTTCGAGGCGGAGGTTCATCTTGACCTGTTCCCAGGTTACCGTCTTTGCCTTGGAAAAACCGTTAAAGGTAGTTGCCGAAGCAGAACTGTAGGATCCGATATCAGGGACTAGCAACAGATCACCCACATCAAGCCGAGGGGTGTCTTTTTCGCGAAAAATTACATCGAAAGAGTCACAACTCGGTCCGGCAAAGGTTGCCGAAATCAGAGGATCCCCTTTGAAGGACAACAGTTCATAATCCCAATGATCAAAGATTACGCCTGAAAACGTCCCGTAAATACCTTCGTCAAGAAAGTACCAGTCCTGGTTATCGCGATGTTGTTTGCCGATAACGCGGGTAATCAATTTCACCGTGGTACCGCAAATAAACCGGCCGGGTTCGGCCCAAATTTCCGTATCAGGAAAAAACTCGTCCAGTGCCGAGCTGATTGTTGTCAATATCGCCTGAACATTGATCTTTTCACTGCCCGGCGCCCTGATCGGAAAGCCGCCACCGATGTCTAGAGTCCTAAGTTTAAGCCCTTGCCCGGCAGCCTCATCAAATATTTTTCGACAAACTTTGATGGCATTCAAATAAGCATGATGCTGGGTCGCCTGACTTCCGACATGAAACGCAATGCCGGCAACATCAAGGCCACAGTCTCGCGCTTTGAGCAACAATCCGATCACATCGGCCGGCTCAGCGCCAAATTTTTTGTTCAGATCAATTAGCGCTTCAGGATTCTGCATCCGGACACGAACCAAGATACCGGCTCCCGGAGCGACCCTGGCCATTTTCTCGATTTCGGGCGCACTGTCCACCATGTAATATGTTATTCCCGCTTCCTGGGCTGTCACGATGCTATGATCGGGTTTGATGGGATTGGCGTACACCATTTGGCTCCCACTGATCCCCATTTCTTTCAGTTGAAGGATTTCTCCATCAGAAGCAACATCGAAACAAGACCCCAGGTCCTTCAGTGTGCGGACTATCCTTTCATCTGGATTAGCCTTGACCGCATAATGAATCTTGACCCGGGGCATAAATTCCTGCAAGGTGCGGTAATTGTTTTTTACCTGTTCAACCGACATCACCAGTAATGGCGTATCGAAACTGTCCGCCAGCCGCCTTACTTCGGCCTGGGATAGATGAAATTCCTTTTGCATATCCACTCCCCTTTTACCCTTGGTTTTGTTGCGAAAACCCGCTTTGATTGTACCATATCAACAAAAAACTGCAACAATAATTTTGTTGGATCCCGTCAAGGGTTACTTTCTGTCGGACCCATCATCAACACGGGTCCCGACTCTGATAACCCTGCTGATTCCTTCAAATTCATCTGTCGAGATTTTTTCGCGGCTAATTTCGCGGTTCCCTTCGGTGCGAATTCTCTGCACAGTAACCACAAATCCTGGCCGCCCTTCTGTTTCAACAATCTCCCGTCCCAACGGAAGCAATGAGTCTTGAACTATCAAC
>Ga0351928_1093_pt1 | contig 14725 bp, 11 predicted proteins | sample BONcelHT113001E8_FD_206858 | JGI IMG/M metagenome (GOLD analysis project Ga0351928, IMG submission 206858) | Enriched cells from coal bed in the Powder River Basin, Montana, United States - BONCAT cells T11 rep2 HSBNCT.T11.300.1.E8 ... | reverse complement strand
GGGCATGCTTGGTTCTTTTTCAGTGAACCACTACCTGCGGTCAAAGCACGAAGATTTGGATCAGTACTGATTACAGCGATTATGCACCGACGGCACGAGGTCAGTTTCAAGTCATATGATAGATTATTTCCGTCACAAGATAACCTTGCAAAGGACGGCTTGGGCAATCTGATTGCCTTGCCTTTGCAAGGGCAGGCCTCTCAAGCTGGAAACTCGTGCTTTGTTGATGCAGAATTTAACCGATATAAAGATCAGTGGGCTTTTTTAAGTCAAGTTCACCGACTATCGGAAGCGCAAATTGATCAATGGATTACAGCTTTTTCTGAAAAAAGTGATCTTGGCGAATTGAATGATAGCGGAGATGATTTTGTTCGCAAGCCATGGCAAAGAAATATCGAAAAGGATCTCGACGTCAGTGATTTTCCGGCTATCCTCACGATTACCTTGGCTAACGGGATTTATGTCCCCAAACAAGGCTTGTCACAAAGAGCACTCAATCGCATCAAACGTTTAGCAGCCTTTTCAAATCCAGAGTTTTTTAAAAAGCAAGCCATGCACTTTTCAACATGGGATACACCGCGCATCATTGCTTGCCATCAAGAACATGAACAATACATTCAATTACCCAGAGGCTGTCAGGATGCTTTGGAGCAAATACTTATAGAAGCACATGTTAACTGGCAAATGCAGGATGAGCGACAGAGCGGCCATCCAATCCAAGTTGTTTTCAAAGGGTCATTATGGCCGCTTCAGCAAGAAGCGGCAGATATACTTAAAAAGCGACAAACAGGTGTTTTGTGTGGAACGACGGCATTCGGGAAGACAGTAACTGCAATTTATCTGATCGCTCATCATCAAACCAATACTTTGATACTCGTTGACAGCGTTCCTCTGATGCAACAATGGCAAAGCAGCATTGAGCAATTTCTCGAAATTCAGGAACAACTTCCGGAGGAAGTGAAATCACGTGGCCGCAAGAAACAACGGAATATAGTTGGTCAATTGGGCGGTTCTCGCAAGGAAACTCATGGCGTAATTGACATCGCTGTCTTTCAGTCAGTAATTACCGGACACCAGGTTAAGGATATCGTAAAAGATTACGGGATGGTTATAGTAGACGAGTGCCAACATGTTGCGGCCGCCTCTTTTCAGCAAGTAATGGACGAGGTTAATGCAAAATACGTATATGGTTTATCGGCGACCCCTATTCGACAAGATGGGAAGCATCCGATTGTCTTTATGCAATGTGGCCCGATTTTATATCGTGACGATGCTAAGAAACAAGCAGTTGAAAGATCATTTGCACACATTTTGTCGCCCCGTTTTACAAACTATCTGCTTCCGCAAGAATGGGATATTGGTCAAAGTCAGATCCAGGACATATTCACCGACTTAACAATATCAGGCAATCGAAACAAACAAATCATTCAAGACATACTTACAGCTCTGCGAAACGAAAGAAGCATAATGGTCCTGACTGATCGTAAGGACCATGTTGAACTGCTGGTCAAAGAGATTAAACCGTCGTTCCCTGAAGTTATTACTTTGACAGGAATGGGGACAACCAAACAGAAACGAGAAAAGCTTGAAGTGATAAAGTCGTATTCCACGAATAAACCGTTGTTAATTGTCGCAACCGGAAAATATGTAGGAGAGGGATTTGATGTACCAAGACTCGACACGTTGTTTCTGGTCATGCCGTTTTCGTGGAATGGTACTTTGGCGCAATACGCTGGGCGACTTCATCGAATTTATTCGGGCAAAAGCGATGTTCAGATATATGACTACGTTGATATCAACGTACCTGTTTTAGAGCGAATGTACGGCAAGCGTCTGAAAGGGTATCGGGATCTGGGATATCAACTGGGTGAGCCGGGGCTCGCACAAGCCAGACTAAATTTCATATTTGATCAAAGCAATTATTGGGATGCTTTAATGAATGATCTGCTTGATGCCAAAGAAATGATCTGGATCTCTTCTACGTCATTGAATATCAGACCGATAAAATTATTGGAAAAGACAATTGCCCGGCGAAGTCTGGATATTGAAAACCAAGTGCTCTTTATCAAAAAGAAAAATCAAGATAGCATGGATATCACAAGAGATTATGAGCAAAAAGCGAATGAGATTTTGAACCGATTATCATTTAACACAAAGCCCGTTACCGAGCTGAGTTGCAATGCCGTCATCATTGATCAGCGCATCCTATGGTATGGCAGTCTGGCACCACTTGGCTTCCCTAAAGATATCGATAGTATCATGAGAATTGAAAGCCCAAGGCTGGCCATGGACATGCAAAGTGTGCTGTCTGATAAAACTGTTTTGTGAGCGAAAACAATTCAAAAAATGATCAGGCGAATTGTTATCTCGTCGCGGCGATCGCTCATCATTTGCACCTGAGTGATGATTGGTGGATCAAGTCAGTCTATCAGCGCCGAGGATCCTCTACAACCCATAACCGACTGTCCTATATCATTTCAACTTCGAGCATCGCATTGCAGCAGGCGATGGGAACGTCCTGATTTCAATTTTCAGAACTAAAAATCCTTTGTCGGCAATGCAATCATAATTGCTTGGGCCGGCAAGGGATTCATCCAGGGTCGGCCTCTCGGACGCTTCGGCTTGCTATCTTTTGTACCTTTCCGCGGGCGGCCTCTTTTAAAAGTCCCTGATACGGCTCGACTGGCGTTTCCGCAAGGGTGAACTGATTGGTTCCTTTGAAACCAGCGACAGGACCTTGGCTGAGGTTCTGGAATTCCTGAAGGACAGGGCAGAAGATGCGTAAGAGGGAGTCGAGAGTTAATTTTTCAGGAAGTTAAGATATATCCGTCACATCTGGAAAACAACTACACTCAAGGAGCAGTTTTCATCGTCGCAGGAAGTGCTCGACGAGATGCGTCCGATCCGATGCATCGAGCATACAGGGAAAGCTAAATTCATCACGCCATTTGTCGGAGCGCAGGTCGATATCTGTAAGGCTTTTCAATTTGAAATTCCGCCGGACTGTGCTCCGGATTATGTTTCCAGGCAGAAGCATCCGAAACGCCGCGGGCGTCCAAAACGCAAATTGACTGAACGGGATTTATAGTACAAATTAAATCAAAACTCACGATGGACTGGGTTGAACGGAATGAGCTGCCTCAGCAGCAACATGGTCAGGATATTTTTGGCGACAAACCGGCGACAACCGGCGACAAACCGACGATAAGCAATGAGTACTTTGCATGGTCCTAATCGCAGAGCAAGCTTCGGGTTGGAACACAAGAAGCGTCAGCAAGCACAAGCAAAACGGGAGAAATCCTTGCGGCGTTCCAGATCCAAACGTGCCTTGTGGCTCCATCATTTACTGGCTTGGTTTCTGAAAATGTTAATTTTTATTATATTATATCACATGTTTTACATGAATTCAGCAACAAAATGAATACAAACCAGGCGCTATCTAATTATGTTATTTTATGATGATATTTCAATATGCATGTTTTAATTGCTTCAAGTTCACTGCCAGATTTGCTTTTTTGCGCTCCAAGCACTTTGCCAAACACGACCATTCATCATCACATGATAGACAGGCGATAGAAATTGATCAATTTGATCGATGACTTGATCAAACGAAAGCTCAGCATCCCCGATCGTCTTTAAAAAATAACGCCATTTAACCTTCATTTCAAGGTCATCTTTTAATTCAATCACTCTTAAAAAACTATCTTCGTTGTGTGGCGTCTGTCGTGTCTGTAAAGTATCATTTATCGCTCTTTGCAGATGTGCCCCGGAAAAATCGAAGTTTTGCGCCAAATAGTAAATATCATAAAAATCTTTCATGCGTCCAGTCAACTCAAGGCGCTGTAAAATCGCATCAAACTTTTCTGCTATCGCACTTTCAAGTGAGTAGGTCATCACAACTGGTGGGTCAAATTCATTTAATTGTGTTTTCACTTGCCGCTTGATGGCTGCCGGTACAACAACATCACCGACGCCAATATCAACATTGAAAGGAACTCGAACATTTTTTATTCTGCCAATTATTTGTGTACTAACACCCATATATTGTCTTTGCGGGGTAATCTGTTTAGTTTTTCTGGCATCAAGGATAACGATGTCATTGATTCCAGTTGGTGTCGCTATAATTTCGGCAATTACATCGTCGATATGTTTAGGGTTGCCATCTTGATTTTGGAGTAAAAAGTCTATATCGACGGTTGCCCTGCTCTCAAAACCTGTCAGCGTATAAATGAAAAGACCGCCCTTCAAAACGAAATTATCAATATAACGTGATTTTGATAGTCGACGAAGAAACTCTTCCTGAAAGAAAAGCTGAAGACAGTGTTGATAGCTTATATCACTTGCCTTTGCATGATTTTTTAATTTTGCAAGGATTGATGCGCCTTGATCCATTTAAATCCACACCCCAATCAGATTCTTGACTTTTGATTGAACTCGAAGCCGTTTGGCATACTGGATCAGGCGAGGAATATCCTTTTGGGGATCATCAACAAAAAAGCGAATTGCATTACTGAAGATTTCTTTATCCATTTTATTAATATAGCGGAGACAATCGCAAATCACTCGCTCCTTGTCGTAGATCCGAACAGTAAAGCTATCGATTGAACCTGTCGTCAGACCGAGTTCTAGCAGGGCAGATTCAACATAGTATGGCTTGACGAATGGATAATCAATTTTAAAACGCGACTTCGGAGAATCTTTACTAACGGCAAGGCTCCACCGCAGAGGCGTCCTGTCGCTGAATCCGTAATAATGAAGGGCAGTTTCCATGCAAAGTATAGCATCCGGGAAAAGTCGATTGATCGTCACAATCTCGCTGAGACTATCCTGATCGATCCACTGATAATAACCTGTCCTGATTTTTTCAATCAGTCCCTGTTCAATCAATGCTTGGATGTCTTTATAGAAAATACGAGCGTGCGAAAAATCGGATGTACGCAGAAGCCCACCGTGTTCAGCAAACAGCTGTTTAATTTCTTCGAGTTGTCTCATCTCTTACCTTCATTATTAAATCGATGCACAATTAGTCGGCAAGCGGATTATTTAATAATTATTATGCTAAAGAGCGCTTGAATAGTCAATACTAATATCTAATAAAGTTAATCGACAAGCGGATTATTTAATAATGCAAGGTTTTAACACCGTTTATTTGTGAATAAATCCTGCTGCGAATTAAATTTCAGGGGTTTTCCAATTCAAGCTAAGCGTCAAAACCGGCACACCTATTCATTCAATCTGTGATCTGCGAAAATCATCCTGAAAGCCAAAGATCAAGGAGGCGCAGGATGGCGCAAGTCACTCGTCGTTACCACCAATAAAAGCTTTGATGACTGGGTTGATTTCCTCGGCGATCCCGTTGTCAGCCACTGAAATTCTTGAACGGCTGATTTGTATATGTCAGATATTTAACCAGACCGGTGCTGGTTTCAGATCAAGACAGAAAGACGATTCTATGATGCTTTCACCCGTAAGGGTGGCTCAACTCATCTGGCCGTTTATCGACCAATTTACTTGACTGATGTCACAGTAATTGCATCAGCTACCTACTGCACAAACAAAACAGATGCCCTTCAGGGTCAAACATAGTGATAAAATGCTCCCCACCATATTGGAAAGCAGCTTTGGTTGCACCAAATCGGATGGCTTCATTAACAACAACAGGCAAATCGTCCACTTGAAAGTTAAAGTGCATTTGTTTCTGCTGTTTGTCATGTTCCTCTGCGCCAAATTTGTGTTGTCTTCTACTTTAACTGCCGCAATGCTGCCAATCGGTTCGCCAAGAGCCTTCATTTCTATTGCCCAATTATAGTTATTATCAGCTTCATAGCGCGGTAGCCAATTTTTGATAACCTCACGCGAAACATCGATGTTTTCATGTGTAGGCCATGATAAGTGTTTTGTGACCTCCGGGTCACTCGCCCAATTCCGAAACATTGCTTCCGCATCGTCTTGCGTAAACCGCCTCAGGAGCAATCATTCAGTCTCAAGACTAACTGTGCCTTTGTGATTCATATAAATCCACCTCACTAATCTCTTTGGATAATGCTAATTGTTCGTTTCATGCTTCTTTTTTATCAGCTTCAGTAAATCCTGCCAATCCTCATGACACAAATCAGAAAAATAGAAGCAACAGACAAGCTGAGCATTTATCCATTTCGGTCATGACGATCTCCTTTCTGGCGTATCAACCTCCAGTTTCCCAAATCCTTTAAGATACAGTATATTCAAAATCGCTCCGTTGCCTTTCCACCAGATCTTATTTATCTATAAGTCGTATCACTCTTGACGTGCAATCCCGCTTTCTGTCCACAATTTTACACCACGAATCAGCCAGCGGAAAGTGCGTGCCGTCCTTAAATGAGCATGCTTCCTGCCTGACAAGCAAAAACTAGCGAGAAGTAATTGCTCAGCGGCAGTCTCATGCACCAGGTGCTAAAAAAAATAGCTCTTATACCACTTTTATAGTCCGGAAGATTGGTACACTTCAAATAAAAACATCAGACAAACCAGTATAGATGTCGGAAAGGTGGACATAATGAATGGATCTGATGATATGAATCTGAACACGCGTGAAGGTCAGACAAATGATCGGACCGTGCCCATTTCCGGTCTATTTAAATCTGACGCTGCAGTCCTTCTCGTTCTTGGCCAGTCAAATGCCCATGGCCATGGTCTCTTGATGAATGAAGAAGATAAAATCAGGCAACCCATGAAAAATGTTTTTGGGTTGAGCCGAGAAAACAACCAGGGTTATGATCTGACAGAGTGACATGGATCGGTTATCGGTCGTCTGGCATGAACCTGTTGGTTACCCCAGTGGTCCGAATCTGTTTGCCGAACTTCTTGAATTCCAGGGACCGGGTGCTGTGGCAGCCTGGCGTATCTTCGGCAGCCATCGCCTCTGGCACAGCCCCGAGGATGCAGTGCGAACTTATTATCCGGACAACCAGTCGGTCCATGTGAAACCGACAGCATCCGGATTGATCGTACAGCAGGAGACCAAAGCAACTGATCAGCACGCTATCGATAGAAAAAGTAGGCTGTAGCGTCTTTTTCGTTGTCCGGGTCATCAGCCAGGTGGTAGCGGTCGACCAATCGGGTATGATATTGGCTGCCATAGTCGCCCACCTGATTGTCATAGATGTTCATAACGCCTGGTTCTGACCAGCTTAAGAAGATGAAGGAATGAGTTGGGTTGCTGCCGATGCGGCCGTCTGCGTTTGTTGTAAAGCAGATTGCCCCTGGTAATAGAGCGTCAAGATCAAATGATTTATTGAATCCGCGCCGGGTCAGATCCTTGATCAGTTCAGTCGTGTGATCAGTTGAATATGGGATGTCGCAGCCAAGCCGGCGTAATGCTTCGCTGACCGTGATAACGCAGGCATTTGTCCAACTGCCGCCATTTAGTGACAGTGCCTTCTCACCGACCAGTTGGCCATTGGCTGGATCTGCCAGATAATCTGCCAGACTGGTACAGATACCGGTGTAATCTTGAGCAGCGACTGTCGGCGTCGACGTGGGTCGCTTCGTTGGGACAGGACTCGGCGTCGGAGATGGTGACGAAGTTATGACAGGCGACAGAACAGGTGTCATGGTCGGCGTCGGCAGAGGCGTAACCGTCGGGGTTACAGCTTGTTCCGGCGATGGTGATGGCGTTGCCGGCGGTATAACCGTCGGAGTTGACGTGGGTGTTGGGGTTGATACAGGTGTAAGGTTCAGTGCAGTTGGCTCAACCGGAGCCATACAACCTGTAAGCTGAAGCAGAAGAAACAGGATGAACAGCACAGCTTTTTTACGGATCATGCAACGGGTACCATCCCTCCGCTGATATAAATCCTCATAGTAAAGGGGATAATGACAGGATTAACTCTACGTCAAAACATCAGATTTTGCAAGGCATCGTCATCCTGTTTCATCGATCACGATAATGAATATGATAATTTACATCTGCTTCTATCGTCAGTTCGACCATGCGATCACAGCCGTGTTGATCCAGCCTGTCAGCATTTAATAATTTGGGCTTGCTCAACAAAGCACATTTTCAAAACCCTAGCCAGCAAAGCATGGAGTCAAGGCTCATTTGGATCTGGGACACCGCAAGGACTTCTCCTGTTCTGCTTGTGCTTGCTGACGCTTCTTGTGTTCTATGCCCTGAAGCTTGTGAGATGCGTTCATCTTGATTCATCGGCCAAGTTGAGTCGAAATAGGCTAGTTGCTCAATCCTCATGGGACACGGGTGATCCATGAAGACATTCTGCTTTTTACCCTCAAATATTTTGGAATCCTTTGCGGCTTGAAAGAGAGGTCCAAAGGCCTGCATCAAATCCTGCAAACCAGAGATTATGTGCTGTCCTGGCGGCCTAGCCCGTCCAGTACGATCTGTACCACATGGGATCCATCTCAGATCCGCTGGACTGTCAAAAAAGCGATGGAGGCAGGTTCTGCTGCCTGGTGGCCCTCACCGGCCACAACTATATTGTACGAGGGAGCAACGCAAAATGAATGATCGTGCGGATTATGCAGAGGCATTAACCGGTTTGTTTATGGCTGCCGGCATGAAGTATGGCTATACAGATCCTGATGACCTGGCTGGTAAAACAAGTCAGTATCAGCTGGTGCAGGATTTTGCTCGACGTTTCAGTGACGAATATCGCTCATTTCTGTGCCGAGATTTTCTTCCGTTTACAGTGCGAGGATTACGGCAGCTGACTGCGGCGGGAGCTCGACCAATCCCGCGCTGTGCCATTGCTCCTGGTCGACCAGCCGATATCTGATCAGGCATCCGCCCTCAAGCGTGACAATCACCGATACCGGCTCATCCTCATAGTTGGCTGTGACCACGCCGATGCTGCCGTCATGCGCCTCAAACACCGCATAGGTTGCAAATGGTTTGCCATCGGCAGTCGCGACCTGAGCGCCGCAAGTGCTGCGGAACTCGCCGTCCCAGAACCATTGCCGCAGCTCTGTGCGCAAGGCATCCATTTTGCGGCCATAGGCCACCGTGTCCGGATAATCGTCCAGGTTGCCTTTGAAGTTATAGGGTTCATATGAGATCACATAGCGATACATCAGGCACTGGTTGATCATGTTGCGGTCGTCAAAGCCCGTCACTGCCGTCATGAACTGGGCATGGGGCAGCAGGTAGCGGCTGAGGGGAATGTGCTCCTTATTTTCGCTGCGATGATAGGAGAGTTGGTATTGCGCCATCTCCCAATCATAACAAGCCTCGCCTGCCATCAGAAAGTCCTCCGGCACGCCGGGCAGCCTGCGGAATTCCTCAATCAGCAGTCGGTCGTTTTGATAGGTCGGCGCGCCATAGCGGTGACCGTGGGTCGTGTCAAAACAGAGCCAAGTCGGCTGGTGGTGCAGGCATTCGTCGAAGAGCATACCCGCCGCGCCAAGATCCACCAGCTTCAGGAATTCTTTCTGGGCGATCTTGCGGTACGCTTCACTCAGGAAGCACATGGGGATCAACCGCTTGGTGTTGATGTCCATCAACTGTGCCGGCGTCTGGTATTGATAACCGCTATGCATATAGTAGTCTCCATATGGGTCTTTCACAGCATAGCGGATCAGCTCCTTGCGGAACCATTCGGTGGCTCGGTCTGCCCAGATGAACTTGCTGAACAAAATGACCTTCACGCCCAATCGGTGGCACTCGGCGATGGCCGCCTTCAACTCCTCAGTGCTGCCCAACCGGGGGTCAGGGTCATGGGAGGGATTGTTCTGGTCCTGTCCGCCATCATTCCAGCCCACCAGTTGAATGGCCTGCACGCCATGCCTGGCACACGCCTCGGCCACTTTGGGCAGGTCTGTGAAGCGCAGACGAAGCTCGTCCTCCGGGCTGTTGATATGCAGTTGCTGCCAGGCGTGGGGCTCGCTGGCCCATGCTGGCGGCGCATATGGTTTCATCCAGCTTTCTCGCCAAGCCTTATATATGTCCACACCCTGTTGCCAGCCGCCCTGATAGGTCTGCAGCGAAACAGGCGTGAGAGAACGCGACTCGTTAGGCTGGATATAAGCCATGTGCACCGCGCCGAAGCGCGTATGCACCGGTTTGCCGGCAATGTTGCGGCCTTCCGGCACGCTGCTGTCAATGGAACTGCCGTAACCGGGTCTGAGCTCGATGTGCCACGCCACTGTTTCGGAAGAATCATCCATCACACCGACATAACACCCCATTTTTTCGCCACGCAATAAGATGAAGGGGGAACTGGGCGTGCCGCCAGTCATGGAGCTGCCGGAGATCCGTGTGGGGTAATCCACGCCGAAATAGCCTTTCTGGTTCTGGAAGTGGGGCCATAGCTCCGCTTCGTTGGCCGTGGCATACAGATATTGGAAACTTTTTAACCATTTGGAATCCGGCGGGCGCTGGATGTCACCTAAATAGGGGCACCATACCGACTCCACCGTATATGCCGAATGATTGTCGATCTGCATGGAAAACACCGCCGCTTCGCCCGCCAACGCGATGGTGAGCGATACGGTGATGGCAAGCTGACCGCTGTGCTCGCTGGTTACACCGTCCCAGACCAGCAACAGCTTCCTGCCGTCAGCGGACAGCGTGTGCCCGGTCAGTTTTTGTCGCTCGCCATACACGTTATTGTTGCGCCGTTCTTCGCTCAGCGGCACCAGCAGGCGAAAGCTCAAGCCCAGCTCCGGCCTGTCCAGGATAACCCAACCGAGGCCAGGGGCCTCCACGGCGCAGAGCACACCTGTTTCGGGATGGAAACTCATGCGCAGATTACCATTGTCGAGCATAATGGGGTTCATGGGCAGACCTCCTGCATCGCACATCCGATTACTGTGTTCAATAATGATCACAAGACTGAGACATACATATCATGGATGAACCGAGTATAGCAGACAGTATGCTAGATCGCCATCATGTATAATAGAATTATACAACTGTGATCAGATAAAAGGAAATGCTCTGATGGAAAAAATGTGCATTCAAACTCATAGATCGGATAAACAGATAAAGAGCCAGCATGCCCACCGCCTTGAGGCGGTTATCTGGACAACAACCACCAATCTCCTTAAAACGCACACTTTTCACGAATCACTCCGGCTGCACTGCGGATTCTTCCATCGCACGCTGGATATCCTCAGTGCGGAAATGTAAGGCGGCATCGGCGTTCCTTATCATCTGAAAGTGAATACAGCAAGATATGGCAAATTAGTGGTCGTTCAGCAATGCAGCATGTGGAAGACCGCATCAATGTCGTGCGCACAAGCACAAGCACAAGCACAAGCACAAGCATATGCTGATGCTTAATCCTCCCATTTTTTTAGGCACAATACCCCGTTTTGACCGCCAAAGCCAAACGAATTGGACAGTGCCAGCCGCATCGGTTTTCTCCGGGCGAAATGAGGGACATAATCAAGGTCGCAGTCCAGATCAGGCACCTGATAACCGATAGTTGGCGGAATGATGCCATCGCGTAACGCCAGGGCAGTGGCAATGGCTTCGACAGCACCGGCGGCACCAAGCAAGTGCCCAGTCATAGATTTGGTCGAACTGATCGCGACCCGTCCGGCGGATTCACCGAATGCTCGTTTGATGGCTAAAGTTTCGGTTTTATCGTTGATGGGCGTACTGGTACCGTGGGCATTTATATAATCAATAGCATCCGGTAAAACACCTGACTCTTGCATTGCCAGTGTCATAGCTTTTGCAGCTCCTTTACCCTCAGGGTCTGGGCAAGTAATGTGATAGGCATCAGATGTGGCCCCAAACCCGACGACCTCACAGATAATTTTTGCACCGCGGGCAAGCGCCAGATTAAGGTTTTCCAATACGAGTATGCCTGCGCCTTCGCCGACGACAAAGCCACTGCGGCGTGCGTCAAACGGAATTGAGGCACATGTGGGATCAGTTTCTCGGGTCAGCGCAGTCATGTTGTTATATGATGCCAAGCTAAAGCGAGTGATCGGCGCTTCAGTTCCGCCGGTAATGCAGGCATCAAGATGACCGTACTTGATCATTCGAAAAGCTTCGCCGATTGAGTGAGTGCCAGACGCACAAGCTGTTGTTATACAAAAATTAGCGCCTGTCATGCCATAGACCATGGCAATCTTTGCAGCTGCCATGTTGCCTATAATCATCGGGACAGCCAGCGGTGAGATTCGAGATGGACCTCTACTAAAAAGCTTGAAATATTCGGACTCGATCGTTTCCAACCCGAAGCCGCCGTTGCCTATTACGGCGCCGACTCGGTCAGCGCCATAGGTGGTGATATCAAGGCTGCTATTATCCATTGCTTCCCGGGCGGCAGCGATAACAAGTTGGCAGAAGCGATCATTCCGGCGAACTTCCTTGCGGTCAATATACAGGAGCGGATCAAAACACTTCAATTGGGCAGCGACGCTAACTTCCAGCCCTGTAAGATCAAGGTCCTGGATGGGCGCAATGCCTGACAGGCCATGGATTAGTGAATCCCAGAACGAAGCAACAGTCAGACCGACCGGTGATATAACGCCCATGCCAGTAATTGCGACACGATGTCCCTGTATGATTCGCGTTTTCATGTGTGATTACCCCCAGATATCGTCGATCTGACGTTTGCCCAAGAAAATGTCAGATCGACTTCGTTTGTCAAGCATGATGGGGTTCATGGGCAAACCTCCTGCATCATGCATCCAAATTGGCCATAATCTCAGGTTCCAGAACCCTGTTCATGTTCCAGCGGACAAAGTCATGGTCGGCTTTGTACAGCAAAGCGGCAATAAATGGATATACACGAACATCTTACCATATCGCAACTTTCTTTGGGATCATCAGGTTAGACCTTTTCGCTTCTGGTCAGACGGCAGTTTGTCTGTCACTGTAGAATCGCATGAATTGTTGGCGGCCTGGCGCGTTGCGGGCAGATCAACTGCTGTATGGCTGTCTCCGGTCCCGCCCTTATTCAACGATACGGAAACATTGACATTTGTCCGTAGAATACATAGAATTATGCAATGGGAATGAAGTTTCCCGAGGCGAAAGCGAGCATGCTTTTCTAAGCTGATGACTTCTGATTTTTCAGAGAACATCAGCTTTTTTCATACAGGGGGTATCTGGCGTGAATTTTCAAAGTATTCTATACCGGGATTTAACAATTGAACCCCAGATTAATCTAGCAGAACCTTCATGTTTCAAGGATCTGAACCTGGATCAAATTGTATTAGTAATAACCAAAGGGAAAACTGATTTGCATCTTGATGAGCTGTTTTTTACGCCTTTGAATGACCTAAATGAAATCAATTTCCGGCAAGAGATCTTTCGTGATCTTGAGGATACTGCTTTGCGTAAATATGTTAAGGATTTTGCTGTTTGTGTCTACAGAACAAGTAAAGAGGCAGCATCTATTCGAGAAACGATGCTAGGCGGCGAAATATACAAGGATAACTATCTGCAAAAAGGCAGATTGCTGTCCTTATATGAACAATATAGTGAAGCATTAATCACTTTTAATGCCGCACTCAAAAAGAGCAAACTCAGATCCCAAGGCATGCGGTCTTTTACGCAATCTGTTGCCGAATATGTCCAGTCCGCTGCGTTTATTTCACTCTGTGATGAAACGGCTGCGATCAGGTTGGCGTTGGCAAAAATTAAGTATAATATGCTCATAAAAAGTGGAACCGTCAAGGTTCGTAAATTTGACGGTGAGCCAAACCACAGCCTGGAGATAGAACGGCTTTTTGCCAAATTCAAGCAAGGCGATATCATGGCTACTGAGGCCAAACCGGAACGCGATTCGTTTGCCGAACACGTTGAAGCACAAATATTGGAGCTTGTGAAAAAATGGCACCCCGATGTCTTTGAGAGACTGGATCAATACTGCATCACATATAAGGATTGCATCAGCGATAAATTCGCCGCTTTTTCCAGAGACGTCCAGTTCTATCTGACTTATCTCGCCTACATCAGTAATTTGAGGTCAGCAGGATTATCTTTCTGCTACCCGGAAATGAGCACGCACAGTAAGGATATTTATAGTCGCGGCAGTTTTGATATCGCGCTGGCTTATAATCTGACAAAGGATGCACAAGGTATTGTCACGAACGATTTTGAATTGTCTGGCCATGAGCGAATCATCATCGTATCTGGTCCTAACCAAGGCGGAAAAACGACGTTTGCCCGTACATTCGGACAGCTGCATCACTTCGCGTCATTGGGCTGCTGTGTGGCAGGCAGCGAAGCGAAGCTGTATTTGCCAGATCAAATACTCACCCATTTTGAATGTGAAGAGCATGTTGATACGTTAAGTGGCAAATTGCAGGATGATCTGATCCGCATTCACGATATTTTATCTCGGGCCACGGGAAGAAGCATAATCATCATCAACCAATGAGCGGGAAGGGTCCGAGATTGGGCGACAGATTGTTGATGCCTTAATCGAAAAACAGATCAAGGTTGTGTTTGTCACGCACATGTTTGAATTTGCCAATGGATATTATCAAAAAAACATAAATAAAATCCAGTTGCTGCGCGCACAACGGCGTGAAAACGGTGAAAGGACTTTCAAGATTGTTCCCGGCGCTCCGCTGTTAACGAGCTTTGGATCAGACTTGTACGAGAAGATATTTCACGAAAATACACCTTCAATCAGCTCGTCGGCCAAACGCTCATGATGACAGTCAAAGGGCAGAATCGGCTGACGCACCCGGGGCGCATCTACAGCTATTTCACTTTTATCTCATATTTCACGGTCACGCTGTTGCCAACACAGTCGCTGAC
>Ga0351928_1092_pt1 | contig 14855 bp, 11 predicted proteins | sample BONcelHT113001E8_FD_206858 | JGI IMG/M metagenome (GOLD analysis project Ga0351928, IMG submission 206858) | Enriched cells from coal bed in the Powder River Basin, Montana, United States - BONCAT cells T11 rep2 HSBNCT.T11.300.1.E8 ... | reverse complement strand
TGGCGTTGAGTTCATCAGAGGCCAGCATCGATTCAAAGGACGGGTAGATCCGATCGATCTGGAACTGCTTGGCATAGGCTTGGCTGCGCTCTGGCAGCAGATCTGTCACAGCGACCAGGCCGACTGCCGGGTGAGCCTGAAAGAGCGGCACAAAACTTTTGGCAAAGTTGCCGCAACCGACGAAACCGATACGGATTGGACCATTCATCTGATTGTACCTCCTGTTGAAAATGACGTCTTGCTTGGATCGACACGTTATGCAGCCTTCAGGTTCATGATAACGAGGCGCGAGCGCTGACGACAGAACCAGGTGTTGCCAGAGCTTGACAGCATGTTGCATAATGAGTGCGTGAGATAAAACAAAAGGTACGTGTCAGAGATAGGATTTGGTATTCGCTGGAGGTGGGCATGAGCTTTGACGCTCGGCATGTCGTGGTTGAACAGACGCCCAGTCCCGGGTTATCCGTCTACCAGTGCGGCTGGCAGCAGTGTCACGCCAGCCATGTCTGCGGTTTAGGATTGCGCAACCACTTCGTCATCCATCATATTCTCAGCGGCACAGGGCGTTATTATGCCGGTCAACACACGTATACGCTTGGACCGGGGGACGGTTTTCTGATCATGCCGTTTCAGGTTATCTGCTACGAGGCCGATGCGGCAGATCCCTGGCAATATATCTTTGTCGCCTTCGATGGCACCGATGTTCTGCCGCTGCTGCGGGCCGCCGGACTCGACGCTTCCCGGCTGACCTATCATCTGGATCATGACGCTGACCTGCGCCGGCATCTGAATCAAGCGCTCGAAGCCGGTCGGGCTAACCTGGCCCGAGGCTATGATGTGATCGGCCATTTTGAGCTGGCGATGGCCTGCCTGATCCGCCATAACGGCCAGGGCAACCGGCGTTTGCTGTCGCAAGAGCAATATCTTGGCGAAGCGCAGCGCGTGATCAGCACCAATTACCCGTATGAACTGACCATCAGCGAGATTGCGCGCACCGTCGGTATTGACCGAACGTACCTGTATCGGTTGTTCCGCCAACAGCTGGGCTGTTCGCCTCAGCGCTGGCTGATCCGCTACCGCATGCAGCGGGCCATGCAATTGATTGAGCAGACTGACCTGAGTCTGACGGCAATTGCCCATTCGGTCGGCTACCATGATCTGGCGCCCTTTTCCCGGGCTTTTAAGAGCGTATACGGCATATCACCGCAGCACCAAAAAATGAGGAGGAACCAAGTGCATGCTGATTGAACAAGGTGATCTCATTGACATTGCCCGCAATCACTTGTCTTTGATCACAGATACAGAAGGGTATGTCACATTTCTGCGCTTCACCGAGCCCCAGCTGGCTGTCTATGAGCAGAGCTCGTTTTTTCGCCTGATGAGTATCTGCTCGGCAGGCGTCTGTCTCGACTTTGAGACCACCGGTGATGAGATCGTACTCGACTGCAAGACGGCAGAGCTGGGCAAGCAGGTCATGTCCGACATCCGCAGCGAAATGACCTTCAGTCAGATCCTGCGCGAACTGGGCAACACAGTAAAAAAAATTAACCAGGCCGGCGGCCGGTTGGACGTGATCCAGCATGTCGACTGCTATGTCGACGGCTGCTACATGTCGTCCGAGCGGGTGGGCAGCGGCGAAATCACCCTGAGTCTGCCCAATCCAGAGCACCTCTGGCGCCATGTGCGGATCTGGTTACCGCTCTATAAGCCGTTCGCAATTCGCAGTGTCTGTATCAACGGCGAGTGGCGCCGGTCAGCCAGACGCCGGCTTCAGTTCTATGCCTTCGGAGATTCGATCACCCAGGGTTTTTTTGCCGGCAAGCCATCCCTGTGCTATGTCTCCCAACTGGCTGAATTGCTTGATGCCGACGCACTCAATCAGGGGATCGGCGGTTATACGTTCAATGCGGATATCCTAACCGATTGTGAAAACCTGCCCGCGCCAGATTGGATCACAGTCGCTTACGGGACGAATGACTGGGCCCAAAGTCCTGATCTCGACCTGATTGAAACACGCGCCAGCCAGTTTTTTACCAGGCTGCACGAGAAGTTCCCTCAGGTACCTGCCTATGTGATTACCCCAATCTGGCGGGACAACATCGACACGCCGAAAGATAGCGGCAGGTTTGTCGACGTGACAGAGCTGATTCGCCGGCTCGTGCAGCCCTGGCCGCAGATCCGCCTGATCGACGGACTGGCCGTCTCGCCGCATAATCCGATCTGTTATGCCGATGGCTGGCTGCATCCGAACATCATCGGGTTTTCTTATCTGGCAGCACGCATCTACCGGGAGATTGTCCAAGATTGGCGAGCTCGATCATCCGATTCAGATTAGCCGATCGAAGAGCACCTTTAGATGCGGATCAGTCGGAAAAAGATCATTTTTTTCTCTTGACCCTCAGAGCCAGTATCAACCCGGTTGCCAGACCGGCTACGCCGATAGCGGCAAGCAGGATGATCAACCAGAGCGGCAGCCGGCCGATTTGCTCAGACCCGCCGGGACCGTCTGGCCCTTCTCCGCCCGGTTGGGTCGGCGCCAGGGTGACCTGACCGGTTTCTGTACCGACTGTCGTCGGTTCGGGAGACGGCCCCGCAACGCTCGTTCCCGCCGGCGTGACGGTGAGGGCAGCTGACGGCGACACAGAAGGTGATGCCGTTGCAGCAGGTGTTGCAGTCGGCGCGCCTGACGGTGTCGCGGCGGCGGTCACACTGGGCGATACACCTGTGGTTGGACCAGGAGACACTGTTGCGCTCACGCCTGGCGTCAGCGTCACGGCAGGCTTGTTGGACGGACTGGGACTGACGGACGGACTTGCCGATGGGCTTACCGTCGGCGTGGCTGGTTTCGTCGTCGGTGTCGCTGTAACCGGTACGGACCATTTGGCCCAGAAAGCCTTGTCGCCGCTGGACCCCAAGCCGATCGAACTGATTGAAGAGCCGGTCAGCTGGGCATTGTCAAACCAACCGCCAAAGGTATAACCGGACCGGGTTGGCGTCGGCAGGATCGTGATCTGGTCCGACCGGTAGGTGGTCGGTGCGCCGGCTGGATTGGTGCCGCCGTTCAAAGTGTATGTGATTGAATATTGTGGAATCCACTTGGCATAATATGTTTTATCGCCGGTAGATGTAGCCGGAATAGTCGTTATTGCCGAGCCAAAGAAATTGACATTGTTGTACCAGCCGCCGAACACGTAACCGGCTCTGAGCGGTATCGGCAGGGTGAACGTCACGCCTTGTGTGTAATAATCCCAAAATCCGGGCGGCAGATTACCGCCGTTAAGGACATAGTTGATCCTGTATCCGTTGGCTGTAGTAAAGGTGAGCTTGGCAGAAATACTTGTGCTGAATGAATTTCTGACTTCGGCAAACGCCTCGTAGGTCGTATTGGGGACCAGGTTGGTAAATGTGAAGGAAAACAGGCCGATTGCGTCGACACCGTCTTGTTTGGCGCCGGTGCCGACCCAGATGCGGCGCAGAATAATCGGCGGCGCGTTACCGTCGTCGACGATGCGGCATTGAATCGTCGCTGACGTCGCCGTCAGGTTGTGATAAGTCGGTGTATTGAGCGTCGGTCCCGACTTGATCTTGTCGGTTTTGGCCTCGATAATGCTTGAATAGGCGCGCGTGCCGCTGGTGTCGGTCCAGGCCCGAACCTCGTAAGTCGTATCGGGTTTTAAGTTGCTCAGCACCGTTGAAAAAGGATTAAGGGTCGTTGTCAAACTAATATCATGCCAACCGGTCGTCCCTTTGACCCGGTAGTTGAAGCCGCGGTTGTTGGTCGGGGTATAGGTATCCGCGCCGGCGTATATCAGACCCGAAACAGTCAAGGTATAATCTGTCTTACTGGAAAGGGTTGCAGAAACCGTCGGCAGAACCAGGGCAAAAACCTGCCGGACCGGCGGCACCAGGAGGACGATCATCAACAGGGCCAGCACAGCGGCGCTCAATCGAACGGTCAAACACCTTAATGTTTTATGTGTCATCGTGTTGTTCTCCCCCCGCATGGCGAAACCATGACCGATAGCTCAATATTCGTTTATTTTCAGCATAGCAGATCATGGCTGGGTATGGCAAGTGATTTTCGTTAAAGCGTATCACATAATGCTGCTGTTTTCTGGCTTTGGCTGCTAACGCCGCTCTCCGATATGACGGAGAACCGATAACCCTGTTTTTCGGACCACTGACCGGCCTTTTGCGACCACTGGGCGACTGCCCCCTTTTCAGATCGAAACAGCTCTGTATAATGGGGTTTGTAAGGACGGTGCAGCATGCGGGTGCGTTTGGAAAAAATCAGCGACGGCCAGAGCGAGGAAGTGGTCATTTACTGCAGGAAGATCACGCCTGAGGTTGAAGCCGTGGTTTCGCTCCTTAATCGAGAAGATCGGAGTAACCTGATGCCTTCATTTTTCAAAGGCGATCAGCAAGTCTACCTGTCCCTGCGGGAAATTCTGTTCTTTGAAACCGATGCCGAGCGCGTCTTTGCCCACACCAGCGACAACGCCTATGAGGTCCGCCTGCGCCTTTTTGAGCTCGAGGCCATGCTGCCGGAATACTTTGTTCGGGCATCCAAAGCGGCGATTGTCAGCGTCCTGCATGTTTTTTCGATCCAGAAGGGGTTGACCCGGGTCAACCAGATCTCTTTCCGCCAATCGCACAAGGAAGTGTATGGCTCGCGCTTTTACAGCAACGAGCTGTTCCGCAAAATGAATGAGAGGTATCGATATGAAAACCAGTAAAATCCTGTGGGGTCTCCTGATCCTCGGCTGCGGCATCATGCTGCTTCTGGCTGCACTTGGTCTGGGCGAGCAATATGACGCCTTCCGCATCATCGGCAGCATCCTGCTCCTGGGCATCGCCATCACCAGTGTGGCCAAGCTGAGGTTTTTCTTCTTTATCTTGCCCCTGGCCGCCATCGCCTATCTCTGGCGCGTCCCCCTGGGTATCGCCGAACTCGACGTCAAGCTGCTCCTGGCCGGCGCCGTCCTGCTCGGGATCGGCTTGTCCGTCATCTTTCGCCGCAATCCTCATCACCATCATCACCACGAAGCGGTATCTGCTTGCTCGGGCGAGTGGCGCAAGAGTGAGGAAACCTTAAATGACAACGAATTCGTCAATATCGATTCCAGCTTTGGCGAGCATACCAAGTACATTCACGCCGACAACCTGAAGCGGGTCAACATCGCCAGTAATTTTTCATCGGTCAAAGTCTACTTCGACCAGTGTCAACTGAGCAGCGAGGGGTTGGTCATCCACATCAGCGGCAATTTCTCCGGCATCGTCCTGTCCCTGCCGCGTGCCTGGCATATTGAAAACCGCGTCAGCACGTTTGCCGCCGCGGTCAGCGAACGGGACACACAAGGTGCAGACGACGTAAATAAAGTGGTCTTAAGCGGCAGCATCAATTTTGCCGAGGTCAAGCTCGTACGCATTTGATATGTCGGCTGACGCTCAGACGCTGAGCAGGACCAGAGCAGCCAATCCGATCAAGAGTCCCAGGGCGGACCGTCGGGTTGGCTGTTCCTTGTAAAGAACCGCGCCCATGATCGTGGTGACGATGACGATGCCGCCGCTCATGCTGGGGAACTGGATGATCGCCGGGATCCGACCGGTCAGATAAAGGGCGATCAGATTGCCCGTTCCGGTCGTCAGACCGGTAACCAGAACCAGCCAGGCGAAGCGGCGGCTGCGCAGATGCGTGAGACTCACCCGGTTGCGACTGCGCCGCAGCAGGAAGAGTAGCAGGGACAGGAGCGCAGCCGTGCCAAAGGCAATGATCAGGAACTCCTCGATTTCCAAACCAGGATCTTGCATCTGATGCGCTTTTGACAGCGTCATCAGACTGCCGTTGCCCAGGCAGGCAGCCAGGCAAAGCAGCAGCCAACGCAGATTAGGCCGTTTGTCGTCGTTATCGGAACGGCCGGCCAGCATAAAGGTCAAAAGGAGCAGAACCAGACCGACAGCTTGCAGGGGGCGGACCGGCTCGCGCCAGAATAGGGCGCCAAAGAGAATCGGCACCAGCAAGGCCAGTGAGAACAAGAGGGTCGTGTAAGATAGCGGTCCCAAGGCCATCGCCCGCATGTAGAGGAGAATGGCGGCCAGAAAAAGGATGCCAAAACCACCGGCCATCAGGACGGTCAGCAACCGGACCGGCTCCCAGACGGTGTTGCTGAGGGCAAAGACAGCAACGCTTACAGAAAAGTACAAGCTGTTAAAAAGATAATAGCTGTCCAGATTGAGCATGAAGTGTCGGTTGAACACTTTGAAGCTGAGGGTCTGGATCGAGAACAAGATTACGGTGCCGATGATCAGGGCATATTCCATGGCAGCTCCTTCAGGGGATAGCTGGCCTATATTATCCCGGATCTGGCAGATGAATACAAGCGCTGGAAACCGGCGCTCTCCAACTTCATTCACGCCGGTCTGGCCGCAAGGTCAAGGTCAGACCGATCAGATCTTGCTAAAGAGCAGGACGCCGGCGCTCTGCGGGGCCAAGCTGCCGCTTTGCCCAAGCGGCGATCCGTTGAGCGACAGCCCCGAGGTGAACTGGCCGGCGGTTGTGATGCAGAAGGTTTGGATTTGCCCGGTCGGGTTCCAGAGCGTCACGGCCTGCTCGCGGTCTGTCTCATATGACTTGGCCTGCACCTCCTGGTTGTTGATCGAGAAGCCCAGATTGTCCCTGAACCGGCCGGCCAGCAGGATATGGCCGTATTGACTGTAGACATCATCCAGGTTCTTGAGCAATCGGGCATAGTTGGGCAGATCCTTGAACGAGCCGCGGCATCGGTAGATCGACATGTCATAGCGCAGGCTGTAAAGAAAACTGTAGTGGGCATGAAACAGGTAATTGTCTTCATCAAAGCCGCACTCGCGATTGGTCAGGGGATGCTCGGGAAAGGTGTAGCGATACATTTCGACAAAAGCGCCGGGATGCGGATAAGATGAGCCGATGCCGTGTGCCAAGTCCATGTACATGCCACAGATATCCAGGGCATTTTCCATCAGGACAGTTGCCTCAGGATTGATTGCCCTGATCTTGGACCGGAAACGGCGATAATTGTCGGCCAGACAAGCATTGACCAGATTGGGCTTGGCATGGGTATGGGATTTGTCATAGCAGAAATAGGGTGTCGGGGCGCCGACATCGTAGAGGATGCCGTCGAGTCCGATCCGGGTCAGGTCTTCGCTGATGTCTTCCATGATGGTCTGCCAGGCCGGCGCCGAAGGACAGATAAACAAGGTGTGTTTCTTGCCGTTGCCGACCCGGCGCCAGCTGCCTTGACCCGAATACGTTTCGGGGAAGGGCCGCTCAACCTCAAAATAGTTCTTGGCGGTGACTGCTTTGCCGGGTCCTCTGCGATAGTAGCTGCTCTGGTTGTCGATGCAGCCATAACTGACATAGACGAGCACCTTGCCGCCCATGCGGTGGATCTCCTCGACAGCCTGGATCAAGCCGGCGCGGCCGCCCAGTTCCTCGTCCGGCTCATAATCCGGCCAGTTCTTGGAAAAGCCGCCCGACTCCCACCCGAGCAGGTAGAGCGTGTGTACGCCGGCCAGGCGCTGAGCCTCGGCAAACAAAGCGGGCAGATCCGCGTATTTCCACAGGATCTCGCCATACTGGTGGCGGATGATCACTCTGAGCCAGCCTTTCATCAGCTGCATCCACTGCGGTACATCCGGGGCAGTCCACCAGGTTTGCTCGGACCAGGCACGGTATTTGTCAGCCGCGACATGCCAGTCACCGCAGTGGGCGGATACAATGTACCGGCCGGATGTCCAGCTTTCACCGGATGAGAGGCAGGGATAGGCGATCAGACCGGGCATAAGGACTTGATGCGCCGTCGACTTCTCAACCCGCAGGCAGATGGTCTGCATGCTCCGGTCATAGGAAGCCAGATAAAGACCCTGGTCGGCGTTAAACAGGTCAAACCAGGGCATGGCGGTATGTCCGCCTGGATAGAGCAGGGTGATTTCGGTTTTGATCTGATCGATGCTGTGATACTTGGGGAAGCCGGATAAGGCGACAAAATCGGCTTGAACCGGATGGCGGATCAGCATGCCGTTCATGCGCGGCCAGGCCAGGCTGTCGTTTGCCGGATTACCAGACAAACCGGCGATGCCGCCGATAATCGGGAAGCAAACCTCCATCAGTTCGACCGCCGCCTGGTTATGCACTTCGGCTGTGCAATGGATTTCATCATCTTGCAATTCGAAATTGAAACAAAGCTGGATCGGCAGTTCCTGATCGCGCCAGCGCAGCCGATCATAGGCGATCGTCAGGCGATCGGGTGAAGCAGAGGCCGTCATCTTCTGATCGAGGGATGTGATCAGATTTTCTTCGCAATGCGTGTCGGCAAAGATGATCTTCCACCATAAATCGGGGCGGGCGATCATGTTGTAACCGAGCGGTTTGTTGACGAGAGAGGCGATCGTGCCGTGTTCCGAAAAGGTCACGCTGATTTTTTCATTCTCGAGAATAAACATGGGGCACCTCCTGGCGAGACCGGCTTGATGGTGTTCATCATAAAATGACATGCGGCTGAAGGCAATCCAAAATGGTGTGATCCATTCAGAAATTTAGCCATCATGTGCTCAGATCGACTGGGTACGGAACCGGCCTGGGGTCATATTGAAGACGCGGTTGAAGACGTAGATGAAATAGGCCTGGCTGTCAAACCCGCACAGTGTGGCAATATCTGCGACCGGCAGGGTCGTATAGACCAGCAGCTCGCGCGCCTTTTGCACCCGCGTATTGGTGATGTACGTCGAAATGTTGATGCCCATGCAGTCGATAAACAGGCGGCTCAGGTAGTTGGCGCTGAGGCCGACATATTCGGCGATCTCCTGCAGCAGCAGCTTGCGGGCGTAATTTTCGTGGATGAACGCCGTGGCGCGGCGAATCGATTTGTGGAATTTCCTGGGATGAATCAGGACCGGATCCTTTTGGCGGGTGGCTTCCAAGTAGAGTGCATGGAGGATTTCCAGGACATAGGCCCTGAGAATAACCGGTGTCTGCGGCCAATTGGCTTGATATTCCGTGTAGGCGCGGTCAAAAAGGTAAATCAGCTTCTCGGTTTCTTCCGGTATCGTCACGGACAAGATACTGTCCAGAAACGCGTTGCGGTAATCGGGCTGGATCTGCTGGGGCGCTTTGTGCGTGTAACTGTCCCGGTTCTTGCCGGTTCGTCCGGTCATATCGATGATGATGCTGCAACAGCGGTACGGCGCCAGCGCCTGGGTCAGCACCCCTGGCCGCCGGAAAACCACGGCGCCGCGCTGTAGATTGAACTGCTCTTCGCTCAGACGCATCGAACCGGCATCGGTCAGGTAGATCTCCAGTTCATAGTCGTAGGTCCGGCGTAAAGGCAGTTGGGGGAAAGTCTCCAGAGTCAGGCCATAATCATCAGGGAAGCGGTGGCAGAAAAGGACGGTCGGGGACAAGTCTCCTGTCTGAACGGTGGAAGAGGGTCCGGTTAGCATGTTGGCCTCCTGATCGAAAATAATTGTGCCCGTCATTCATGCCAGGGATAAATTTCTAAACTACGGATAAAATTGTCTCTTGTTGTGCGACCTGGATCGTATTATGCTCAAATCAGACAACTAAAGTGAATCATCGTATGTGTTATCTGGATATGTTGCCTATTAATCGCCGCAAATGGGTCACGCGGCGCTTGTTATGGTTCGGCCCTGACGCTTTGATTATACGTAATAATTTGGTTACTGACAAGGTGTCCAAGCACGATATGAGGTATTTGAAAAATGAACCAGGGTGAAATATGTATTATTCATTAGTTGGTAAGACGATCAGTTTGTCCCTGAATGATGCGGGGCAAGTGGTTTCGTTTAAGAATCGACTGACCGATCATGAGTACATTGATCGACCAGGCCAGATCTGGAAGATGATTTATCAGGACGGCGAACGAAGCGAAATACCGAAGAAACAAGGGGGGATGCCGGGCACTTGACTCATACAGACCGATCGATGCACGAATCTGATGCTGCCCCGAGGCAATGGTACTGATTGCCCAAGTGAAAGGAGTTTGAAGATGATGAAGAGAGGATGTTTGCTCGTATCGCTGTTTTTGCTGGCTGCAATCATGTTGACGGCTTGCACGACCCCGGCCACGACCGGCGCGACCACGACCAAGGCCACGACCACCGGCACGACCGCGACCACGACCACAACGCAGGCCGGCTATCCGCACGACCCGAATCTGAACGATCCCGGTGTCATCCCGATCTGCAAGGAAAAAGTCACCTTGAAAGTCGGCATCCGTGAAAACGCCAATGTCGTTGACTTTGCTACAAATACGATGACCAAATTGATCGAAGAACAGGGCAACATGAAGCTCGAGTTCGTTTACTACTCGGCCGAGATGGCCACCCAGATCAACCTGGTCGTCGCCGGCGGCGATTTTAAGAGCATGCCCGACATCCTCATGCTCAGCCCAGGCGATGCCTATGTTTACCAGTGGGGCTTGGCCGGCGCGATCATCCCCGTAAACGAGTATTACGAAAACAGCGCCTTCCATCTGAATATTGCCGAAGAGCGTACGGGTGTCGACTTTAAGCGCATGATCACCTCGCCGGACGGCAACTATTATGGCATCCCGACCTTCAACCAGTCGCTCGGCAATGAGAATCCCGCCAAGATGTGGATTTATAAGCCCTGGTTGGACAAGCTGAGCCTGCCGGTGCCTCAGACGACAGCCGATTTTCTGAACGTGCTCAAGGCGTTCAAAACCGGCGACCCGAATGGCAACGGTCAGCCCGATGAGATCCCGCTGCTCGGCTTGCCCTATACCAACATCACCATCGCCTGGATGCAAGCCCTGGTGGCTCCGTTCCAGTTCATCGGTGCCGGCCATTATGTCGTCAACGACGGCAAGATCGGTACCTGGTACAACACGGCTGCGTATCGGGAATCCCTGCAGTACATCAGGTCACTTTTTGCCGAGGGCGTGATCCCCGACTTCCAATTCACGATCGACCGGACCGGCTACAATAACCTGGCCAGCAATGCCGAAATTCCGCTCCTTGGCGTGATCATCGACGGATCCTCGGCCATCGCCGGCGCCATACCCGGTCGCGTCCCGGAATATGTCGGTTTCGGACCTCTGAAAAATCCTGACGGGCGCCATTATACCGCCTTTGTTCCGTCCGTCGCCAATATCTCCTTTATGATCACGGCCGCTTGTGCCAAACCGGAGACTGCCTTCCGCCTCGGCGACCTGCTCGTCAGCGAGGATCTCTCGATCATCACCCGCTGGGGCACGGAAGGCAAGCATTGGGACTATGTCAAGAACTCCAAGAAAGATATGTCCCAGATGGATGCCTGGTTTGAAAAAGCCGGCTATCCCGGCTATATCGTGATCTATGATGATCCGTGGGGCATTGTCCAGAATGATCATTGGTACCAGGCCGGTCCGTTCATCCGCCAGTATGGCATCGCCGCCGGACGCGTCGTACCCAAGGACACGCCGATCAATTCCGAGTACATGATCGCCCAGGCGATCACCAAGTACCTCGAAGTGTCGGAATCTACCTCCAAGAAGCTCGCGGTCGGCAAGCTGGTCTTTAACAGCACCGAGCTGAGCGCGATCACAGAGATCCTCAACAGTCTGACTGTGTCCGTCAAGGAAAACTTCGCCAAGTTCTGCCTCGGTCAGCAAGACATCAACAGTGACGCTGCCTGGAATGAATATGTCAAGCAACTGGATGCAATTGGCCTGAAAGATGTGCTCAAGATCGTCCAGAACGTCTACGACCGCATGTACAAGTAAGCGGCAATGACCCCGCTAATGAAGACACCGGACGGACGGCTCTGTCGTCCGTCCGGTCCCGCTCTGTAACTCTGGCCCGCAGCACCGGCCCGCATCGCTCGCCTCGAACCGGGGGCGGCGCAGCGGGCCGGTGCCCGGACAACTGATCGGAGGAAACGACCGGTGATGAAAGATCCGTCCCTGATGACGGCCCGTTTGGCCGGCGGCCGACGCGAGAAGCTCTGGCTGCGCATCCGCCGCCACTGGCAGGTGTACCTGTTCCTGCTCCTGCCGGTCGTCTACCTGCTCATCTTCGCCTACTACCCGATGACCGGCATCCAGCTGGCCTTCAAGACCTTCGACTACAAGAAGGGCATCTGGGGCAGCCCCTGGGTCGGCTTCGAGCAGTTCACCAAGTTCTTCAATTCGCACATGTTCAGCCGGGTCGTGACCAACACGCTGAAGATCTCGGCCTATGAGATCTTCGCCGGCTTTCCCATCCCGATCATCTTTGCCCTGCTCCTGAACAGCTTCCGCCACAACAAACTCAAGCGCGTCGTGCAGACGGTCACCTATATGCCGCACTTCATCTCGGTGGTGGTCATCGTCGGCATGCTCTTCCAGATCATGAACTCGCGCAGCGGCCTGTACGGGACGTTCTCCCGCTTGCTGACCGGGACCTATCCGCGCGATGTGCTCGGCTCGGCCACGGCCTTTGTCCACCTCTACGTCTGGTCGGGCATCTGGCAGGGGTTCGGCTGGGGCTCGATCATCTACCTGGCGGCCTTGTCCAGCGTTAATCCGGAGCTGTACGAGGCGGCGGAGATCGACGGGGCTTCGCGCTTCCAGCGCGTCTTCCACATCGATATTCCCTGCCTGCTGCCGACGGCGATCATCATGCTGATCCTGAGGGCCGGCTCGGTGATGACGATCGGCTTCGAGAAGGTCTACCTGATGCAGAACGCGCTCAACCTGAGCGCCAGCGAGGTCATCTCGACCTATGTCTACAAGGTGGGCCTGACGGCGATGATCCCGGACTACCCGTACGCCACGGCGATCGGCCTGTTCAACTCCGTGATCAACCTGGTCCTGATCATCACGGTCAACGAACTGGCCAAGCGCTACGGCAACACGAGCCTGTGGTAAGGTTCTTGACCTGACAAGCCCGGGAAGGAGCGAAACAACGATGCCTGAAGCAGTCATCCGGGCCATGCGCCCGCTCAAGAACAAAGTCAAGCTGTCGGCGGCGGACAAGATCTACTACTCGATCGTCTATACGATCGTCCTCTTGCTGACGCTTCTGGTCCTCTATCCCCTGATCGTGGTCGTCTCTTCGTCTTTTTCGTCCGGCCAGGCGGTCACCAACGGCCGGGTCATTTTCCTGCCGGTGGAGTTCTCGATCGAAAGCTACAAGCGTGTCTACGAGTACACGGTCATCTGGACGGGCTACCGCAACACGATCTTCTACACGGTCGCGGGCACGCTCTGGAACGTGTGCATGACGACCTGCGCCGCCTTCGCGCTCTCCCGGCCCAAGCTGCCCGGACGCGGCTGGCTGACCTTTCTGTTTGCCTTCACCGCCCTCTTCAACGGCGGCCTGATCCCCAATTTCCTGCTCATGCGCGACTTGAATTTCCTCAACACGATCTGGGTCATGATCATCCCGGGCGCCATCTCGGTCTACAACATGATCATCACGCGCACGTTCTTCCAGAACAGCATCCCCGCCGAGCTGAGCGAAGCGGCGGTGGTCGACGGCTGCTCGGACAGCCGCTTCTTCTTTGCCATCCTGCTGCCGCTGTCCAAGGCCGTGCTGGCCGTGATCACGCTTTTTTACTCAGTCGGACACTGGAACGCGTACTTTGCGGCGATGATCTACCTGACCAACCGCGGTCTCTGGCCGCTGTTCCTGCGCGAGATCCTGATCATGAACCAGTTCAGCGCCGAGATGCTCACGACCCTGTCTGATGAGGAGATCCTGAAGCTCCAGGGCATGTCCGACCTCTTGAAGTACGCCTTCATCGTCATCGCCACCGTGCCCATCCTCTGCATCTATCCCTTTATCCAGAAGTATTTTGCCAAAGGCGTCATGATCGGCTCGCTCAAGGGCTGACAGACTAGACCAGATGCGCGAGATCAAGCAGGTAGACGCCCCGGAAGCCTTCGTGCGTTGAATCAAAAGACAACATCCGCCCGCTCGGATGCCAGCGCACGTGCAAATCGCAGCGAATATCGGTCACTGGTACTGCCGGTGACAGGAAGCGGCCCAGGACCATACCCTGGTCAGTTTGGCTGTCGTAAAACTGGATCGCACGGTATCCGGACGCATCCGGGTAGCCGTCACCCACGATATAACGGCAATCCGGCGAATAGCTGCAATGAATATCTTTTTGAAAAATCGACGGATTGAGTATCTGATATCCCTGGCTGAGATCCGTCAGTTCATACAGCGCCGGGCCGGCCCCCGCATCGGCATGGATCAGCAGTGTCTTGCCGTCCCGCCAGTGATAATGCGAGGCGTAGGTATAAGATCGGAGCAGATAGACGTTGCCGTCCAGATCGGCTGTGCCTAGACCGGTCTTCCAGCCGGTCTGACCTGCTGAGGGAAAATAACGGACTAGAAACAAAAACCGATCGGATGTGCGGTTGAACGTGATGTGATTGACGACGATCTTGTGTGCGCGCAATGCCGGATCCAGGTTGAACAATGCGCCCAGACGCTGGTAATCGAGGATCAGGCGGCTCTCGCCGCCGGTAAGATCGACCAGAAAAACGCCGTCCTCAGCGGGTTGGGGATCGTCGAACCAGCGATCTTTTTCGTTGCAGTAGCCATATCCGGGCCGGAAATTCCAGACACGATTGAAATTGATCGAGAGACCGTAACGGCCGTCCGGCGAAACGGCAGCCAGAGGCCGGTCAACCCGGCGTGTCTGGCCGCTCTTGATTTGGCAGATGGCGGCGCCATATCCGGTCTCATCCCAGGTGTTATACAAGACCTGATCAGATGAGCCTTCGGGGTACCACTGCAGCATCGAACCTTGCTGGAAGTTCCAGGCCTTGGTTTCGCCCAGCGGGATGAATTCGGCGGATTCACGG
>Ga0351928_1091_pt1 | contig 14863 bp, 9 predicted proteins | sample BONcelHT113001E8_FD_206858 | JGI IMG/M metagenome (GOLD analysis project Ga0351928, IMG submission 206858) | Enriched cells from coal bed in the Powder River Basin, Montana, United States - BONCAT cells T11 rep2 HSBNCT.T11.300.1.E8 ... | reverse complement strand
ATTGATGTTGTCTAAATTCTTCGTAAGGGTATCTGCTATTTTTCTTGATGAAGTCAGATTCGAAATGTTATCCATCATAAATTCTGCAATCTTATCCATTAATGTAATATTCCTTATTTTGTATTTTTGCCGGATATCTCTCAAAATTAACGTATCAAATATATCTGCAAGATACTTGTATTTTTCTTCCGGCTCTTTATACAAATAAGACCCCGACATGCCACCCTCTTTAATGTATCGATCAAAAGCCGCTTGGATATCTGATATTTCGTAATAGCTTAAGAACTCAAAAAAAGAAAAGGGATACACCTCTATTTCATAGGTGCGACCTGTAAATAATGTCGCTAAGTCACTGCTAAGAAGAAATGCATTTGAGCCAGTAACGTAAATATCATATCTCCCAGTAGTTTGCAGGCTATTTATTGTCAATTCAAATTGCTCGCACATTTGGACTTCATCTATAAACACATAATTTGATTTTTTTCGATCAAATCGTTCTTCGATATAGTCATTTAATGCGTGATATTCTTTGAGCATCTCAAATTTCAGAAGAGTCAGATCAACAAAAATGATATTGTGATCTATTTCATGAGCTTCAATCCACTCAATATACTCTTCCAATAGTTTCGATTTTCCCGAACGCCTTATACCAGTAATCACCTTTATATCAGGCGTCCCTCTTAAACTAATTAACCTGTTCAAGTAAGTTTCTCTATCAATTAGCTTCACACTATCACCACCTGTACTAAGCATATCATTCTATTTCCCATAATCAACTGATTTTTTATATTGGGAAATAGAATATCTGGAACTAACACCAGGCAGCGCGAAGAGTTCAATCGCATGATAGAATCGTGCATGGCTGGCAAAATTGATATGTTCATCACCAATTCGATCAGCCGCTTTGCCCGATATACATCCGACAGCTTAAGTAAAAGAACATCCCCGTGATTTTTAAATAGCAACTTACTCTTCTGCACCACTCCCGGATTGACCCTTTTTGTCAATCCGGTTGACTCGGCGATATAAACTGATCCTTCTGGTTGAAAGGATTCGGTAAGCAGAAAAGATTTACTGCAGCATCTTACCCTCAACAATTGCTTTATTCATGCCATTATATCTTCCGTTTTAGGACTTTTTCAGATATTTTTCTCACAAATAATCATGTTCATTCTTAATTTATTTGCATATCCGCATTTAAAATTTTTGCATATGAGTAAATCCTGACTTTATGAGATAACCAAACAAAAATCTGAGTTACACGGACCCGAAAGCCTTATTACAAGCCGGCATTCGGGTTTTTTGTTGTAATCAAAACTTAATCTATTATGTCCTGTTATGTCCTGCTTTTCTCTTCCATTCCTAGCCGCTTTACGGTATAATAGGTGTATAGCATTTGCTCTTACGGAGGGATTATGTACGTCGCCGTATCAGGTACAGGCAAAGCCCGAGTCATTCAGTACCGGGAAGAGAAGAGACTTCCTGGTACCAGCAAAAAGAAAACCAAGGTCATAAAAACCATTGGCAATTATGAAAAGATGCTGGCCGATGATCCGGACATCATGGCCAAGCTTAAAGTCGAGGCTACAACCCTGACCAAGGAGAAGAAAGAATCCAGCAGGCCTTTGACGATCCAAGTGGCGTCAAATGAAATCGTCAAGGCTGAGGATGTCGTACCATCCTATCGTTTTGGCCATGCCCTGATCAAGCAGCTGTGGAAGCAGATCGATCTGGATACTTTTTTCGAGAGCCGATGCGAACGCAAAAATGCTGCAGCTGTTGCCCAGGCGCTGTTCTATCTGATTGCCCATCGCTCCTGTGCACCGGACAGTATTCGCGCCAGTGCTCTGGAGCAGGAAACCTTTGCTGGTCTGTCGCCATTGGGACTGGATGTCTTTTATGGGGTGTTGGATGTTCTTGCCGAACAGAAAGAGGCCGTCATTGCTCATTTGAACGCCTTCTTCGAGAAGAAGACTGATCGGAGTGGACCGGACACATATTTGGATGTCACAACGTATGCCTTTGAGAGCACAAAATGGGGAGAACTACGCATGTTCGGCTTCTCCAAGGATCACAAGAATAACGAAGTACAAGTTGTCATGGCGTTACTGCTGGATAACAACGGTATACCGATCACCTATGAGCTGTTTCCCGGCAACACAATGGACCAGAATACGCTGATCACAGCTGTGGAAAAGCTTAAGGGTATCTACAATCTGGACAAGATTACCGTGGTTGCCGATCGTGGTTTGAATGGCGGAGAAAACCTGGCATACCTGGCCGGCAAGGGACATGATTTCGTCATTAGCTACACACTGAAGCGCTCGCCCGATGCTTTTAAGGAATTGGTTCTGCAACAGGACGGCTGGCAGGAAACTTGGGATGAGGAGCATAAAAAAGTACTTTACCGGGGAAAAGTTGTTCAGCAAACGTTCGAGGTTAAAGTCCCGATCACTCAGCCTGAGCCAAGTGGAAAGCCGGCCGTCAAGAAACGTGGTCGGCCCAGAAAATACGAAATCATTGAGTTGCCAGTAGCCATCCATTTGACCTGGTCAGCCAAACGCGCTGAGAAAGACAAAGCTGATCGGGAGCGAATTCTGGATCGCCTGAAGAAGCGTCTGGATAAGCCTTACCAACTCAAGGCATCGATCAAGCGCGGCTGCAATCAGTATCTGCAGATGGCAATCGATCTGGAGAACTGCACCTTGGATCAGGATAAAATTGATCAGGCAGCACGGTTTGACGGCTACTATGCGATCGTCACCAACAATCCGGATCTGACAACAGAAAAAGTCTGTCAAGTCTACCGTGGCTTATGGCAAATCGAAGAAAGCTTCCGGATCCTCAAGACAGATCTTCGGGCATGCCCTGTTTTTGTCTGGAACGACAAACACGTTAAAGGCCATTTCCTCATATGTTTCATGAGTTTGTGTCAACTACGCTACATCCAATACCTTCTTGAACTGCAAAGCCAGATCCGTGCCTCAGCCGAAGTGATTATGGCGGCTATACACGAGCCGATCGCACTGGTTCAGGGTGATTATCCGCATGTTGTTGTAACACCGACTCAAGTCCCTCAATTGTATCTTGATCTGGCCAGACTAATGGGCTTACCTGTTCTACGTACGAACATGACGCTGACGCAATTCCGTTCCAGCACTAAGCTTGATCTGTCAGTGAACCTTAAATAACAGGACATTTTCTGTGCGCTAGAACTGCTGGTATTACGAGGTTCTAGCGCTTTTTACTCGTTTCATCGCCTAAAGTCAGGAAAGGATTCGGTAAGCAGAAAAGATTTACTGCAGCATCTTACCCTCAACAATTGCTTTATTCATGCCATTATATCTTCCGTTTTAGGACTTTTTCAGATATTTTTCTCACAAATAATCATGTTCATTCTTAATTTATTTGCATATCCGCATTTAAAATTTTTGCATATGAGTAAATTAGCTGTCTGTCAACTCTTCTATGCATCATAATACTGACTGGAAATAACGAAAAATGAGCGAATGAAGGTTAAGACGCGCTATTGACAAATACTGGGCTTAGCCATGCCATTTCACCATCTTTTTGGATCAATTTGACATAGTAGTAATTATGCCCTGTTTTCCTGACATTTTCCTCGTAAACAAACTCACTAATTCGGCCGTTGCCTTGCTGGGAAAAGATGATTCGGCCATTCTTGATGATCTGGACAACCGCAATGTCATTGGTCGCCAGAATGGACACATCGATTTTGATCCGGTCATCTCCATCAAGTGTGATTTCACTGCCCATTATCGAGTTGTTGACGAAGAAACTGGCTATAATCCGCTCATTTGTTGTTGCGTAACATCTTCTTGCCTGAATAGCTTCAATAATGGCATCCCTAGTCAGTTCTTTTACGAAAACAGCCACCAAGCCACTGATATAGCGTCTCCAGATGGAATTTCCAGGCATGCAGTCATGCCCATCACCAGAGGCAATAAACCCTATTTTATAGCCACGATCAAGCGCTTCAACGGCATAGCCACCTGGTTCACAATCAAACAGGGGTCTTTCTCCTCCAAAATACTCTGAAGAGCCATGGGTCGAATATATTTCAATAGCCGGTATAACTGTTTCGTCAAAATTGGCCCAGTCATACCCTCTCAGCCGCTGGGGATAAGACGTCATGTGCGGGATAACGATGGCCTCGTTATTTTTGGCAAACGCAAACAACCGGTTTGCAAAGCTGTCGATATGCCAAGGGGCCTCATCGGATCGGAAATAAACATTGGCGTCCCATATCTCGCTGTTTTCATAGCCCAGCAGGGTGACAAAATGACCCGGGTCGTGATGCTTTCGAACCCCTTCCTTGATCATCTCCCATTGGATTGCGCTGCTGGTCTGCCGACCGCCGGCAAAACTATCCATATGCTCGGAATGGCAGACAAAATCGAGAAAGGATACATTCCTGGCGTAGTTATAATATTCCGGTACGGTGCCAACCGAATCCATCAAGCTGATATGGCCATGGATATCACCCCAATAAATTTTATAATCATCCAAATTATCCCGGCATTAAATGTAGTTGCTGACTCCAACACGGCCTTGATTATCTTCAACCTCAATAAGGTATCTCCCCTTTGCCTTGATGATGAAACCTTTGATTTTCCGGGTCGCCTGATTATCATTGAGTGTAACTATTTTAATATCCACAACAACCTTACTTTCAAGGCGGACTTTCAGGCCGGACTCATAATTGCATGCTGTATTGCCATAATGGTCTTCTACCCTGACACCGACTTCAAATGGCTCTCCAATATAGACAATTGACGGGCCTATGACTTTGATCCGCTGCGCAAAACCACCAGTTATTCTGATCTTGGGCGGGTTCGGTTGCTGGAAATAGTGGCCAAGACCGGTCGCATCGACAAATGCATAAAAAGCAAATTCATTCTGCTGAAAAGTCTGGGCCCTCGAACCACTGGAACCGCCCGAGGTGTCACCGACAATCAGTTCAATTTTCTCCCCGGGGGCGATGTTCCCTGCCAGAACCTTAACCTTAATCACCAGACAGGCGTCTTCTGTGTATATTGTGTTGCCAACTTCAGCATTGCCGGATGTGACAACCCGGACATAGTTTGGGGCTTTGGGGTTATCAATCTGAAAGGGCTGCCAGTTAGTCGAATGGTGAAAGGTCATCTTCAGACCACCGCCAGTCCGGATGCCCTGTTCGCCTACGGTAAAAGTGTAATGCCACGTTCCCAGAGTGCCAACTTCCACGTCGTCTGCCGGCGTGAGTGATGCCTGGCCTAATGCCCGGATTATTCTGGCTGTACTGCTGGGACAGCTCATTTTTGTGTAGTCATAGGCTTTCAGGTCGAACTGATAGTCTTCAGCCAGGTTTATGATTTTTGCGATCTGAACCAAATTGCCTGCTTCAACCTCAACTACCAAGGGACCATCATAGACCTGAACAGCTTCAGCAATGATGCCCCTTAGCTTGCTCTCGGTTATCTTTTCTTTGATCGATATATGGTTCAAAGATAACTCATTCTGATTACACTCACGTAGAATTTGGGTGTATTTCTGTAAATCAGAGAACTGGTTATAGCCAAGGCTGATCCCCAATGACCGGCTGGTCAGAAAATTATTGATGCGCATCAGATCTGTAAAATTCAATGTTGTCTGCGACAGAAGATCATATGCGAGCCTGATTGTTGTTTCACCATGACCGCCACCGCCAGCGCTATACGAAGCATACCTGCCCAGTGAATTCAGAAAACCGATCATATTGTTGTAGGTCTGGTCCGATATCATCGCCAAATCGACCGGTTTCATTATAAGCCGTAGCACTTTCCCACACAGGTTCTTCAGGATGTCGAGGCATTGCTTGGCAAACATTGCGCTTTGCGTGTTATTGAAATCGACTACCAGACAGATCCCATAAACCTTGGTTTCAAGATTTAACAGTTTTATTTTAAGTTTAATTAATGCTTCGTTGCCCGCCTCGATGGATACATAGGGCGAAATATCTTCAGGTTCGACCTTCCATTCGATTGCTTTGATATTGATTTTTCTGGCTATTGCGACCAATTCATCCAGGTTTTTTTTTGGTCCGTTAGCATTAGACAGAACAATCATCATATTCTATAGTCCTCTGGAGAATTATTTGTCAGACAGCAGTCATTATTTCTTTAGTTGATAGCAGTTCTGGCATTTATTGTTCCCTATCCAAAAACACTCTATGATTAATCAGCATTTGCTGCAGTTCCGATACGTCGATTGCCTGGAAATCCTTCCCTTGAACCGTGGCTAATGCTGCGGCCATACCGACTGCTTCTCCGGTCAACATACAGGTTCCCTGTACCCGCGAGCTGGAATGGGCAACATGATCAGCAGACAGGCACCGCCCGGCGGCAGCCAGATTTGCATGTGTAACTGAATACAGACAGCGGTAGGGAATGGCATAATACTCGCCGCGGATGCTGCCGCCAATGGCCTTCTGCTTGCCATAAGGATCATGGATATCGATGATATAGGAGCCATGGGCGATGACATCGGAGAACTTGCGGCAAAGGATCACATCGGCGCCGGTCAGCACATAAGGTCCGACCATCCGTCGGGATTCACGAATGCCCAGCACCGATGAGGAATCAATCAAGTAGCAGTTTTCGAAACCGCGGATATAGCGTTTGAGAAAATCAGTTATCGCCAGAACTTGCTTCTGGGCCACAACCTCCCCACGGGTATAGCTGTCCGCATCGGTGGGATCAACTCCGATGACTCGGGACATATTGACCACTACCTCACCGTTACGGTTGGATGGGAAGAACAGGACCCGACCCTGGGGTAGAGGAACCAGATCGTTATTGTCTTCCCAGCCAGGTGTTCCGGCATAGAAGTTCTGCAAAAATTCAGCCTTGGTAATCCCCAGATCGGCATATGTCAGCCGCTTATTGATGTAGGGCTTTCCTTTATCTTCTTCAACACCGCCCAGAATGAACATAGAAGAGGCCGGCTGCATCCCAGACTGACCAGCTGGCGGCTGGTAATTCCGGAGCGTGGCATCTTCTTTATGAATGTGGTTCAGACCCAATTCGGCAAGCCGGTCATATGCATCCGCCTCAGCGCCGATGCGACATTCAGCTCCCGCCAAGGCCGCCAGGTCGGCGTCGCCGCTGGTATCGATGAAGTATTTAGCTTTGACGGCGATAACGCCGGATTTGGTATGTAGATAAATTTTGGTGATGCGGCCGTAATCATTATCGGCAGCCACCAGACGGGTATGTAGCAATAATTTAACGCCTGCTTTGGTGACCATGTCTAGCAGAACATATTTCAAAATATGCGGTGATGATATAGCACTGCTGTCGGCACCGGCATATTGCCTTGCCAATTTTTCAACTTGAGCGAATATTGCTTCTGCCAGACCACCGAATGAGAGCCGACCTCCTTTTGAGCGGATCGACCCGACCGGCGAAACAAGGTTAAGTGTGGCACTGCCGCCAAGGGTTCCCCACTGCTCGGCCAGTAATACCTTCGCCCCCTCGCGCGCCGCCGCAATAGCTGCGCAGCAGCCTGCCGTACCGCCGCCGGCCACTAGTATGTCTGTTTCAATCGTCTTGTTCACTGTCAGTCGAATGGTTTCCACACTCACTAATCCTCCTCATTCACTTAGATCTTAATCATCTGTTTCCATCTGCTTTTTCAATATTGCATATGCATATGGACATTGCAATGAAACAAAAATGACCAAATAGAAAATAACGACGCCAGCCGATTATTTATATACCAAGCTTTTTGTTTCATTGATACGTATCGGCACCCGCTCTATAATGCAGCTAGAATACGGTGAATCGTTAAGGTTTCAAATAAGGGGGGGTTCTGTGCTGCATCTGAAAAAAGCCCTTCATTCCAATCCTGGCGACTGGCAATTATATATGCTGGTGCTTCCGGCCGTCGTGTATGTGTTTATCTTTGCCTATATTCCAATGTACGGTCTGCAGATTGCTTTCAAGGATTATCGATCCAGCCTGGGCATTATGGGCAGTGAATGGGTTGGCTTCAAGCACTTTATCCGGTTTATCAGCTTTCCGAATTTCTGGCTTATCATCACGAACACCCTGCGAATTAGCTTGTACTCGCTGTCAACCTTTCCCTTAGCGGTCATCTTTGCCTTGCTGCTCAATGAGATTGGCAACGCAAGATATAAAAAGACCATTCAGATGATCTCCTACGCGCCGCATTTTCTCTCAACCGTCGTCATATGCTCTATGCTTCGTTTGTTTTTAGCTCAGGACACTGGTGTGATAAACCACATTATCGCTATGCTGGGCGGCCAGCGCACAGAATTTATCATAGTTGCTTCTTTTTTCGCAGATATGTATGTTTGGTCCGGCGTCTGGCAAAATCTAGGGTGGGGTGCGATCATTTACCTTGCAGCTTTGTCAGGGGTTTCTTATGAAATGGTGGAATCCGCCCGAGTCGACGGTGCCAACCGGCTACAGGTAATCTGGCATATCAATATCCCCTCAATCATGCCGACGATTGTCATCATGTTGATCCTGTCCTGCGGCGGTATCCTCTCGGTTGGTTTTGAAAAGGTCTTTTTACTGCAGACACCGCTCAATCTCTCTCGTTCCCAGGTTATTTCAACGTATGTGTACGAAGTTGGCTTGCGTGGCGCTCAGTTCAGTTATGCGACAGCAATCGGATTTTTCAACACCATTGTCAATGTCACCCTGCTGGCCATGGTTAACATCGCTGCAAAAAAAACATCCAGCATTAGCATCTGGTGAGGAGAAATCCAATGAGGGATTCGCGGATCGACAGAATTTTCAACCTGATCAATAATCTGGTTTTGTTTGTTTTGCTACTCCTGTTTTTATACCCGCTCTATTTCACAATAGCCGCATCGATCTCGGAACCCTTTGAAGTTGCGATGGGCAATGTGCTATTTCTACCCAGAGGCTTCACACTGGATGCGTATCGCAATTCATTTTTAGAAAGCAGCATTTGGCAAGGCTATGCGACAACCATCTTTAACACAATATTTGGCACCCTGCTCAATCTGGTTTTGACGCTGCCGACCGCTTATGTGCTAAGCAAGAAATTTCTGAAAGGGCGAAGCTTACTTTCTATATACTTTTTGTTTACGATGTACTTCAGTGGCGGTCTGATCCCGACTTATCTGCTGGTCAACCAGTTGAATCTGTTGAACAAGCCCTATACGCTGATCCTTTTAGGCGGAATATCAGTCTACAACATGGTGGTCACGCGTATTTACTACCAGATCAGTATTCCGGAGGAGATCTATGCGGCAGCACGGGTGGACGGATGCTCCAACTTCGGCCAGTTTTTCCGAATCGCCTTGCCGTTATCGGCGCCGATTATCGCTGTCATGACCTTGTTCTATTCCGTTAACCGCTGGAATGATTTCTTCAATGCCTTGATTTATATTTCCACTGCCCGGCTATACCCGTTGCAGCTTGTACTGCGGAATATCCTTATTCAAAGCCAGCTGGTCCTGGCCAGACTGGATCCCAGTGCGACGGATGAGGAGGTGTTGGCATTGACACGCCGGGCCTACCTGGCTGAAGCGATGAAATACGCCCTGATCTTCATATCGTCCGCCCCAATGCTGGTCGCTTATCCCTTCGTTCAGAAGCACTTTGTCAAGGGGGTGATGATCGGATCATTGAAAGGTTAATTGGAGCAGGTCAATCGCTGTGTGAGCATGGAAGTGTACATACCATGAACCACAGCTTGACGACGGCGGTTGATGCATTCTGGCAACTACCGACTTGTAAAGAATTCTATCAAAAAGGAGAGATGAATGTATGCGGAAAAGAATATCGATTCTTATTCTTGTCCTGTCTATGCTGAGCGTGCTGGCATCGTGCAACAGCGGGGTTACAACCGGGACGAACAAGGCCACAACCAAAGCTACAACCACGGCTGCGCCAACGACAACAGCTGCAACGACACCAAAGGCGGCAGAATATCCCGATTATTTGAATCTGGATGCGACCTACCCCATCTTCAAAACCGGACAGGCCGTCAGGCTGACCATGGCTATCCCGCGCAACTCGGCGACATCGGATTGGGACAAGCTCTGGGTCAGCAAGTACCTGACCAAATATTATAACATGGATTTAGTTGTTGAGCAGATACCCGATGCAGGTGTCGTTGAACGTGTCAACCTGATGTTTGCCTCCGGCAATCTGCCGGATATCATGGTCAATATGGGAGTCGTGCTGGACGGTAGCGCATTGGTAAAGTATGGTGTACTGGATAACCAGCTACTGAAACTTGACCAATACATTGACGAGAAACTGACCCCCGATATCATCCGCCGTTTCAATGATACACCAACCAGCAAGGCATTGGCGACAGCCCCGGATGGCCACATGTACAGCCTGCCGAAAACCTTTGAAACCATGGACGGCACGAGTCTGCAGCGCCTGAATATCAACAGCGCCTGGTTGAAAACCGTCGGACTTCAGAATCCCCGCACCTTGAATGAGCTCACGACTGTCCTGCGGGCATTCAAGACAATGGACCCAGCCGGTGTAGGCTCCGATAATGTTGTGCCACTCGGCGGTGGTGTCAAAGTGAACCATCCCGGATATTACATTCTGAACGCCTTGGGTTATGTCGTCATTCAGAACGGCGGTAACGGCACCCTGCCGGCCATCAAGAATGGTGAGGTTGTGATGCCTTGCGGTGACCAAGGTTTTCTGGAATATCTAACGACTATGAATACGTATTATAAGGATGGTTTGATTTCCAAAAAATTCTTTGTCATGGATAATACCGAACTGACTGGCCAAATGGTCAGCAATTATGTCGGCATCTATCCGGGCAACCGCACCGACGTGACAGGAATCACAAACTGGACTGATTGGGAAAGCACGTATGCCCTGACCAGCGACAGTAACCCGACTGCTGTCTGGCCCACCCCGGTAGCCGCTACCACTGGTGGCTTTGTGGTTTCCGCCAAAACCAAATATCCGGAGGCTTGCCTGCGGTTTGCCAACGCTTTCTTCAGTATTGATAGTCGAATCGTTTGGATCGGCCCGCCGGATGGCAGCGAGATCGCCATGGGCTATTTGGGGCGTAAGGTTGATGCCAGTGATGCTTCTGTCTCCTCGAAAACCTTTGATACAAGCAAATTCCCGACCGGCATTAAAGATAATTGGTCCTATGTCATGGGTTATATCAGTCCGAGTTTCAGCTTCGGATCAATTGACATGTATGATTCAATCAACTACTATCATGTCACTTACCATGGCGGCAAGAGCATAGCCGTTCAGACGCTGAACCCGACCTTTGCCGATCATTATTTCCGGTTGTCAGCAATCGACCATGTGCTTCCCTCTATCAGTGCAACTTTCCCCAATATTTATTATCTCGATGAGAACGAAAACACTAAACTTGCTGATCTTGATGCTGTGATCAAGCCGTATGTCGAGGAGCAGGTCGCTCGTTTCATCAGCGGTGACCGGCCGCTGTCCGAGTTTAATGCCTATCTCGCCGAACTGAAAACGATCGGTATCAGCGAATTGGAGACAATTTACAAAAATATCTGGAAAAATTTTCTAGCCTCTGCCAAATAACTGTTAAATTACGAATCATTGAAAATGATTGACAGCACAACGTGGCAGGTTTACGATAGAAGCCTGCCATGTTGTGCCAGTTCTTTGCGATCAATGTGAACCATTACTGAAGGTGGTCCTATGATCAAGAAACGTTCCGCTGTATTGTCGCAGTATATCATTTCCTATAACATTATTGCTTTGTTGGCTTGCAGTATTGTTGGGCTTTCGCTTTTTTTTCTGTCATCTAGCGCCCTGTTGAAATCCGCTCAGGATGCCCGTTTGCACAAACTGCAATTAGCTGTACAAGATATTGAACGCCAATATTCAATTCTACAAGAGATCGCCAATCGTGTGGCTGTGACCAGTTATTATCGGGAGAATTTCATCAATTCCTCGGAAATAAATAAATGGCGCATGTTAGAGGATTTTCAGGCTTATTCATCATATTCGCCGATTGTGACCACCTACTTTTTGTATCGTAAAACCGATCAAATGATCTGGAAACCGGGTGCGATGAACTCTTATGTGTTTTATGCCAACAGCGACCTCAAGGCTAAGGATCCCGAAGAATTGCAGAATCGGCTGGTCAGTATCAATGAACCGGTCGTCTATCATCTGAATAATACGGCGATTTTATTTCTTTTCCCAATTCATATAGACGCCAGCCGAGCCAACCAGAATGATGCAGTCGTCGGTTTCCGGATCGATCAGGCTGTTGTAATCAGTCGCCTGACCGATATCATGGCGGAAATCAGCGCGCCGATGATTCTTTATTATCAGGATGAGCCATTGTTTGCTTATGGAGAGACTGTTGATTCAGCCGATAGCTGGGAAGAAAAGAAACACATCCTGCAGGCGAATATACCAGATGGCCATTTCAGATTGGTCATGCTGAAAAGTACCGAGCAAACGATGACTGATCTCGCCTCGTTTCGTATCATCAGCGCAGTGGTGATCAGCTTGTCGATTTTACTGATCACCTGGCTTGGCATTTATATGGCAAAACGCAACTACCGCCCAATCCGGGATTTGGTCAAGCGTTATAAAACAGAGGTGGACAATAAGCAAAACAACGAAATTGTCCTCATTGACAATATGCTTCATTCAGCCATGGAAAAAAGCCGGATCACGGAAAGAAAAATGAATGAACAGCTTCGATCGCTTGCCGAACAAAAAGAGCTGCTGATTCATCAGTTCTTTCAGTTGGTTCTGGCAGGTGATTACAGGAATAATATAAACGAGGCGGCCGTCGAATTGGGAATCAGTTTTGACAGTGATTTTTTTGTGATCTTTCTGCTTAGTCCTGCTCGACCAGAAAAAGTGGATGGTCTGGCACTTACCCGGTTGATCAATCAACTTTCCGATGGAAACATGATTTTTTATTGTGTGCGCTTGTCCAGCAAGGATGTCTTCGCGATTATTGTCTTTGCTGATGATGAATCGCTGTTTGACGAAGCCGCGGAACTAATCGATGCCTTGCAGCGTGAGGAGCGGCTTGAGGCAAAAATCCGCCAGGGAACGGTCTACCGGGACGCCCATAATCTGCCCGTCGCTCTGACCAGCGCGCTGGCAGCTAATGAAATGGATTTACCGTATCGGCAAATGGCGGAGGTCAACCGCAGCCATATTCTGCTTTATGATTTGATCGCATTACTACGCAGCGGAGACATCGAACGAGCACATGAAAAACTGAACACCTATGTCGACTTGATTGCTACGACAACACCCTCGGTACTGCACCGCTGCTACATCTTTGCCGATTCCCTGATGATCCTCGTCCGTGCTGTCGAGGACGTAAATATCGCTACTATACCAGAAAAGGTCGGGAAAATACTGCTGGCCAGTTCATTTGAAGAATACAAGCAGGGTTTGTCACTTTTGCTGGATGAGATGCATGAAGGCGGCATATGACGATGCAACCGAGTGGTATGGCTATGCGCTTTGTCTACAGAATGAAACATCGGCTCAGCGAGCGGGACTAGAGAGCAATATTATTGAATATATCAAGGAAAATGCTTTCGATGGTGCGCTGGATTTTACCAGCCTGTCGGATAAATTTGGCCTGTCTGCGCGAACACTACGTCAGATTATCCGCAATCGGACCAGTATCAGTCTTCGAGAAATGCTTAATGTAATCCGCATTCATAAGGCGCAGGAACTCCTGATTAACAGCCGGATGAGCATTGCGGAAATATCACTAGAAGTGGGCTACCTTAGTGTTTCTTATTTCATCAAAAATTTCCGCAATCAGACTGGCATGACGCCCTCCAGATACAGGGAGAAATAGATTTGAATTGTGATTACGATTGATGCCGGCAGCACAGGTGATACCTCATATAAGAATTGTTCTTCCCCGACTTCTTGTTCAATCTATCCTGTTCGATTGTCCTTATCTTCGTGCATTGTTGAATGTCGATTGATTTTGATTGATATTAATCGCGAAAATAGTTATCACTAACCATAAGTTATCATCAGAAAAAATCACAGATTATCCGAAAAAACAAAAAGTATGCAGATGCACGTATGGATAATGATTGACTAGACCAGAGATAATTGATTATCTGGTAGTTCGATCAAATTGACGGATGTCACCGGTTGGTCAGATGCAAAAGGAACATGAAAGGTCCGGATCTGACACTGTCCGAATTGTGCCGACCAGGATCGGTTCAGGTGCATAATTCTGATTGTTGCCTCGGTCGCCTGGCCGGTGCTTTCATAACAGCGTACGATCATGCCATTACCCTCTTCAGCGACTTTGAAAACAGTCAGAATGATGTTGGCTGGTTCGATCGCCAGACAGCTGTTGACCAATCCCAGCGAGCCCCGATGATATGTCTCATATACCATGGGTTTCGGTGTGTTCAATTCAAGCGCCTTAGCCACGGTGCCAGCCGAACGCCAGCTACCTGTATGCGGGTATAGCAAATACTTGATAGTACTCTCGCCTTGATCCATATAATCGCAGCGATCATCGCGTTCTCCGTAATGGTCAGCGTATGCGGCGCCGCGCAAGATCGTCAGACGGATGGTGTTGTCTTTGACATCGGCGGCAAATGTCGAATCATTGCATATGGAGAGACCAAATCGAGTGCTGCTGATGTCGATCCATTGCTGGATGGGCTGTTCAGCACCACCCTGGGGCCGCTCGATGAAACCATATGGAATTTCGGCACAGACCCGGGCATCAGGCATGCGGCAGGGGAATTCCAACTTGAGCATGCGATGCTTACCTTGCCAGAAAATGCGCACCCGCACTTCAAGGTCGGGACGATCACCATATAGATAGAAATCCTGGA
>Ga0351928_1087_pt1 | contig 15188 bp, 14 predicted proteins | sample BONcelHT113001E8_FD_206858 | JGI IMG/M metagenome (GOLD analysis project Ga0351928, IMG submission 206858) | Enriched cells from coal bed in the Powder River Basin, Montana, United States - BONCAT cells T11 rep2 HSBNCT.T11.300.1.E8 ... | reverse complement strand
GGCCGTCCCGCTTGAAGTGGCTGCCCACAATGGCGCCGTCCGCGTAGGTGCAAACGCCCGGCTGACAGCGGCGGATGTGCGCGCGAACCAGGCGGTGTGCCGGTGTCAAAGCCGGTTACGATCACGGCGTCGCCGTCCTGCGCCTCCACATCCATCGCCTGTTCCTCCACGCTGCGGTCATGGATGATGTAATGGCTGCCGTGCTTGACATTCACATCGCACAGGCAGGCGACATCACCCGCCTGCAACCCCTTACGCATGCGCGACACGCGCCCGCCAATGGCCTCGGTATAGCCCGACTGGCTGATGAACGCGTTGCACCACTCAAACACGCGTATCCAGCGCGCGCCGCCCGCCACGGCTGCGGCAAGGGCAAGGTCGCCATTCTGGAAGGCATAGCCGGCTCCAGCTCCGCCATCGACCGCGAGGAAGGCTTCGTAGCTGCGTTGGAAGGCACCGGCATCGAGGTGGTTTCCTCGCTGACTGCCAACTATTCCCGCGAAGAAGGCGCAACGGTGACGGAGGACGTCCTGCAGGCCAACCCGGAGCTCAACGCCATCTACGCCCATAACGACGAAATGGCGCTGGGCGCGGTGCGCGCCGTAGCCGCCGCCGGCCGCAGTGCGGAGATCAAGATCTATGGCATCGATGCGACGGACGACGCGCTGGCCGCCGTGGAAAGCGGCGAGATGGCCGCAACCGTGCAGCAGCAGCCCGACGTGCAGATTCAGATTGCGCTGGAAAACGCGGTGAAGTACCTGGGTGGCGAAACCCTTGAGCCGCTGGTGAACATCCCGCTGAAGCTGATCGTCAAGCAGTAACGACATTCACCGATGAAAACGCCATCACGCAAAGCCGTTGCCTTATGCCCCGTTGGATAAGCAGCAGCCCGCGTGCTATGGCACACACGGCAGGGGCTCCGGTTTGCTTTGTAAGCCGGAGCCCCTGATACTATTTCAAAACCTTAACACTACTATCTCGCGACGCTTTTGGCCTCTGACTTCGTCGCGAAGGCTCGACGTAGCCCCGCTACGCCGTAGAAGCATAAGACTAGCTCCACCCTTACACGATTCACCGTTTCAGAGTGCACCTACCTCTGATTGTATTAACAGTATAAGCATTTTCCATAAAAGGACGTCAATCTCGATACGAGGTTGGCGTCCTTTTTGCATGGGTGGAAAGCGTTGATTTGTAAGGGTTTAAGCGATTTTTTGGTTTGGTGCTATGGCCTTGAAGATTGTTTTTTAAGATAGTTGCAATCCAAATATTACCATTAGCTAGACACTCTTACACAAAAGCTCGGGTGGGTGCATTTTTGCACCCAGCTCAGTTCTCCTGTTTAATCCCGGGGGGGGGGCTAGTTCACAGCCCATGTGTAATGATGAGCATTCCTGTCAAGTTGTCGATAAAAAAGTGAATACTCGATTGATGCCCTTTCTATCAAGCGATTGACCTGTCCTACCCCGAACAGGTCATAGGCTTTTTCTGCATGCGCCATTTTTTACCTAGTGTGAGATTGTTGCGGAGGATGTGAAGGAAAAGCGGGAATGATTGCGAAATGATAACTATGTTTATCGTCCACATAGCGTACGTGAATCCCATGAGCTTGCTGATTTTGCATGAAATCATACGGTTTATTTCTGAGTATCGCCCTCAGTTTATCAGTTCCAAGTAAGATAACGTTCTGGAAACACTCATAAGGATATGACTGATAAGGAGGGTAGTGTATGGTTAAGTGGAAAGGTTTGTTCAATGCTGAGTGGGAAGCTTGGTTTTTTATTGTGGTATGCTTCGCAAGTGTAGTTGGGGCGGTTATTTTTATAAAACATATGATGGGAGAAAGAGCAGCTAAGAATAAATTTACCAATAGCGTTCCAAATGATGCGATTTGCTATGGCACGAATCAAGCAATATGGTATGACAATGCGAAGCAGACACTTTTTTATTTTACATCAGGAGTTCTTACTAGTATTCCATCGTTCCAAATAGTAAAATTTGAACATGATGGGCAGATCTATCATCATCAATTAGTTTCGGGTGGAGGAACAAGTTTTATAACCGGTTTGAATCAGCGGGTTTCAACTACAATAAAAGTTGATGATCGACGTATGACTTCACTTCTTACTAAAGACTCTTCGCATGGAATACGCACTTGGACTTTTCCCCATTTCATATATGACTACTTTATTGAGTGGTTTCCAGAAAAGGAGGGCACCGTAGTTGAGGAGATCCGTCGACAGCAATTAATAGAAAAGCAATTGATGAAGTCCTAATGGTGGAGTTTAGCAGATCCTCGTCGCATCGCGGATTTCCTTGCCAAAGCCGATGCCTTGCAAAAGGATTTTGGCGGTAATACTGGATAAGTGGCAGTTACGCGGCGCATCCCTTAACACAAAATGATCGATCATAATCAAGTTCGCAATATCAAATAGTAATGGTAAAGCCATAGAATTGGAGGCGGTGATGGACCGATCGATGAACAAAGTACGAATATGATCCTTTTTGTATTGCTAGCCCTTGCGTTTAGTGGTTGCTCAAGCTCAAGTAGCAGCGGTCACAATTCGATAAGGTACAATATTGGACCTGTTGACAAAGTCGGTTTCTAATCATGCAAAGGATGACAAACCGTGTCAAATGCGGTGGTACAAAGTGGAACGGTCTGAGATCATGCTGCAAACCTTCAACGTGGATGGGCTTTAAACGCCCAATGCCATCACCGCTCGCTTCATGTTCAAAGCCGTAGCGGAAAGAAGACACTCTTCCCTTGCGCGGAGAATGCCTCTTTTGCGGATACTTTGTAAGCAGTGTTCGCGTTTTAGAACTGCATATGTTCCTTCAGCCCATATTTGCCTGAGTTTCATCATGAATTTCATTTCAAGACTTTCTGCTCTGATTCGATTTCGAGCAGATGCCGGGTAGAAACTGCCGCCAATAATTCTGCGTGATTTCAATTTCTTAATGCAGGTTCTTTTACGAGGACAGACCTCGCAGTCTTCTTCTTTTGATTTATAGTAGCGAAGATAATTCCCGGTCGATTGAACGCAGTATAGCTTTTCATAGCTTAAGCGATGCCCTTCTGGGCAGATGAACTCATCATCTTCAGGAACATATTGAAAGCCACTTTTTTCTGGGCTGTTGGTGAAATTGACAGGGGGGATAAAGCCCTTTATTCCTAGAAGTTCAAGCCCCGGTGCACAGCGCTGACATCATACCCTCGATCCAATGCGATCCGCTTAAGAGGTATCCCCTGCTTGATCTGTTTCTCAATGCCCCGCAAACATATGCTACTTTCCTTTTGATTGGCAGAATAGGTATCGACGCCTGTAATGATTCCGTGCCCACAATCGACTGTTGTTTCTACAAGATAGCCTAATCCGCTTTTCTTACCATGATGAATCTGGCCGCAATCAGGATCGGTTTGACTTGTCGTACGGTGAATGCTTTGTGTTCTTTCTTCAACTTTTCGGAAACCAGGTTCTTTTTCAAGCTCCTCGTCCAATGCTGAAAGATAGCTTTGCATTCCTCGCTTTACTGTTTCCTGAAGTTTGACTTGAGAATAGCTTGATACATTGGCTGGTAAGTAGCTTCCGTCCCCAACTGTACATTCTCCAGTGACCAGTCCCAATGTAATACACTGCCGTAGAATACCGGAGAATACATCTTCGAAAACGCCGCTTTGATCAAAACGCCGTTTTCGATTCTGGCTAAATGTTAAATGATCTGGAACTCGGTCGGATATGTTTAGATTGCAGAACCATCGATACGCCAAGTTAAGGTTTACCTCTTCTTCCAAGCGCCTCTCACTTTTAATCCCATATAGATAACCGATCAGGAGCATCTTTACAAGTAAAACTGGATCGATAGAAGGCCGGGTCGAGTATAATCAAGTTCGCAATTTCATAAAGTAATGGCAAAGCCATTGGTACTCCGCTAGAATGAATGATGTCTAGGCATTCAAAGAGGAGGAGAAAACCAATGGCCAAGAAAAACGATACCACAAATCTCACGGAATTGCTACTGCGGTGTATGGGAGAGGCTGATCCGATGCTCAGCATGCTGGAATGGCTTTGCGCTCAATTGATGGAGGCGGAAGTTTCAAGCAAATTGGGAGCCGATAAAAACGAGCACTGCAACGATCGAACCAGTAGCAGGAGTGGGTATCGTCCGCGCCGCTATGATACCCGGATGGGAACGATGTACCTGTTGGTTCCCAAAGTCAGAAACGGCGGCTACATCCCTTTCTTCGTAACAGAGCGTAAGCGCAGTGAAGCTGCCCTGATCCAAGTGGTTCAGGAGGCTTTTGTACAAGGGGTATCAACTCGCAAGATGGATAAGCTCGCCAAGAGTCTGGGCATCGAGAACCTGTCCCGCAGTCAGGTTAGTGAGATGACAAAAGGGCTTTGCGAGCAGGTATAATCGTTCAGGGGGCGGCCATTGGCAGGAGAAGCATATCCCGTGCTCTGGGTCGACGCGCTATATGAGAAGGTACGCTATGGCGGTCGTGTTGTCAGCATGGCCATACAAATCGTTTGCGGTGTCAACGCGCAAGGACGGCGTGAAGTACTGGCAGTTGAACCCATGCTGGAAGAAGCCAAGGACACCTATCAGCAACTGTTTGAGGGCTTAAAGGAGCGAGGATTGCGGATGCCTTCGTTGGTTGTCTCGGACGCGCATAAGGGGTTGATTGCAGCGATTCGGACGAGCTTTACCGGCGCGTCGTGGCAGCGGTGTAAGGTACACATCATGCGAAATATTCTCGCTCATATCCCGCACCGTGACAAAGCGGAATTCGCCGGGCAGCTCAAGGAGATTTGGCTTGCCCCCTCCGCGGAGGGGGCAAAGGAGCGCGCTGCGGAGCTGTGTGAGAAGTATGCTGCCAAATATCCCAAGGCTACCCAAACGCTGGAGGATGGGTTGGAAGACTCGCTTTCCTTCTATGCTTTCCCGAAGCTGGATGCCCGCAAGATCGCCTCAACCAACATGTTGGAACGGCTCAACGAGGAGATTCGGCGGCGAACAAGGGTTGTTGGAATCTTCCCGAACCCAGACTCGTACCTGCGCCTGGTCACCACGTTACTCATGGAATATGCTGAAGATTGGTCGGTTTCCAGAGCCTATCTCAGCGAAGAATCAATTCGTACCCTGTTACCCCAAGCGGCTTAATTCATTGGTGGAGTACTTCGAAATTGCGAACTCGACTTGACACTATCTTACTATCGTAAGACACTGAGACGTGCCAACCTATTCCATAGGTTATGCTAATGGCGAAGAATTGGGAACACGTCAGTTCCGGAGACATGGTGATCATCACGGCGGGAAGAAAAAATGCATAAAGTGGTCGGGTCGCAGGGGTGTGCAATCATTGAAATCGTTGAAATTGAAGCGCTTAATAGTAGAGAGGGTTGCATTTTATCAATAGCTAGTTACTTTGCCATAAAAGGACGTCAATCTCGATACGAGGTTGGCGTCTTTTTTATTGGTCGAAAGCGTTGATTTGTAAGGGTTTCAGCGAATAATGCACTTTCAGCCTACCCTTAACCAGATGCTTTCAAGCGCTGTAGAATGTAATAATTTACCACCGAGCTTACATTCTTACACAAATGCTCAGGTGAATGCACCCAAATGCACCCAAAGTCGCTGGTAGTAAGCGCCAAGGCCTGCCATACATCAAACATTGCTAACAGAATGAACAGATCTATCAAGCGCGGTTTACCCTATCTGCGTAAAACGCTGTTCGTTCTGATGAGCATATTACTGAAGCTGTCCCAACCCGGGGTTCCCGTCTACGAGTTCCTTGATCGCAAGCACGCCGAGGGCAAGCCTTTTCACGTCTACATGACCGCTGGCGCTAACAAGTTCCTGCGTATCTACTACGGTAGGATGCGTGGCCACCTCGCGGGGCTGGACACATCCAACGATCTCTCACCGGCTAGTCCTCAGTGATTGGCAGAGGTGGTTTGGCCACCTCTTGGCTTCACGTTTGCTGAGGTGGCATCTTGTTTGCTATCCATATCCTTAATCACATTCGACTTCAATTTCTCTCCTACCCTGCCCGTTTGGGGCTTGACTTTTTGTTTGTAGGCTAATCTTACTCTATCCACAAAGTGTATGTAAACCGCGCAGGTCATCAATTAATTAGTTCAACAAATGCAGCATATGTTGGGTTCAGTGATGTATTTGCCGCAAAGTCAACCTCAATGTTCGGTAGATTGTAGCTATATAAATACGGGGAGTCCGGCTCATCTTCATTACCCTCAAATACTTTGTTTGGAGGGCCTAGAATGTCTTCAATTTCTTGAAATGTCATTCCGATTTGTACATCTCCTATTTGAGCTACACCGGTGCAATGAATAAAGTCGACAGGAATTGATAGTATATCATTGTAATCAAGATCATAGTAATCACCATATGTATAGTCGTGACTCCCAAGTGTGATACCCATCTTGTTGAAGCTAAACCCCATCAACCATCCGTCGCCTCCCGCACCGGTATATTCATAACCTGATCCTAGAAAGTCAAATGCTTCAGACATGCATAACTTCAGAATCTTTGCATACCACTCATAACTGTAGGTCTTGGCCGTATTTGCCTGCGTGACATCTAGATTCAAATCAGCAAGGTACTTTGTGTATGCATCTACGTGTTCGGGAATAATTGCAGTCAATCCTCGCTTATCCTTGAAAGTGATAGTCTGGCCAATGTTTGTATTAACAGGTTGTAAAACGGTAGTGATTATATCAGCTGTATTTTGTAGATTGTAAACGTTATTCCATTCTCCATAATTGTGAAAAAGTCCCCTTTGAAATGGCATAGGAGAAGCATAAGTATAGGTTACCATTTTACTTTTGGGGATATCGTACATTTTGTTCAAGAAATAGGTTACAACCTGCGCGGTTGCCCCACCAAGACTGTGTCCTGTCAAGATGAACTGGCAATCACCATATCTTTTCAATGCCTGCGAATATGTATTTTGCAAAACATCCCCATATGTCCCTAAGAATATTTGAGCGGCTACAGAGAAGCCAAAATGAATTCCATAGATATCTCGTTTGGTGCTAAAATCCAATATGCCATCTGCAAGTCCATCGCCCCAATCTGTTCCCTCAAACGCAATTAGAATCAGCATTCCTTTGTCTCTGACGGTTTTCATTGCTATGCATCCCTCAACGAACCACCCATTTATAAATAGCGGCTCTCCGATTTTTACCGGAAGAATACTGTCAAACCCGTTTTCACTGATAATCGAATAATCTTGATTATATATATCAGTGATGGCGAGTTGTCCAAGGTCGCATAGAAGATCACGGCGATATCCCTTCTGTAAAATAAGATTGAAATCACCAAAAGAGTATCCTTGACTATCAGCATGCGCTTCAATAAAAGAAGGAAACCAGACTGTTAATAGGATTAGGGCAAGTACAAGAAATATAACCCTTTTCGTAACACCTTTCACAGCCATCCTCCAACTAAATATAGTCATTGTGGGAACTCAGCCATTCCAGATCAAATGATTAACCTCTGATAGTACTTGGAAATCCTGTAGATTTCGCCGCCTGAGCACCGCATTCACTGCGTTTCAGCGCCACAGAAGTGCGGCTGAAACTCCGAACACAAAAGGCTCCCGCACCGGAATACTCACTGCCCTGCCGTGTACCGGTTCTTCTTCATTTTTCACCCGCCCTTTACTACTAGTGGTAGTCTATTTCTTTCTTTACCAATGACTACCTTCTCCGAGGCTGGTCAAACAAAATAGGGTCACTACCTGACAGGATAATTGAAATAAATCCACCAATTGTTGTAAGCGTCCGTTGTTCTGTTTACGCCTTTCATGTGAGGGATACAACTGAACCACCATTTGTGGTGGGCAGCCATGTTGCCATTTCCCCAGGAGGCTGCGTTGACCAGCTTCTTTTCACCTTTCAGGTCGGGATAATTGTTAAGCCAGTCTTTCCATGAAGAGTAGACCTTGCTTCGATTACCCCAATCGTAGTCGCTGTCGCTGTTGGGAGCGAAGTGCACATTGCCGCATACCGCATAACCTGGGGCAACCGTGTCATACAGTGTGAACCGCTCCCAGTCGTTCATTTGAGAGACTGGTTTTGATGTGTCCCACCCCAGTTCATTGGCCATGATCGATTCAAATCTATGTCCGGCATCCTCAAGCATACAGCCCACGTCACGCTCATAGTTGAACACATAACAGACAAAGGCTGGACAATCATTGCGAACCATCTCCGGTCCATTGCACCAGTAGGCATCACGGCCAATCATGATTGTTTCATATGCCATCGTTCCGCTTACGGGCCCAATAAATACCCATACCTCATCAATCTCCCCACTTTCGACACGCTGGTACACATTAAATCTGGTCATATAGTAATCATAATCGAAGGTTCCATACGTTTGCCAACCCGAGTATCCCCAGTAATCCCACTGCTTCTGTGCTTTCTTTAGCGTTGAATAGTAATCGTATATGGTATACTTTTTACCGTTGTCTGCCTGTGGCATTTCATCTATATCAATCCATTCTGTGATTTCATATAATGCGTTACCATGGCTTGACTCTTTCATGGCTTTAATGTACTGCTTTGACAAGGCTTGGGGATCGTTCCAAGAAGACATCAGGTCATGCATGTGTTTCATCTTTGCCATGGGAAAGACAGGATCAAAGTTGAGTACAAGCACCTTCTGCGCCAACTTTGATTTACCCTCAGATACCATGGATGCAATATTTTGTTCTACTTCAAGAGCTCGCTGTGCGTTCTGTGCCAGAGCAGACGGGGTCTGAGAAAACAGAATTACAGCAATTACCACGATGCCAAATAGCGTTGCAAGCATTCTTTTCAAGTGTGATATCCTCCTGTCAATCAATCAATCAATCAATGGTATGGTTATAGCTTCTTACAAGTCGGCGGACCGAAGCCCGCGTCCAAAGTGTCAATTTCCTGAAACACTATATAGCCATTTATCATGATAGTCTGCCCCCGACTGTTGTGCAAAAGCGAAATCCGGATAATGCCGACGTTGGTGTCACCCAAATGCTGTCCAAGTGTACAAGAAAAATTAGTGCCCATATCTGCCCATAAGCCACATGATTACTGGAAAATTCGGTCAGCGGGAGGTATCTTGTTGCTCTGTAAGGACGATACATATTGTTATTATTTCGACATTATTCCACTTTTTCCTTCGCCTCCAGGGATATTAACTCGTTTCTCGCCCCTTCGCGATTTCTTTGATATTTTCTCACTTGTTGACGAGCCCTTGACGTGTGCTGTATAGTATTAAGAATCTGATAATCGAGGCGATTACAAATGATCCCTAAAACGATTCGTCATTGTGATATAATAGCTGCGCTAAAGAAAATTGACGAGGATGGTGTACCGTCTTCACGTTTGCCGAAGCACTACTATGTTAAGTACAACGACAAGTTATATCCGCCTAAGTATTTAGTCTCATTGGCTAGTCAGATCGCAAATGGAAATGAATTATATCCTTTCGAATTTGGCGGCGGTAAAGAAACCAATTACTTTTTACAAAGGCTTGGTTTTGAAATTATACCGGCAGATAGGCTGAAGGGCACGTCCGCTAATGACACGCCAACATCAATCGTTACGGTAACAATTAAAAGTAACACAGCCCATGCGTATTCAAACACTAGCAGGAATAGACTACTGGAACAGGTTATAGATGTATACTCAAGCACTTCGATTATTCTTTTGCCTGCAGGCTTCTTTGAGTTATCAAAACCCAAAGATAAAAAGATCATTGAGATTGCAGAAAGCGTTGCTGCACATCTACGAGAAAACAATCTCCCCAACGTTGTTGCATTCGGAATTGATTGTGATGATGGTGCAGATCAGCTTGCCGTTGCTGTCAATGCAGATGGAATATTAGCCATCGGCAGAAAATTTCATCCAACTGCGTATGAGCAGGGCATAATTCGATCAGCAGAGAGCTTTAGTGAATTGGAAATGGGTTATTCACGATGTTTTGATGTTAATGGAAAGCGATTTTATTTAGCTGTCTGTTATGATGGGTTTGGTGTGCGCCAATGCAATTTGGCTAATCCAGGTGTAGATGCAATTTTAATTTTAGTGCACCAATTTCGGAGCAAAGGGGAAGGCCCTTCTGGAGATGTAGATTTTGCCAGAAAAGGATTTGCAGGTGCATCTTTGCAATGGAAATGTCCCGCGTTTGGCACAGCTGTTTTCTTTGACCGAGAGATACCTGCCAATTGGCCTACAGGCGTAATATATAAAGACGCTGAAAAGGGCGTTAGGCACTTCAGATATCAAGATAACGAATTGCATTGGGAACAGCAAAGGACTATTCGAGTAGACAATGAACTAGCACTGTGCTATCTCTTCTTTATGAACTAAGATGGCAGGCCAATTTGGGTGCTGCGCATCACACAAGGTCTCGTCCCATCTCTCGAGACCGTCCCGCATTTTGTGTAAACCTCCAAGCTGTGATAGGATAGAAACAGCATGGAGGTTTCTTATATGGCAAAGAGCAGGATCACCCCGGAGCAGAAAGCGCGCAGGGCACAACTCGGACAACTCATGGAAGGCGCGGGCATCAAATCCATGGAGGATATCCAGGAACTGTTCAAGGACATGATCGCAACCTTTGTGAATCAAGGCCTTGAAGGCGAACTGGATGAAGAGCTTGGTTACAGCAAGTACGATTTTCACAACAAGGATACCGACAACAGCCGGAACGGCCATAGTGAAAAGACACTGAAAACCAGCTTCGGCGATGTGGATATTCAGGTACCCCGAGACCGCAAAGGTGAGTTCGAGCCGGAACTGGTCAAAAAGCAGCAAACCACCCTTACGGGCGACATCGAGGAGAAAATCCTGTCGATGTACGCTAAGGGCATGACCACCGGCGACATCGAAGGGCACATCAAGGAAATTTACGGGCTGGATGTGTCGGACAGCGCCATCAGCCGCATCACTGACAAAATCCTCCCCGTGGTCAAGGAATGGCAGGCGCGCCCGCTGCAGGAGCTTTGCGCGGTGGTGTATATGGACGCGATCCATTTCCATGTGCGCGCTGAAGGGCAGATCGTCAAGAAGGCCGTCTACATCGTTATCGGGCTGGACATGGAAGGCCAGCGCGACGTGCTGGGCATGTACATCGGCGAAAACGAGAGCGCGAAGTTCTGGCTGACGGTGCTCAACAACCTGAAAAACCGCGGGGTTACGGACATGCTGATCGTTAGCGTGGATGGCCTGACGGGTTTCCCTGACGCGATCGAGGCGGTTTACCCTAAAGCGCAGATCCAGAAGTGCGTGATCCACCAAATTCGCAACACCACGCGGTTTGTGTCCTATAAGGATATCAAGCCGCTGATGGCCGATCTCAAGCGCGTGTACGCCGCCGTGGACGAGCCCGCCGCGCTGGCCGAATTGGATCGGTTTGAGGAGCTCTGGGGCAAGAAATACCCCAAAACCGTGCAGTCCTGGCGGGCCAACTGGGCGGGCCTGAGCACCTATTTCAAGTATCCTGCCGAGGGGCGCAAAATCATCTATACCACCAACGCCATTGAGGGTTTAACCGTCAACTGCGCAAGGTGACCAAGTCCAAATCCGTGTTCCCCACCGATGACAGCCTGCTCAAAATGCTGTATCTGGCGATGATGGACATCACGAAGAAATGGACGGGGCGCAGGCATGACTGGGGTTTGATCCACTCTCAGCTGGAGGTTTTCTTCGCCGACCGGCTTCCCGCGTAACTGTCAAAAAGCAAAATCCAGCCGTTCCGTCAAGGGTAAATGAACGGCCGCTTCGCGCCCGCCCTTGACAGACCGTCCGGATTTTGCTACCGTTACAGCCATGCCAGGAAAGCAGAACCCTGCTTTCCTGCCAGTTTTGATCTTATCGTTCTACGCAGTTTTGGCGTTTACACATAATTCGGGATAGACCCATCACAAATGATTCGCGAGGATGATACCGTTGTTTATGGCGACTCCGGATATCTTGGCCTTGAGAAACGTGAAGAAATACGCACAGACGAACATCTTGCCAGTATCGATTATCGTACCAACCTTCGTCCAGGAAAGCTGCATCGCATGAAGGATAACGGCGGGCAGGACTGGGAACGTCTTATCGAGCGCCAGAAATCATCGGTGCGCAGTAAGGTGGAACATCCCTTTCGGTTCATCAAGGTTCAGTGCGGTTTTCGTAAGACGGTGTATTGGGGAATCGCCAAAAACCTCAACCGTCTGTTTGTGCTGTTCGCCAGCAATAACATCTGGATGTGTGCCCGTGCGGGGCGAAGACTTGGCGTTTGCAGGGGATAACTCTGCCCTTCGGGGCTCCAAAGCTGCCGCAGAACCCCGCCAGACCACTTTCCAACGCCTTTGGACGCGTTTTCGTTCGCGGAATTAATTGCTTCGTGGGCTTTGCGTTATCCATTATGCGTTGCTTGTTATTGATCAGCAGTTCCCTAGTGCACCCCCTCTCACCTGCTGTTTTGCTCCTCTTTGGGTAGTGAAGCGGTCAAGCAACCACCCTACTTGGGCTTGCTTTCTACGCGGATGGTTGCGCCGTATATTTCGACATGGCGTGTTTTCTGTGAATTTCCCGCCGCCCGTTGTTTGGATAGACCGAGCCTGCGCCCGACGTCGGGGAGAAGCTAGCAACCGATGCGCGCAAGCCTGATCGGCCGGGCCGGACAATCCTTCGGCATCCACCCGCCCCGTGTTGACATACGGTACGCGCATCGTTATAATTCACATATGCCAAGGAGCGCCGCCTGCTCAACGGGGACAAGGTGTTCTGGGAGCGTCGCGCCGATAACCTCTCGCTGACTACCGCGATCACGGTTTCTAGCGGCGACGCGATGCTGCTTGCGGACTTTGTGCTGGAAGGAACCGCGGATGATCCGCTGGAAGGCTGTTGGTTTCCCGACAAGGCGGATACGAAGGCGACCGTGACCTTCGCGTGGCCGTCGCCCCAGCACATCTGCGAGCTAGTTCTCTACGATGCGCCCCCGTCGGCGGGGGATGTTCGCGCTGTTCGTGTGCATGTGAACGGCGGTGTGCCCGTCGAATTCGCACTGACGGACGGAGGCGGACTCCCTTGTCGCATGGCGCTGGACTGCGAAGAAGTACGCACACTAACGATAGAGATTATCCCCGCTGGCAAAGGGCCCTGTGGGTTGTTTGAAATAGAGGCGCTTCCCGCACGGGATCTGTCGCCGCGGTGGATCAAGCTGACAGACGCGAACGGGGATTTCTGCTACGAGCTGCCCTGCCCCGTGGGTCAGCCGCTCCACTTAGGACTCTATGGTTACCCGGCCGCGCCTGAACAGGTTACCGCCACCCTCTGGAAAGACGGCCAGGCAGTGACGTCGCCCGTTTACGAAGGGGGCGCCTTTGAGCTGCCGCCGCTAGAATCGGGACACTACCGGTTGCGCGTGACCGACGGCTTGTGTGTGGACGAAGCCATCCTGCGTGTGGGCGACCCCATGCTTTGGAAACGCGGCCTGCAATGGTTGGAACGCCAAGTTCGCAAGGGGCTCCCAAAACTGTGATCCATGCACTCCACTAACCTGCTAGGGGGAATACCCTGTGAAAACTATCTGTATGCGGATGGCTGAAATCCTGCTGGCGCTGGCCAGTACACTGGCGTTGCTGCTCGTGAACACAACGTTTTGGACCGCCGACTGTTTTCTATTTTTCGTCCGGGACGTACTATCCTCGTTGGCCGGTTTGGAAGCGCTGGGGTCGACGCTATTTGCGCTGCTGGTCATCCTCTACTGGCGCTTTGCCCGTGCACCTATGGCCTGGCACCGCCCGGACCAGCTGAAGTTGAGCCTTCTGGCCGTGCTGTTTGCCGTTACCTCCGCCGTCTGGGCGGACTGCCGCATGGATGACGGGGTGCTGTCCAACTTCCTGTCGCCTTATCACTTACTGCTGCTAGCTGGTAAGTGGATTGGCTTCTTCTCGCTGTTTTACGTCGGCATGAAAGCGTTCCTCCACTCGTTGCCCGCGCTGTCCCGCAAGGCCGTTTTCGGGGAAGGCGCGAAACCCGCGGAAGTCCGACGCTGCTTCTGGCGGACCGCGCTGTGCCTGGCCTGTGCCTGGGCGCCCTCGTTTCTCGCGCATTTTCCGGGGACGATCACCGCCGACGGCGGCAGGGTGTTGCAACAGTATTTTGGGGAGATCATTATTACCAGCGACCATCCGCTAGCCTATACATTGCTGGCAGGCACGCTCGTCCGGTTTGGGATGCTGCTGGGCGGCAGCTTGACCGGCATTGCCTTCTATACTCTTGTGCAGTGGCTTTTCCTTTTAGGGGTAATGGCTTGGAGCGTTGCCCAGCTGAGGCGGGAAGGCTTCCGGCCGGTTTTTCGGTATGCGGTCACCGTGGTGTACGCGCTGCATCCCGCCATCATGCAAACTGGGACGGCCGTTATCAAGGATATACCCTACGCCACTGCGTTTCTGGCCTTCGTGATCCTGATGACGAAGGCATTCATACACCCGCTGGAAGCTTGGCGAGCTCGCAGGTGGTGGGCGGGGTACGCAATTTTCTCGCTCTTTGTGCTGATGCTACGGCACAACGGCGTCCTTGCCGTCGCGCCGACGGTTGCGGTGCTCGCGTTTCGTTTCCACCGCGCGCGGCCCGAAAAAGGACGCGCCCTGTACGGGCTAATGGCCGCGCCCCTCCTTGTGCTGCTACTGTTTAACAACTTAGTGGTGCCATCCGTCGCGTTCACGGTGGATTCCTCGCCGGATATCCTTGGCGTGCCCATTCAGCAGACCGCGCGCATCCTGAAAAACAATCCCGACGGCGTGAGCGTCGGCAACATGACCGTGATCGACCGCGTGTTGGAGGCCGATCGGCTGGCCGAGGCCTACGTTCCGCGCCAGTCGGATTCGGTGCGCAAACTGTACCGGTATTTCAACGGTCATACCAAGGCGGATGTGCTGGCCTTTACCGAGGTATCCACCAAGTTGATCCTGACCCATCCGCTGGCGGCGTCGCAGGCGTTTTTCTCGCTAAACGGAGGTTTTATCAACGCGTTTGATACGACCTACGCAGATTGCAACCAGCCGATCATGGATACGTCCCCCAAGTATCCTGCGGTGTTGCATTATTCGCTTCCAGAGGCATTTAGGCTTCAACAAAGTCGATTGCTCAGCGTCGAGGAGCAGTATCGTAACCTCCCGTTCC
>Ga0351928_1085_pt1 | contig 15343 bp, 17 predicted proteins | sample BONcelHT113001E8_FD_206858 | JGI IMG/M metagenome (GOLD analysis project Ga0351928, IMG submission 206858) | Enriched cells from coal bed in the Powder River Basin, Montana, United States - BONCAT cells T11 rep2 HSBNCT.T11.300.1.E8 ... | reverse complement strand
CCGTCTTGTCACAAAGATCAGGCGCTCTGTTTTCGACCGTGGTTTTTGATGTTTCCAGTCACCATAGATCGCCAGGACTTCCAATCCCTGTCGGATTAGACAATCTGTCAGTAGCTCCGGCGAATAATAGCGCTCCTCGTGGTATTCCTCAATACGTTGGTAGGCATCTTTTCCAGTGGCGACAAAGATGTCCAGCTTCATGCTGCAAGTATTTTTTCGTGCATTGAACAAGTTCTGCCAGATATAACATATGTCATCGCTCTGGTGCGTAAAGGTGTTTTTGCCTAATATCTCTTTAAACTTATACTCCGTATGCACGTCAAAAAGAAAAAGGCTGCTTTCATGCATTAAACTGCACACGCCCGCCAGTGTCCGTTCCAAATCGTCTTCATTGAGAAGATAATTCAGACTGTCAAATGCGCATAAGACCAGGTCGAACTGCCGGGACATCTTTATTTTTCTCATATCCTGACAGACGAGATTCGGTGAAAACCCGGCTTTAAAAATTTTTTGATCAGCTGCCGCAAGCATTTCCTGCGACCAATCGAGGCCGCAAACATTATACCCCTGTTTTAAGAGCTCCAGCGTCATATTGCCGGTCCCACAGGCTAAATCAAGAACGCACCGGCCATCCCAGTTGAAACTGCGGGCTGTCTCGAGATAAAACCCGGTTATACCCGGAAAATCAATATGCTCCATTAAACGGTCGTATACGGCTGCCATCCGGCTGTAACTTTTCATATACTATCCTCTGCAATTCTCAAACCTGAACAGGGATTCTCGGGGCATCTCCCCAGAGTCTTTCGAGACTATAAAACTCCCTTTGATCCTTCAAAAAGACATGTACAATCATAAAACCATAGTCAAGCAGTATCCAGGTGCCTTCCGTATAGCCTTCGCGCCGGGCTAACAAGATACCTGCCTTCTTCAACTCTTCCTCGATACTGTCGGCAATTGCCTGGGTCTGGATACGGGAATTGCCGTTGGCAATAACAAAATAATCCGTAATTAGCGAGACTTCCTTCAGTTCGAGTACGGTTATATCCCATCCCTTTTTATCGGCTATGGCCTTTGTGGCCATAAGGGCTGTTTCTCTACTGTTCATACCATTCCTCCAAATCAAATTATCTTTTAATCGTAAGAAGCCGGTTCCGCGCTTCTATAGTATACGGGTGAATCAACATTTCCCGTTCAATCACATACAACAACGTGCAGTCAAAGGCATATAAAAGCCCCGCGTAAATATCCTCATCACAAATCTCGCGCAGTTCCTCCACACCTTTGTAGCTGCGCCCAGGTTCAATTAAATCGGCGAGATATACTACGACATCCAGCTCATTCATCGCGGCATGTCCGGTCGAATGATACCTGATTGCCTGCAGTACCGCCTCATCCGCGATGCCCACCTCACTGCGGCATAGCCAGGCGCCAACCGGTCCGTGCAGGAGGTCAGGCTGCACCTTCTCGGCGTGACAAGTCAGTAAGCTGTTCTTGTCAGCCAGCTCAAGCAATTCCTCAGGTTTTAAGTCTTTGGCATAATCATGGAGCAGCGCAGCTATATAAACCTTTTCTTTCTCAACGTTTAGGCGATCTGCCATCCCCATAGCCGTTTCCATTACTCTGAGCGAATGTTGAAATCTTTCAGGACTGAGTTTTTCCTTAATTATATTAACATATGTGTGAGAATCCATCTACCTCACTCCTCCATGCAAAAGCCCCCTAGAGGACATTAGGGGGCGTCAGCCAGATTGCTTTTACTGTTCACGCACCTTTGCTTCATTGACAGTAAGCGCTCGGCCGTTATATTCCTTGCCATCCATGGCTGTAATAATTTTTGGCGCATCTTCATCGGCTACTTCGATAAAACCGAACCCCCTTGAACGGTTCGTTCCTTTATCTTTAATAATCCGGCTGCTTATTACCTGCCCGTGAGAGCTAAAAAACTCAGCCAGTTCCTCTGGAGTCGTTGCCCACGGAAGATTCCCGATATATAAGGTTTTTGTCAATTTGTTCACCTCGCTCATCTCTTAAGAAAATAAATCTGCTTTTATTATGTGTTAAACAACCTTTATTATTCTTGCGAAGCGAACTAGGTTTAGTTTTGATACAAGTCATTTTTTTGGATAAAATTTTCGACGGCTTCCGGCAGAAGATACTTGATTGTGCTCTTTGTCTTAACGCGTTGACGGATATCGGTTGATGATATAGCCATAGCCGGAACTTCCAGCGGAATTATTTTATCTGCATATATTGGCGAGATATTGCTGATTAATTTTTCTTTAAGCTCGTGCAGGCTGTAGCCTGGACGAGTTGCCGCGATAAATGTACACATCTCCAGAAGTACCCCGACATTTTTCCAGGTCACAATCTCCATGATAGCATCCGCACCGGTGATAAAAAACAACTCGCTCTGCTCGGGCATAATCTCTTTAAAATATCTCACGGTCTCATAGGCATAGGACTCCCCTGGCCGATCAATCTCTGTTCTTGATACCTCGAAATATGGATTAGCAGCAGTCGCCAGCACCGACATCAGGTAGCGATTCTCCTTTTGGCTGATTTGCAGCCCTCTTTTATGCGGCGGCTGGCCGGAAGGAACAAAAATCACTTTGTCGAGTTTAAACTCCGAACGGGCTGCTTCTGCTGTTACAAGGTGCCCCTGATGAATCGGGTCGAATGTACCGCCCATAATACCGGCTCTATTGACGTTTTGCAGGTGTAAAATCTCACGTTGATTCATAGCATTCTCCCCTGGCCTGGTCCAAGAATCTAATTTACCTCAGTATAACACTTCGCTTTGTTGCCAAACAAGAAATAATTCTCAGATTAGCACCTCTTCATCACCTGACATAATATACAAAACAAAGAAAAGAGGTGCGAACATGCTGAAATATATATGGAGACGGATTCTATGGTATTTTACGGCCTGCCTTTACCGACAGCCTCATCAGCGTCTTTATCACAAATTACATCGGCTGGGGCGTAAATCCAGCCGTTTAAAAAGATACCTCTATTAATCTCCTCTACTAAATGAAAAAGGAGCTCGCCCTGAGCCCCTTATTTTCTCACCTGACCATTACCGTACACAATGTATTTTATCGTAGTCAGTTCTTTTAAACCCATAGGTCCGCGCGTATGCAGCTTTTGCGTACTGATGCCTATCTCGGCGCCAAAACCGAACTGGAAGCCATCCGTAAACCGTGTCGAGGCATTAACGTAAACAGCGGCAGCATCAACACCCTGCAGGAAGATACGCGCATTGCGGTAGCTCTCGGTAATAATAGCTTCCGAATGTTTTGTGCCATATTTATGTATATGCTGCATAGCTTCTTCAAGGCTATCCACAACTTTTACCGACAAAATCAAATCGAGAAACTCTGCACCAAAATCCTCTTCGCTGGCAGCCTTTGCTTCCGGCAGCAGGGCCTGAGTTCTCGCACATCCCCTCAATTCAACCCCTAAATCCAGCAGGCGTCTGCCCGCCTTCGGCAAAAATTCCGCAGCCACCTTTTCATGTACCAACAGGCTCTCAGCAGCGTTGCATACTGCAGGGCGCTGTACTTTGGCGTTGACAATTATTTCTTCAGCCATAGCCAGGTCAGCCGAGCTGTCTACATAGACATGGCAGTTGCCAATCCCGGTCTCAATAACCGGAACTGTGGCATTTGCTACAACCGACTGAATCAGACCGGCGCCGCCCCTTGGAATCAACACATCAAGGTATTGATTGAGCTTCATCATTTGGGTCGCTACCTCGCGCGACGGATTTTCAATTAATTGTATCGAACCATGCGGAGCCCCTGCCGATTCCGCAGCTTTCGCGAGAATAGCGGCAATGGTCCGGTTGGAACATAAAGCATCCGAGCTCCCGCGCAGAATGACGGCATTGCCTGTTTTCAGGCAGAGTCCGGCGGCGTCAACCGTTACATTGGGACGAGCCTCATAGATAATTCCGATTACACCAAGCGGTACTCTCATTCGGCCTATCTCGATATCCTGGCCACCCTTCCACATGGCTTCGACCTCACCGACAGGATCTTGCAGAATCGCGACTGCCCGCAAACCATCGGCCATATCCTTGATTCTTGCAGGTGTTAATAGCAGCCGATCGAGCATAGCCTTAGCTGTCCCGCGTTCACGCCCGTTGCTCATATCGCTTTCATTGGCTGCGAGAATTTCTTCGCACTGCACCTCGAGCGCATCCGCCATAGCCAGCAGCGCCTGGTTTTTTATTTCTGTTGCCAGCGTCGCCAGATGATAACTTGCTATTTTTGCCAATTCGCCCTTATTTTTTAGTTCTTCGTTAATCAAATCTATCCCTCCCTGATGTCCAATACCGGACTGCCATCAAGTTGCAAGCAATTATATCATGAACATATAGTGAGATTATCCCGGTGAATCACCTCATCATCGTCTTTGTAACCCAGAATATTAATAATTTCCTTGCTTTGACTGCCTTTTATCTTTTCAATATCCTCCGAGCCGTAATTGACAATGCCACGGGCAATTTCGCCGCAACTACCGACGATGCTTACCGCACAGCCTCTTGTAAATGTTCCCTCAACCTTAATAATTCCACTTGGCAACAGGCTCTTTCCTTTTTCAACAATGGCTTTTTCAGCCCCATAATCAAGGTAAATAGTACCATTAGTTTTTGAGGCATAGGCAATCCAGCCTTTGCGCGAGTTCATCGGCTGCTCACGCGGGACAAAGATTGTACCCGGATTAACCCCGGCAACAATATCTCTAAAAACGTTATTATTCGCTCCATTGACGAGAACCATTGGTATCCCAAGGCTGCAGGCTATCTTTGCAGCATTAATCTTCGTCATCATCCCGCCGCTCCCAAGTGTAGACCCGGTACCCCCGGCTAAATCTTCGACTTCGCTTGTAATCTCTTCCACAACCGGAATCAACCTGGCAGAAGAATCCCTGCGAGGATCCGCCGTATATAGACCGTCTATGTCCGAAAGCATGACAAGCAAATCCGCATCAATCAGCCCTGCTACGAGGGCAGCCAGCGTATCATTCTCGCCAAACTTTATTTCCTCAAACGTGACGGTGTCATTCTCATTAATAATAGGAATCGCACCAAGTCGTAAGAGCGTCAAAAGCGTGTTTCTGGCATTAAGATACCTTTCACGGTGAGTAATATCGTCCCTCGTCAAAAGCACCTGCGCAACAACGCTGCCAAATTCATCAAAATATTTCTCATACATATGCATGAGAATTCCCTGTCCTATTGCAGCCAGCGCTTGCTTTTCAGGCATGGCTTTCGGGCGCTCGGTGAGCCCCATTTTCCCCATACCTGCGCCGATTGCACCAGAGGTCACTAACACTACTTCGCGTCCCTGTTGCTTAAGGTTGACAAGCTCACGCGCAAGACCTTCCAATTGCAATAAATTAAGCTTACCGTCAGGATGGGTCAGGCTACTCGTCCCTACCTTGACAACCAGCCTGTCAGCTCCGGTTAAAAGCTCTTTTTCTTTGGTTTCCATTTATATCACCGACTACTTTCGTCTCTATTAACCCGGAAGCTCTATAGTTGGTTTTTTTTCTGACCGACGGTAAAACAAAAGGTTTCTGCCTATTTCCTGCACAATTTCAGCGCGGACTGCCTCTGCCAGCTGTGGCGCTACGTCCTGAGTTTCCTCGGGAGCATTGGCTATAACACGTACCTTGACGAGTTCCCTGGCTTCAAGGGCTTCATCCAGCTGACGAATGACGGCATCACCTATCCCGGCTTTTCCGATTTGAATAATCGGGTCAACAGCCGTTCCCATGGCTCGAAGAAATCTCCTTTGTTTCCCTGTTAGCATTAATTTTACCGACATCTTACGGACAATAACGCCCTAGATGTCGGGTCCACCTCCTTCGGGTATACGTATGCCTATTATATCAACACTTTACTTTTTCAGCCAGTAGCATTCTGTTCCTCCGGAATAATGAGCCAGCATAACACGTAAAAGATAATGCCGGAGCCAAGTCCGAGAAATATTGCAGCCACCCAGATAATCCGTACAAGAGTTACATCAATATTAAAATAGCCGCTCAAACCCCCGCAAACCCCACCAAGCATTTTTACACTGCGCGAGCGGTATAGTTTTCTGTCTGCCAAATTTAGCTCCTCCTTAAAATTACGCGTTGTCAATTCTTTGTATGTTTAAACTTATCTATACTCTTATAATTATATAATTTGTATTGCAAAATGTCATTACCCATGCTAAACCGTAAGTTTGAAAAGAATCAACATGATCATTTTAACTGTGAGAATAACTGTGAAAATTTGTAAATATTGCTGGACAGGTACCCTAAATGGGTGTATTATATCTATCGATGTCATAAATCCCGGAAAATAGTACTATTTTTACTTTGTCATTTCTGACAATTTTGTGCTATAATCAAGCACGGCGAAACAAAAATGGGAACTTCCAAGTAAAAAGAGTCGTCTATTAAATAGTGACATACATAGTTTGTTTTTGAGCAAAATATAATGTAGCTTAACAAAGAATACTACTTAACCGCAAATGGTTTCCGGAGGTTGAATACGTGGAAGCAAAAGATATTTTTACTATGCCAATGGACTATATAATGATTCCGGCCCAGATTATATTTTCACTGGTAGCCGCATATTTCTTCATCCTCGGCATTGCCGGTCTTTTCCGGATAAAATCACCAAAAATCGCCGAGCCAAAAAGTGTCTTCGCGATTATCGTCCCAGCGCACAATGAGGAAATGGTCATCGGCCCGATTGTTGACAATATCATAGCCCTTGATTACCCCAAAGAACTATTCGATGTCTTTGTCATCGCAGATAACTCAAATGACCAGACTGCCAGCAGGGCTGCCGAACATGGGGCTATCGTTTATGAGCGTTTCGATACCACGCAGCGCGGCAAGGGATATGCACTGGAATGGTTCTTCAACAAGCTCTATCATTTACCGAAAAAATATGATGCGGTAATTATCTTTGACGCCGATAATCTAGTAGAGCCAAACTTCTTAAAGCATATGAATAACAGTCTGTGCGGCGGGGATAAAATTATCCAGGGATACATAGATGCCAAGAATCCGCTTGATACCTGGGTTACAGCCTCATTCGCGATGGCCTTCTGGGTGGCCAACCGCATGCTGCAGTTAGCCAGATATAACCTGGGTCTTTCCAATTACCTTGGCGGCACCGGCATGGCCATCTCATTGGATGTTTTGCGAGAAATTGGCTGGGGTGCCACCTCTCTGACGGAGGATTTGGAATTCAGTCTGAAGGCTCTGCTTCGCGGCTATAAAACAACGCTGGCTTATGAGGCTGTTGTCTATGACGAAAAACCTCTGACCTTCAAACAAGCCTGGCATCAAAGAAAACGCTGGGCTCTGGGTCATATCGAATTGTTCCGTACTTACAGCCTTGAATTTATCAAACAATTATTTATGAAAAAGGATATCGTCTATTTCGATGCAGCTGTCGTAACCCTCCAACCTTTATTAGTAGTCTTCATGGGAATATTCTCTGTTTTCGGTCTCGTGGATTCGCTTCTTGTCGATATTTATACGCCGATATTCAAGCACATCTGGCCGCCCTTGCTCTGGGAGCTTGTCATCACGCTGCAGTTGCTCACTCCGTTTTTGGTAATCTGGATGGACAATCTGCCGCGCAAGGTTTTCAAATGGATTCTAATCCATTATCTGTTCTTCGTGTATAGCTGGATTCCGATTGTCTTTATCTGTTTCTTCGGCAAAACACGCATTTCCTGGTCGCACACCCTGCATACGAGGAGCATCAGAATCGCAGATATCGCGAGAAACAGATCATAATCATCATAAAAACAGCAACACATTCTGATATATATAAAAAAGGCCAGCCTTCACTTTAAAAAGTAAGGTTGGCCTTTTTTATCAATCCCTGGACTTTAAGACTTTTTTGACCCCATCTTCTATAAATGGGTAAGGTTAATGGGGAAGGTTCACTCGCGCGCAGATAACTTATTCAAGCAATGTGAGCCGTTTTGGTCGAACATATCCGCATCAAACACCAGGTTCATGCTGGCAGGAATCAGATTCGCATTACCATAAACAGCGCCGAAACCCTCATTAATCTTGCGGTGGCTCAGGATATCACCAATTCCGCTGTCACCGATAGTAACCATCGAGTTGTTGATGACGTTGTTGACAGAAAATACCCCGATATTATTTAAACGCGGCGTAAAATCCGGCGCTGACGGTACATAGGGAAATATGCTCATCTGTTTCTCCTCCCAGAACATAGTATGTCGGTAAAATACATTTGGGTAATCTTCAGCATAAACCTTCCCAGGAACATATACCTTATTCGGAACATAGATTGAATTGCACGAAACTCGCGGGGGAGGAAAGCTGATGCAGCCGGTAAACTTTAATCTGACAATCGGGGTGATAAAAATATCTATGGTCGAGAATGCCAGCGCCGTTAATATCGGCAAAAACCTGCTGGTCGACTGGGACAGCCATAGCAAAAGCAATCAGGGCTTTGGCAACATCAGCGGGGACAGCAATGCCCTCGAGCAGTTAGCCAACCATGTCGAAGACCCGGATAAAATTGACCTCTTCAGCCCGGCAGAGCCGGTATCCGACACTGCACAAGACCTGCGGCAGGCGATTGAAGCCTTTTTTAAGGAGGAATTATGAATCAGCATATTAACCTTGAGCGATTAGCCGTTCAGACAGTCGCGAACTCATCAGGGATATATTACGGCAGGAACCTGCAGATTGGCGTGAAAAGCATTTCTAAGATAAATCAGGGCTGCGGTACACTTGGCGGGGATTGTAATGTACTGTCGACAAGCATCAATACAGTTGTCGATGACGATCTCCAGGATTCCTATGTCCCGGTTACCAAAAACGGTCAGGCGTAGTGAATCTTACAGCCAGGGCCGCTTTTGTTTAGCTTTTCGTGAACAAATTCCTTCTTTATATCTGGTGTCCGATGTTCGAATATCTCTTGCCCTTGCTCAGCAGTAGTGCTCTGAAGATTGACACCGTTAGTGATTCCGATATTCAAGGCACCGCTCACTTCGTGTATATTCAGATTTGCCAGATGGAAATTAATCTGACCGACAGACAGCTTTTCAACTATCAGACGAAGTTTGATAAACTCGGCGGCCAGCTTATCGATTTTTTCTTCGAGGCGCTCCGATGAGTCAGGGCTTTGTTGTTGATAACCAGCTTCTTTCATCGCCGGACTCCTTTGATAATAATCCTCTATCCTTAATATTATTCAAAAGCACAGAAGTAGTTACGCTTATAAAGGGTGAATATTCATAGATTTGCAGACATCACGCTTGTAACTGACCCCATTTCATAGTTTTCATCTTTGAGTCCTTGCCTGAATGCTGTAAAAGCCTCCGGCGAAGAATCGAGCTGATACAGCCATTTATTATCCTGTCTGTCAAACCAGACAGCTACTCTTATGTTCGGATAGTTTATTCCAAGCGATTGCATAGCTTTCTCAATCCAGGCAGCCTTATCCCCGCCTACCTCATTGCAACTGAATTCGGTTATCATGAACGGCTTATCGGCATATTGTTTCATATAATCGTCATAGAGAGGCTGGTATATTTCGTCAAACTCCCGCCAGACGTCCCCGGGGTGGCTCGTTCCGTTGTTATAGCCGGTCAGGCCAATCCAGTCAACGTAGGCATCGCCGGGATAATAAAGATGCGGGTTGTTCCACTGAAAGTCGGGATACGAGCGGTCATGAGGGTTCCAGACAAATAAGACATTGTTAGCGCCGCTGTCCCGGAAAATATTGACGATATGCCGCCAAGCCAGAATATATAGCTCGTTATCCTTGCCAAAATACCAGGAACACCAGGGGTCCCAGTCCCCGTTCATTTCATTGAGCGGGCGCACGAAAATCGGTTTCCCTGTTTCTTTTAGACTTTCCGCCCATTCCTGAATCTTCCTGTCATGTTTGCCTGCAATGATTTCCGGAACTGCAACCCAGTTTAAGTCCTTAGTAAAGGGTTGCAGCGTCAGCATGAGCATACGTCCATCAGCATACGTTTTTTTAATGGCTTCCGCGGGATATACCGATTCACCCGGGAAAGCGCTATACGTCATCAATAATTCGAATTTATGATTGAGACTATTTTCCGTCTCAATCATTTTTTTATATATTTCTTCGTTTTCAGGAGCGCCGGGATAAAACCTGCCCCAGATAAGTTTGCCAAAAGGCAGCTCGATTTTGTTCGTCGAGCTATTTGAGTTTCCCTCCAGGTTTGTCCCTTTTGCCCCTGCTTTCGTTACTTCTCCTTCTGTTCCCGCAATGCTTGCGTTCTGATCAATTTTCCAGTGAAAGCTCTTAACCGCAGCCTGGATATCCTTTTTTAAGATTTGGTAATTATCTTGTGTGGTCTTACCCCAGAAGGTAATCACCACGTTTTTTTTCGCATCTATAAGATGGGCTTCGAGATAATAGTTTTTATCATCTATTCTCTCAATCCGCGGGCGGTAATAGCCAATCTCCCTAATTTTATAACCGTTCATAGCTGTTGTGGTATTTGCCAGAATACTAAAACCGGCTTTCCCCTCATAAAGCTGCATATTGCCATACTCAATATAATCAAGAGCGGAGACGCCGTTCTTCAGGTTCTGGTGATAAACCTGCATACTCGAGTGCAGACTCGAAATGCTTAACACAATATCATCGATATTTTTATTCTCCTGTACGCTGTAGTTTTCCGGCAAAGAAAAAGCAAAGCCCGGCCAGGAGTACTCCGTGGCCCAAGCTTTTTCAGTACCTAGGGCTGCCGTGATGAGAACAATGAAAATCGCTGCGAGTACTGCTTTTTTTATCATAATCTGCTGCTCCGTCCTGTTTTCAAATATACTTGCTGTTTCGGCTCAGGCTCATTTGTATTTTATTTACATTCCGCACGCTTGTCAAGCACATCACTCAGTCCACATCACTCTGTCCGCGCACACTCGCCGCCGCGGCCGCATAAAATCTCAAGAGCATGGTCGAGCGCCGGCAGAAATACGGCCATATTTTCCTGTGCTGCCTTTGGACTGCCGGGCAGGTTGATGATGAGCGTCCTTCCTCTGATACCGGCAATCCCCCGCGAGAGCATAGCCTTCTCAGTGATTTTCAGGCTCGCCAGGCGCAGGGCCTCAGCAATACCGGGCGCCTCCCTTTCGATAACCTGTCGTGTAGCCTCCGGTGTGACATCACGTGGACTCAAGCCTGTCCCGCCTGTGGTCAGGATGAGGTCGACCTGCTTTTGATCAGCTAGACGAATCATAAGTTCACTTAAAACCTCAAGCTCGTCAGGCACAACATGATACTCAGTCACATCACCCCAGGGCAGAAGCATCTCTTTGAGCAGCGGTCCGCTCTTATCCTCCCTCAACTTTTGCGCGCCCTTATCACTGGCTGTGATAACCGCGAAACGATAGGACGGATAGACCTCAATTGCATCTTGTACGCTGATGATTCCCCCTTTTAGAACCTCGGTGAAAATCCCTTCGCGCGGCATGACGCAGTCCCCAGCCTGCTCATAGATGGCGCAGTGGCTGTGACACTCCTTACCAATTTGCGTGACTCGTAATATCACTTCGTTTCCTGTCTTTAGACGCGTGCCGATGGGCAGTGTCATGAGCTCGATACCCTGGGTTGTGAGGTTCTCGGCAAAATCACCGGGCCCGACCTCCAGCCCCTTATCCAGCATTTTTTTAATGCTTTCTTCTGCAAGCAGGCTGACCTGCCGGTGCGCGAACCCGGCGTGCGCATCACCTTCTATCCCAAGGTTCTTTACCAAGAAGCCGGTTTCCACATTTTTTTTCCGTTCTCCTCTACTCTCACTCGTACAAACTGCAGTTATTTTTGCCATGCTTTTTCGTCCTCCCTCTGGTAGTAACCGGATTTGCCACCCTTCTTTTCCAAGAGGCGAATATTTCCGATGACCATGTTCTTATCAACTGCTTTGCACATGTCGTAAATAGTTAAAAGGGCTATATTTACGCCGGTCAGTGCTTCCATCTCGACGCCTGTTTGCCCTGTCATGTGCACGCGGACACTCACTTCAATCTTACAGTTCACGTCATCTATGTGAAAATCTGCAGAAACCCCGCCGATGACAAGCGGATGGCACATCGGGATAAGACGGGCTGTTTCCTTGACACCCATGATGGCCGCTACTTGGGCAACTGCCAGAACATCGCCCTTCTTCATCCTGCCTGCCCGGACAAGCTCAAGTGTCTCGCGAGCCAGCGAGATTTCCCCGCAAGCTTGGGCTTCACGGCGTGTTACTGCCTTTTCGGTAACATCAACCATCCTGCTCTGTCCATTCTGATCGAAATGCGTCAACTCATATTCTGCCATATTCCTTACCCCCTATCCCCCTATTTTGGACATTTGCCTGAGTTGCTGTCCCTCCATTAATGGCTGCCCGGAATCCTGTATATTCACCGCGTTCTCGCTCATCTCATGCTTTTTTCTTTTAAATCGGAGCGCTTTTTCGAGCAAGCCTCGCAGTGCTGCCGGATCATTAATAACAGGCCGTACAGGAAACTCCTCGCCCCAATAAAGACAGGGCTTGATGAACCCGTCGGCAGTCAGGCGCAGGCGGTTACAGGTATTGCAAAAATGCCCGCTGATCGGGCGGATAAGCCCGACTGAGCCCAGTGCCCCCGGCAGTCGGTACATTGTTGCCGGGCCGCACCCTCCGGGTTTGTCTATTTCTGTCAGCGGGGTACCAAGGGCAACCGCTTCCTCCAGCACGAACGCCAGCGGCAGATATCTAACCTGCCATAAAGCATCATGGGTATCAACTGGCATATATTCGATAAAACGCAGATGAACGGGGTACTCATAAGCGAGCCTGAGAAAATCCCTTGTCTCCACATCGTTGATTCCTTTCATTAGCACTACATTTACCTTGACCGGCGCCAAGCCTAAGTCCAAGGCTGTCCGTATTGCCAGCAGCGTTTTTTTTAAATCCCCGCCGCGCGTAATCTCTTTGTAAACCTGCGCTTTGAGCGAATCCAAACTGATATTGACCCTTTTTAAGCCGGCTTTCTTCAGACTCGCGCAGAGCTCAGGCAGGCGCTGTCCGTTTGTAGTCATCGAAAGGTCATCGATTCCGGGAATGGCTGCAATTTTGGCTACCAGGGTTTCTATCCCTTTGCGCGTGAGCGGCTCACCGCCGGTAAGCCGGATTTTGCTGATTCCGAGTGCGACCCCCGCTTTGATTATACTGATAATCTCTTCATAGCTCAGAATCTGACTGTGCTTCAAAAGCTTAACGCCTTCCGGGCCCATGCAATAAACACAACGCAAATCACAACGGTCTGTTACCGACACCCGCAGATAATCATGTTTTCGTCCAAAGCTGTCCACTAATTGCTGCTCCATAATCGTTGCCCCCCATGCTACTTTATACTTACATGAACACTTCACTGCGGATAAATTACCCTTCCGGCTTCTCTCATGCTGTAACCGCCCAATGCTTCAACCTCTGTCCGAAAAGCATCATCAGTAATTACCCCAAGCAGAACTCTGCCGAGGGATGATTCGTAAAACTCCTTGCTCATTAACAGATCGTAGCGTTCCTCAGCCACCGGCACAAAGTCAAGGTCGAAAGCCCCGGCCGCCGAAAGCAGCCCCAGCCCAACCTGGGCAGTACCGGCAGCAACAGTGGCGGCGACATTCAAATGTGAATACTCCTCGCGGTTGTAACCCTGCACCTGTTGGGGGACGAAACCCGCCTGCTTTAACAGATAATCAAACAGCAGACGTGTCCCTGCTCCTTTTTGCCGGTTAATAAATACCGCTTCCTTTTCAATCAGGTTTTGTATGCTTTCAATACGCAGCGGGTTGCCTTTTTGGACAATCCAGCCCTGCGTACGGTAAACAAAGTTAATAAGAATCACTTCATCGTCGGCTAAGAACTTTTTCACATAGGATACATTGTAATCCGCGTTATCACCGTCAAAAAGATGTATCCCGGCGATATGTGCCTCGCCTTTCTTGATAGCCATAATGCCGCCCATACTGCCAACGTTTGATGAGGACAGAAAAAGCCGGGCATCACCCCTTCTAATGGCAGAGGCCAAGAGGTCCAGCGCCAGGTCATGACTGCCGGTAGCAACAAGCGTATTCTTCAGTTCCTGTTCACTATGATAAAGCTCAATCTCAACCACGTCGCCCTGTTCATGACCAAGCGACTCAGCTGGTATCGTCAAAAGTCCGTGAGCCCTGACGAGGGACATCGTTACGCCTGCTCCACGTGTAAGCGGATTAGCCACATATTTTCCGCCTAGATGACCAACACTCATCCTGACAAATTCCTCACTTCCGAGCTCCGAGATGACGCGGCGGCCAAGTGTTGCTTTGATTCGTGGTCGTTGGGGCTCCGCTCGGTGCAGGTACTTGCAGACGAGGGGTTTAACGAACCATTCGAGCGCAAGATAGGCTGAAACCGGATATCCCGGCAGCCCTATAAGGGGTTTTCCTGAAGCCATGCCGAGGATAACAGGCTTACCGGGCCGCGTCGAAACGCCGTGTACAAGCACTTCCCCGAGTGCTTTGATGGCATGTACGGTATAATCATCCTTGCCGGCCGAGGAACCCGCATTGATAATAACCATATCACATGTTTGTAACGCGTTCCCGACCGCTTCTTGAATCAATTCCAGCTTGTCCCTGACTATTCCGTAAAGAACCGCCTCTGCACCCCACTCGCGCAAATAGGCAGCTATGACTGTCCCATTAAATTCGACGATCTCGCCTTTTTTCGGTATGCTCCCCGGTGGTACGAGCTCGTCACCAGTTGGTATTATGGCAACACGCGGTTTAGTGAGCACCTCAATTTGACCGTGTCCTCCGGCTAACATCGCGCCAAGATCCGGCGGGGTCAGTACATGATAGGCTGGAATAATCATTTCTGCAGTAACGACGTCTTCACCGACCGGTCTGACGTGCTGCCCCGGAGCCACTGATGCCAAGATTTCGATCGTATTATCATCAACCTCATGGATATCCTCAATCTTGATTACAGCATCAAACCCGTCCAGCAAGGGATCCCCGGTATCAACCGGAAAATAATTATCTCCGGCGTGGAGTATCAGTGGCTGCTGGTCACTCGCGCCGAAGGTTTCTGCTGCCTTTACGGCTATTCCGTCCATGGCGGCGGCGGGGAAGTTTGGCATCGATGTCCGGGCATAAACAGCCTGGGCCGTAACACGACCAAGCGCTTCAAACAAAGGAACTTCTTCCGAACGATTGGAAACAATGAAGTTCTCCAGCAGGATATCCTTTGCTTTCCCGCGCGGGATGCTGTCGAGATATATTTTCCTCATAGTACACTCC
>Ga0351928_1031_pt1 | contig 15391 bp, 15 predicted proteins | sample BONcelHT113001E8_FD_206858 | JGI IMG/M metagenome (GOLD analysis project Ga0351928, IMG submission 206858) | Enriched cells from coal bed in the Powder River Basin, Montana, United States - BONCAT cells T11 rep2 HSBNCT.T11.300.1.E8 ... | reverse complement strand
GTAAAGCCAGTGGCTTTTTCGGTCGTTTTTTTGCCGCCGCAGCCAGCAAGAGTCAGTGATAAAGATAAAATTAGTATTGATGCAATTAATCCGGTTTTCTTCAACATTGTCAAACCTCCAAAATATTATTTTTGTATTTGTCTTAAATATAGCATGCGTTTGTTAAGAGGCTATTACAGCTGTTTTAAGATATTAAGCACTACTGTTAATAGAGGGTTAACGTTTTGTTTGTTATGCGTTAACAAACAGGAAATCCGGAGAACAGCGTTCTCCGGATTCAATGAATCTTTTGAAAGTATCGACTCACCTGCATAGCCTTAGATGGACTTCGGCAAGTTCGTTTTGTTACTATGACTATTAGGTTGTTTTAAGGGCTTTAGACACAGCCCCTTTTGGTTCTGCTTTTAATTATTACAACAGTATTGATTATAAAAGGAAAAAGGCAAAACAATCGTAGAATAAATATTTGGTAAATTTGTCTCCGAAATGTAAGGGACGAATATGCAAATATATTAGCGCAATGTATAATATAACTAAAAAAGTTAAAATATGGGAGGTGTAAATTTGAGTCAGGATTCTGCAGTTAATATCATGCCGCCTCCGCTGGTGCCTTTGCGTAAGCTTAAAGAAGCACCACCGAGCCCGTTGCCTCCACCTGTTTTTCCTGGATTAGCGCATGCTGCTGCCGGGACGGTTGCTGTTCCGGCACCGCCACCTAAAGCTGCGCCAGACGCGCAAAAGAAAAAGGAGCGCAGGTTGGGACTGGCCGGACTGGAACCGGGAGACCCGAGGTCTATCTATCACCTGGTGGTGCTCGGTCTGAAAAATGCGCTGGCGATGGCGCCAAAGCTTGCGGCCAGGTACTGGTGGCAAATTATCATTGTGCTCGGGGTCTGGTATGGACTGGGTACTTTCAATGCGTACAGCCTCAGTCAAAAGCTGCCTGCTCTGTCATCGTTATAACCCGCTGACCGTACGCAACTTAGGCCGGGAAGCTCTCAGTAACAGCCTCCAGGGCTTTGGAGCTGACCAGGCCAAGAACTTCATCAAAGGTGATGACGTGATATTCAGTGGCTGGAGCCAGGATATTACCGGCCAGGTCATAGACGCAGGGGTTGAAGGAGCTGCTCCGGCTTATACCCCTTATGTCACTCAAGGAGCCGAGGCGGTGGGAGAAGGCATAAAAAATACTGCCGACACTATTAAGCAGTTAATTAATCCCAGTGAAGAGGTATTCTATAGGGCTTAAAGGAAAGAGGAGGTTATAATTATGGCGGGAAAAATGGTGCTGAGTCCGGCGGCTCTGACCTGGCTGGGGTCAGCCTTTACGGAAAAAACAAAAATTTCGCCCCTGGCTACTATTCAGGAGCCGGGCTTTACTGCGGCTGAAAAAGCTGCTCTGGCGGACCAGGGCGTGATTGACGGGGGCGGTGCTTTTACTTCTGAAAGTTTCGCAGTATTCGAGACGCTTGCCGGCGTCACATCGTATGCCGGGTTCCGACTGACCGGAGCCTTTGGACGTATTGTCAAGACTGTATATTTCAAAGATGGGAAGTCCGTGGCTATAGACAGCACCGGACATGGTCTGGTTGTCTCAGTAGGTGTGGATGTGGATACACTGGCCGGTCTGATCAATGAAATCACTGGCATCAGCCGTTTGGTTAATGCCCAGGTGAATGTGAAGATGGGAGTTAAGTCTGCCTTGGCATTCGCAGCTCTCTTGGACGTGACCCGCAAGCATGCGTTAATCCAGTATGCAGGCCTGGGTGAAATGCCGACAGGATACAGCGCTGAGCAGATAATAGAAATGCACAGCAAAGCTGAAGGCTCACGCTGGCTGACATCTTATCTTAGGACACTCCGACTGCCACAAATGAGTCTGAACGGTGATGAACTGGAAAAAGCACTGCATGCCTCTATAGAAGTCAATCTCCTCGAAAAAAGCGAGCAAGGTTATCGCTTAATCGGAGAAGCCTACGACTTAGCCACAAATTTTCTTATTATAGAGAATGTACTGCATGCTCGACTAGGAGAGGAACGAGACGGAGAGATTGTCAGTGGCGAGGCCCTCTTTTTACAGGCCGGCCTGCATGACGTTCTGATGATAGATGTGGATGCTGAAACGGTGGAATTTAATACAGTCTCTACCCAAACCCTCGTTGAATACGTGCAGACTATGATGGTCAAAGCACCCGCTTTCAGATGAAATAATATAAGAAGGTAACTTTAGTGTCTGGAGTCCCGAGGATGAGATCTAAAATAGATCGATTTTTCTTAGCATATGATCTTGAGGCACAAGTTCTTCGATACAGACAAACTCGTAAACCACTTGGACATTATCTTCAGAAGTTTGCATCCAATCACCATCCATCATTATTCTCACAAGTTTAATTCGACAAAACAGGCTCAGAACCCTTTATTTGCAAGGGATTTGAGCCTGCTTTTCAATAGTTTTTCGGATGAAAATTAGACATTTACGGGCAATATGGTTAAAATTTGAGGTGGCACCAGTGCAATTACTACAGGATAACGCTTGTCTGAAAGAATCCATCTTTGGTGGTGAAGGAAATGACGCCACTGTATTTTTGTGCCACTGCAACAATGCCTTACACAGGCTGGTTTGCGTTTTCACAACAATATATTGTTTCGGAACCTCGCAAAAATATTTATAGGCTCTTTCTAAAGCAGAAGGAGCTTGTATATCTATTATTTGATTTAAAATTAAATCAGTGATAATATCAATGTAAATAATGTATACAATATACTTCTTGCAAAGTAGGCAGAATGGGGGACTAGGCAATGACACACTCAAGTATGTGCCAAGAAATTGAGTCGATGATAAAATCGTTAGATTTTTCAGCAAAGCTGCTGAAAGAACCCGACAACTATATGTGGATTCCCAATTGGCTGGTTGAAAATACGAGGAGTGAAGCAATCGCCTTCGGCATTATTAATGACAATGTACTCCAGGTGTTTTTTACTCCGGATAGTTGCACAAAAGATAGTCTGAAATTCACTGTTTCTGAAATTTTCCCCAGGTGTTTTGAGGAGAATGTGTGGGATAACGATTATGAAAACAACCAGTCTGTATGCGAAGGGTGTAACGTCAGAGAGATTTTAACCAAGGAATGGATGCAGTGGGAGGAACCATTTCCATGTATTACTTTTTTTGAAGAGGGATATATGTTTTTGTTTGCCGGCAATAAACTTGAACAGAGGCAGTTATACAAAAAAATTGCCAGCCTTATTGCCTTGAATAATAACAACTACAAAGCCGTCAGTAGGTGTAAATCCGGGTATTTGCCGTCCGACAGGGTATCTCAGTTATGGCTGGAAATCCTCTCGGGTCTCTCCCATGATATAAGAACGCCTCTTTCCTCAATAAAGGGATATGCCACTACTTTGCTCAGGGATGATGTTGAGTGGGACGCTGAATCGCGTAAGGAGCAGTTAAACATAATTGTACAGGAATCAGATCACCTGGAAAACTTCATATTGAGATTCTTTGACTCCACCACGTTGAACTGGAAAGGTGATATTGAATTAACGAAGGAAAAGGTCTCATTGCCGGAGATGATTACTAAGGTTATTAGCGATTCTTCGTATCATATAAAACAGCATGCGTTTACAACACTTTTTCCACCGAACTTTCCGATGGTCAGTGCGGATCCTTTGTTGTTAGAAAGAGTCCTACGGAATATTATTGAAAATGCTGTAAAATACTCTAACAACAACACCCTGATTGCGGTGAAATGTGAGGTCATAGCTGACGAAGCGGTGGTTTCCGTAGCTGATCAGGGAATCGGCATAGCGCTGGAACATCTGAATAGATTGTTTGAAAAGTTTTACAGGGTCGATAATGGTTTCTCTGAGCGTCATAATGGCATGGGTTTGGGCTTGCCTCTTGCCCGTCAGATAATAAACAATCATGGAGGAAGGATATGGGCAACCAGTAAAGTAGGGGAAGGAACAACCTTCTTATTCTCGCTGCGCTGTGAACAGAACGAGAGAAATGAGGAGGAACATTTTCATGAAGAAGAATAAGGTCTTAATAGTCGATGATGAACCGCGGCTCCTGAAGCTGGTTAAAATAAATCTGCAGGCCAGCGGATATGAGACGGATGAAGCGAATAACGGACAACAGGCCATTGATAAGATTGGACAATCCGCGTACGATTTGATAATTCTGGATATCATGCTGTACGGAGAATTAGACGGATTCGAGGTGTGCCGAAAAATCCGCGAGTTCTCTGATGTGCCCGTAATTATGCTTACCAGCAGAGCCAGGGGAGAAGATAGGATTCAAGGGTTTGACGTAGGGGCTGACGATTACCTGACAAAGCCGTTCAGCGCCGATGAGTTGGTCCGCAGAGTACGGGCAATTCTAAGAAGGTCCGGGGGTAGTAAAACAGCGGAATTATCCTCCGAACAGAGTTATAGATCCAACGAACTAGTGATAAATTTTGCCCAACGCAGGGTTTTTGTTCGAGGAAAAGAGGTGCGTCTCACCGCTACCGAATATCGTATCTTGTACGAATTTGCGAGGAATGCAGGGAAGGTGCTCCTTCATGAGGAAATCCTAACAAGAGTGTGGGGCGCCGATTACCGGGATGAAGTGCAATATCTGAGGGGTTATATCAGAAGCTTAAGAAAAAAAATAGAAAAGGACCCTACCGAACCCCGGATTTTGATTGGGAAACACGGTATCGGCTATTGGTTGGTTAACGAAAACTGACATCTGCGTAGGCTCCGGCGCTCTGCCTTATTATGAGGCAGAGCGTTTTATTTTCATCCTGGATATTAAATGTATACATAATGCAGGATACTTTTTTTATGAAAATATTATATACGTTTTCTAAATTTTATGATTTATTTATGAGTAATTCTGTAGAATAGGATTAGATGAACTACAAACTTTACAAGATAGCGAGGTTATTATCATGAGCGTGGCAGTGACAAAAGGACAATTCTGTGCAGATGAACTTGATTTGGCGGCAAATGTGAATGAGTATTTTCAAAAGGCCGTACAATATCTTGAGCTTGATTCCAATGTAAGAGAGTCCCTGGAAAAGCCCGAAAGGGAGATTGCAGTCTCTTTTCCGGTACCGATGGACGATGGAATAACCAGAATTTTTAACGGTTATCGTGTGCAGCATTCAAGTGTCAGAGGCCCTTACAAAGGAGGGATTCGTTATCATCCCTCAGTGAACCAGGAAGAAACCAAAGGACTGTCATCTTTAATGACCTGGAAGTGCTCATTGGTTGATATCCCTTATGGCGGGGCGAAAGGTGGGGTTGCTTGCAATCCCGGAACAATGTCACAAAACGAACTGGAAAGACTTACGCGTCAATATACCAAGGCAATCATCAGAGATATTGGTCCCAGAAGAGATATCCCTGCGCCAGATATGAATACAGATGAGCAGACGATGTCGTGGATATATGATGAATATAGCGCCTTTGTCGGGAGATCGGAGCTTGCAGTTGTAACCGGCAAGCCCATTAGTCTTGGCGGAAGTTTAGGCAGGAGAGAGTCTACGGGTTATGGTATCGCTGCGGTAGCATTAGATATGCTTGTAGTAAAGGGCTATGACCCACTTCTATCGACAGCTGCTATACAGGGTTTCGGGAAGGTAGGATCATGGGCTGCACGGCGACTTAGTGATGCAGGCATTCGTATTGTGGCAGTATCGGATATATCGGGGGTATATCATAAGAAAGAAGGGTTATCCATAGGGCAAATGGTCGAACATCTAAAGAACTCATCGAATGGTACGCTGGAAGGATATTATGAGGACGGTTTAACAAAAATGCCTCAGGAGGATATTTTTGGGTTAGATGTAACACTGCTTATCCCCGCAGCGATGGAAAATCAGATAACTAGTAAAAATGTAGATAAAATTAATGCCAAAATAATTGTCGAAGGTGCCAACGGACCGATAACGGCGATAGCCGACGCCATCCTTGAAGAAAAAGGGATAATAGTCGTACCGGACATCTTGGCTAACGCCGGAGGTGTGGTTGTATCATACTTTGAGTGGACGCAGAACTTGCAGGGATACAGTCTTGATAAAGATGAGATTATTTCCAGAATGGACAAAAAACTGAAGGGAGGATTGCGCGAGCTACTGAAAACAAGAGATGAAAAAGGAACAAGCCTTAGATTTGCCGCGTATATCATAGCGATTAATCGAATTGTTGAGGCAATGAACATGCGCGGCTGGATATCGCATGGCAAAAGGGCAGCTATATAAATTGATGTGAACAGGAGGTATAGATGAAGGTGGCAATTAAATCTGAAATGGCAATAAACCATATAGACTACCAAGGAATACTAGGGAATGCTCTGGATTTTACCGGAGGCAAAATTGGCAATTTGGGATACCATGAGGTAATCAGCAATTTACAGAAAGCGGATGCAATGACCCTTGGTTACTTTCGTTATGGTGTCGCTAAATGCCTACTGGAGAAGTTGCAGAAAATAGATCCGCAATTAGCGAGGGGACATCTACTGGGAGAGCATGATTATCTGGAAGAAATCAAACGTAACCCTATAAATATTGTTATTCAGGTCACTCGCAAAACGGCTGCTATTAAATCTTTGCTAAATGGGGTTGAAAACGGATTGCTTGCGGCATATAAAAAGATGATGGGGAATATTGTCGGCGAGCAGGAAAGCTTTGTGTATATTGAAATAATGGATGAAGATGATTTAAGGAACCGCTTTAGTTATATGCACAGCACCTTCGCTCCTCCGCTGAGAATAGAATAGACACAAAAAATGAATTAATCCAGTTTCATTTAGCCAGAGCCTCGGCCAGTGCGGTGTTTTTCAAATCGCCCTGGCCTTTTTCGTTCTACAAAGCCCAGCCGCGCCTTAAGGCAGGGTGACGCAGGAAATGCAGGGGCCTTATATGACATTCGCTTTATATAAAAATATGGTAAGCGATTTCTAATGAAAATGAAGGGTGAAAAATAAAAGCAGCCAATTAATAGCTGCTTAATTAAGAACTGTCCATATGATTTAACAAATCTTAATGGGTATAATCAATCAAAAGAATAGAATCACCTATCTTTTTCTTAAGAGTGTCCTTGATTTTTTCAGCAAATGGACAAGGAAAGCCAATGGGGTTACCTCGAGTAATACGAACCTCGCTACTTTATTAGCAACTGGTGGATAAAAGCACCAAGAAACCAAACCCCGAAACTGGAAATAAGTGTGACCGAAAGAGGTAAATTCTTACGGAAACATAGGTAAGCGGTTAGGAAAAAGAAAATGCTAGGTATAGTTCCCCAAAGAGCACCTTTTGTATAATTTGCCATAAAGCGGAAATCACCAGGATTATCAGAATACAACAGGACTAAGACTATAGATCCTGTTAAAGGCATTGTGGCTATAAGGCCGCTTAATGTAGGAAAATAGCGGCCAATCTGGGTAGCCAAAATGATCAGGATAATAGTAATAAGCAGTTTGAAATAAATAGGCATAATTTTGGGCTCCTAAAAATTCGATTTAATTATTATATACTACCACATTATTAGTAAAACTAGAATTATAGAGAGAAGACCATTACCGGGCCTAAGATTTGCCTTCAAATCTTAGAAAAAGGGCTTGCGTATCCTCCATCATAGATGATCGCAAACCCTTTGCGCCTTTATGGATGCCTATGACCCGGCAACGGTATTCAGTTCTATTGACACGCAAGGCAGCTATGCTTATGGTAATCAGCCGCATATTGCTGCGTGGAATCTTGCAAGATTTGCCGAAACGCTCTTGCCGCTTCTGCATGACAACGAGGAGCAGGCTGTCAAAATTGCCCAGGATGCGATTTCGGATTTTGCTGATATCTTTCACACTAAGTGGCTCGCAGGGATGAGAGTAAAGCTCGGCATATTTAACGAAGCACCGGAGGATCAATCCCTTATCGAAGGACTCCTCGCTGCTGAGCGCCAAACCATGCTCTTTTCTGCAACTATACCGCCAAGCATACGCAATCTGGCCAAACGCTACATGAAAAATCCGGTCAATATTCAGATTGAGAGCAAAACAATCACCTTGGATGAAATCAGACAAGAGGTTGTACCCACTACTGACAGGCAAAAACAAGATACTTTGTTTAAACTGATTGATGATTGCAGGCCCTACCTGGCCTTGGTATTCTGCCGGACAAAAAGAAGGGCTGCTTTAGTTAATGAAGCCTTGCTTGCGCACGGCTATTTGTCTGATGAACTACATGGGGATTTATCTCAAGCTAAACGGGAACGGGTTATGAGGCGCTTCCGAGAAGCCAAATTACAAATACTTGTGGCAACCGATGTGGCAGCAAGAGGCATAGATGTGGAAGGGATTACTCATGTTTTCAATTATGATATCCCCGAGGATACAGACAGTTACATTCACCGTATCGGCAGGACTGGAAGAGCCGGTGAAAAGGGCCTGGCTATTACCCTGGCAACACCAAGAGACAGCGCATTGTTCACCGAACTGAGCCCGGTATACATCGCAAAAAACAACAGGATACAAAGCGGAGAAAGCCGGCGCCAAAAAGACAACAAAAAAACCCATTTAGTAAGCAATTCTAACCAACTGACAACCTTGTGTCAGTCACCTCCTGTATTCTTATGATAGAGAGTATACGAGGTTTTTTTATGAGTGAGGAAGCGAGCAATTGTTGATGTGCCAAGAAAAAAAGGTTAGGGAAATTGTATAATAGCTCGAAAGATGCTGAAGTTTTGCAGGAAATCCAGACTTTGGCAGAGAATAATAAAATTATGTCTGAAAATTGTTATTATCCGACTAATCGTCAAGAGACAAAATACGCCGGCTATGTCTCCCGAAAGAAACGTTAGGAGATACGAAATGAGTGAAAAAAGAGTATTTATTAAGGAGTTAAAGGAAGGGGACAAAGTATCCAATCCTTTCCTGATCAGGTCGAAAAAGCTGCTTCCCTTTAAAAACAAGACAGGGAAGTTTCTTCATGTTGTTCTGGCTGACAAGACCGGGCAAATCGAGGCTATTCTCTGGGATAAGGCAGAAGATTGTCTGAGTCAGGTGGGAGAGTGTCCTGTCGTTAAAGTGCAAGGCGATGTGGAAACTTTTCGCGAGAATCTCCAGATTAAAATCAATTCCCTTATTCCCTGTGACAATTATGCCCTCGAGGAATTGGTGCCCGCTTCCCCGCGGGATATCTGCGTAATGCAGGCTGAACTTAACAAAGTAATCGAAACAATTAATGATGAGAACTTAAAAAGACTGCTGCATATGATTACAAATGACCCTGTGCGATATGGACAGTTTTCACGTGCGCCAGCTGCCCAATTTCACCATCAGGCTTATCTCGGAGGACTATTGGAGCATACCCTGGGTGTGGCCAGGCTATGTCTGCATTTAGCGGAGATATATCAAGATATCGACCGGGATTTGTTGGTCACCGGCGCCATCCTTCATGATCTTGGGAAGACAACAGAATTATCATACGACCTCTTGATTGGCTACACTGACTCAGGGCGTCTGCTCGGGCACATTGTCCTAGGTTCCCAAATAGTGGCCGAATTGATTAAACAAATACCTGATTTCCCCAAGGATTTAGAGCTGAAGATTATCCATATGATTGTGAGCCACCATGGCGAGTATGAATGGCAGTCTCCCAAAAGGCCCAAGTTTTTGGAAGCCATGCTGCTCCACTATGCAGATATGATTGACGCCCAGGTAGATAAATTCACCCGGGTAAGCGAGGATTACAATGAAGAACAGGCTTGGTCCGGATGGATAAAAGGACTGGATCGCTATGTTTATCTTAAGTAATACTATAGCAAATAACTGCTGTTTTACTCGATCGGAGGTCTGGAATGGCCGGGATGATACCTGATATTCTGCCAGAAACTATAGCAAATAATGGTGAAAGACTGTTCTATTCCTATGCCATGAGTCTTCCGGAAGACTATACAGTTCTTTACTCCTACAGGTTCTATAAGGAAGACCCCACTGAGGACAAGCTTCTTGAGGCGGATTTTATTATAGTTCATCCGGCTTTAGGATATGTAGTTATCGAAGTAAAACAAGGGGATATACGGTTCTTTAATGGGCTCTGGCATGAGTATAAGAACGGGAATTATATTCCTCTTCACAAAGATCCTGTTGCGCAGGCGCAAAATGCTATGTTCGAGATTTTAACACAATATAAAAAAGAAACAAAGGGCAAGGGTTTTCCGCTGGGGATTCGTTACGCCCTGTGTTTTCCCGAATGCTCCAGGATGTCTGGGATCGTACCTAAAGGGTTAAAAGAAAACAGCATTTGGACTTTTGACGATTTAGAAGTCCTTCCGCAAAGGATAAAGGATTTGTTCACAAACCAGGAGCAGAAAGTAGATAAAGAGGCTGCCAATATTTATTTAAAAGGAGTTGATTGTAATGTCTATCTATAATCTTAGGATTAAGGTTGTCGATCAAAAAGGAAAGTGCCCTATAGGATATAAAATTGGGGATACCTTCTATATTAAAGATGGATTATCCCCTTCCGGCCTTTGTATGACAGCCTTGTCAGCCTTAATACCCGGTATTTCCGTCTTAATGGTGGGGGGAAGCTTTCCCTGGGAAGAAAACCCTGATGCAACCTGCCGATCCTGTCAGGATTATAAGAATCCTGTGGTCTTTGAAATTTCACGTCTACCCAAAGAAGATTAATCAGAAATAATCAGGTGGTGACAACATGTCTATTACCATAGCTGAAGCCTTGAAAATCGGGGCTTTAAGGAAGTGCAAGCTGGTTGCCGGTTTCCAAAACACAGATAATGTTGTTTTTTTTGTTGATAGTATGGAGGTACCGGATATCAACCCCTGGCTGAAGAGCAATGAACTATTAATAACGACGGGGTATTCCATAAAAGATGACCAGAATGCATTGCTGCGCCTAATCGAAAGCCTTGCCTCTGTTAAGGCCGCCGGTTTGGCTATCAAACCTCGTTTTATGGGGTTTTTGCCTTTGCGAGTTATTGAATTGGCAGAAAGGCTTAATCTTCCTCTCATAGAAATCCCCGAGGATGTCCCCTTTATTGAAATAACACATCCATTAATGAAAGCCATTGCCAGCAGGCAGACCAAATATCTGGAGTTTTCCGAAACCGCCCACCGAGCCCTGACCAAAGTCGAATTGGAAGGCAGCGGCTTGGAGGAGATTGCTATAACCGTGCAAGGCTTTATCGGAAATATTATTATCATTACCGATCACAAGTTTCGAATCAAAGCCATGGTAGGTGGAGATAATCTCACAGGAATACCCAGGGAACCCCTTGAAGGCGACTCGGGACTAAAATCTAGAATTAAGCTTAATGAAGAGGAAATTGAGAAAATCCATAGTATTAGCGGAAATGGCTGGATTAAAATCGAAGAATGCCCCTGGACCATCTGCATTCGTCCTTTCAGGGTTAAAGAGCGGCTATATGGTTTTATTTTTGTAGTAGAAAATGAGAAGCCATTGAAAGCCCTTGAACTCATAGCATTAGAGCACGCTTCAACCACAATATGCCTTGAATTTACCAAGCAGGAATTGGTTGAGGAACACATAAAAAGGATTGAATACGACTTTTTTACCGACTTATTAATGGGTAATGTACGCAGCCAGGAGGGTGCCATACAACGGGCTAGGATTCTAAAATGGCCTCAACCCCCTTGGGTTTTATTTACCCTGGATATTGATGATTTTGAAAGTGTGACCTTAAAAAGAGATGAAAGAGAAATCCAAAATATTAAAGAGGAAATAAATAATACCATCCAGACAGTTCTGGAAAACACCCCCCTCCGTTATGCGTTTTTGGCTAAAAGCGATAGCTTTACCTGCCTATATTCCAGCAAATCAATTAGGAATACAAGTGCCCTGGAATCTCTAATCGAAAAAATACAAAAAACTATCATTGAAAAAAAGAACCTGCATTTGTCTGCTGGAATCTCCGGACAGTTTGAAGAATTGTTGGAATTACCGACAAAATATCAAGATGCGCGCACCGCCTTAAAAATATGCAGACTTCTAAAGAGTCCCAAGGGAATTGGACATATCGACGGATACATGCTGGAAAGAACATTCCTGGAAATACCCAACAAGGATATTCTTAATAGGTATTACAATGATACTGTGGGCAAGCTGCAAACATATGATCAAGAGAATAGCAGCGAACTGGTCAAAACCCTGCAGGCTCTAGTGGATAACAGCGGTTTACGAAGCAATACTGCAAAGCAGCTATTTATGCACCGCAATACCTTGGCTTACCGACTGCAGCGTATAGAAAAATTGACAGGTTTGAACCTGGCCAGAAACGAAGACTTATTAAACCTTGCTATTGCTTTGAAAATTCGGCCATTTATTTAATATGTGCAAGATGCACTAGTTAATCAGCTTTATTTTGGTCGTGATGAATACAGGTAACACCCCCCGGGCGTGTAATATATATAAGGGCAAAGACATGTAATTATCTGACCCGTAGGGGGTCAGGTGATTTTGTTAGTGCAGGTTAAACATCTTAATACAAAAAAGGGGGCGTAATCAGTGAGAATTTCCAAAATTACAACGGCCATTTTTCTTATCGTGTTTGTCCTGGCTCTATTGATGACGGGATGTGGAAAGTCGAATGAACCCATCAAGGTTGGGATGTTCGGACCCCTGTCCGGTTCAATGTCCGTAGCCGGACAGCACCAGAAGGACGGAGCTCAATTTGCAGCGGATGAAATCAACGCCGCTGGCGGTATCCTGGGGAAACAACTTCAGATGATTTTTGACGACACGGAAGGAGTTCCGCAAAATGCTGTAAATGTTATGAATAAGTTTCTCTACAAGGATATGGTAACAGCAACCATGGGCTCTAATAACAGCCCCGAGGTGTTGGCTGCCCTGGACTTGATTAAAAAAGCGGAGACTCCTCATATCGTTCCTAGCGGTGTGGCCTTCGCAATCACCCATTCCGGAAATCCCTGGGTTTTCAGGGTAACAGCTACCGATGAGTTGTTTTCCAAAGCATTAGTCGATTATGCTGTTAAGACCCTGCAGTTAAAGAAGTATGCAGTTATTTATGACACTAATGATTATGGTCAAGGTGGCATGAAGCTCGTCAATGATTTTCTTAAAGGCCACGGCATTACACCTGTTTTGGTGGAAGGGTATAACAAAGGAACCAAGGATTTTTCACCCCAACTTTTAAAAGCTAAAGATGCTGGCGCTGACGGAATAATAGTTTGGGGCAACTATACAGAAGGTGCTCAATTAGTCCGCCAGGTTAAAGAGCTAGCCATACCAGGAAAAGTTCTAGTTTCCACCGGAGTTACCATTGGCAATTTCTATGAATTGGCTGCAGATGCCGCTAATGGAATAATCGGAGTCTCCCCTGGTTTCCATCTGGACCGTAAAGATGCCAAAGCTCAGGATTTCATTAAAAATTATGAAGCCAAGAAAGGTTATAAACCTGACCTAAACGTGGTCATGGCCTATGATGCAGTAAAAGTCTTTGCCAAGGCGGTTCAAGATGCTAAGAGCGCCGATAAAAAAGCCATCCGTGAAGCTCTGGCAAAAATAAAAGACTTTGAGGTAATCAGCGGTAAACTCACCTTTAATGCCAATGGCGATGGCGGAACTGCGACACTGATCTACACCGTGGAAAATGGCAAACCGAAACTTCTCCCATAACGGAAACTAAACTTTGTATTAATGAGCCGAGCAATCACTCTGCTTTGTGATACTCGGCTCATTTTTCAGGGGGGTATTAGATTGAGTAAATTGACAATTAATCAGGAAGCGCAATGTGTTGGCTGCCGTCAGTGTGAACTCATCTGCAGCTATAAACATGAAGGGATCTTTAGCCCTTGGTTGGCCCGTGTCCGGGTTGTTCGTCAGGAAGAAGTTGTTAAGTCTGAGGCCATTATCTGCCTGCATTGTGATAATCCCCCGTGCGCAGCGGCTTGTCCGGTAGATGCCATAGTGAAATCAGATTTAACAGGAGCCTTTTATGTGGACCACCTAAACTGCATTGGCTGCCTCCAATGTATTGAAGCTTGTCCCAATGGAGCTATGGGCTTTAATAATCAAAGAAGTATCGCTCAGAAATGCGATCTCTGTGGCGGCGATCCGGCGTGTGTTAAAGCTTGTCCCGCAGATGTCATTCGTAGGGTGGTGAAGGATAATGTCTAGAATGGATAGTTCAAGGGTTTTACATATTGATCTTAAGAAAAGAACCCATTGGGTGGAAGACATCCCCTCCTGGGAACAAAAAAAATACTTGGGTGGCAGAGGCTTGGCCTCTTACCTCCTCTTTCGTGAATTAAAAAAGGCTTGTGATCCCTTAGGCCCCGATAGTATCCTTGTTTTCGCCCCCGGTCTCCTCACGGGAACCAACGTCCCAACGGCCGGTCGGACCACGGTGGTTGGAAAAAGTCCAGCCACCGGCTTATTTATGAAATCGAGTATGGGGGGACATTGGGGTGCCGAGTTTAGGTATTCTGGTTACGACCTGCTAGTTATCCATGAACAGGCTCCTCAATGGACCAATCTAAAGATAACGGATACCGATGTGCAATTTTTGGATGCCCAGGAATACAGGGGCTTAGATACCAGGGAAACTACCGTAAAATTTATGGCCGAAGCCAAACAACCAGGCCTCTCAGTGGCCTGTATTGGCCCGGCAGGAGAGAATCTGGTCAAGATAGCCGGAATTATGTGCGACATCTACCATTCCGCAGCCCGAGGCGGACTAGGAGCGGTAATGGGTTCCAAAAGAATAAAAGCAATCGGAGTTACCGGGCGGTCCGGCCTTGAAATAAAAGATCCCGCCACTTTTCTGGATATTGCCCAACAGGCCAGTGAATCCATCGACCAAACCGGTCGCTGCCAGTTTTATAAGGAATATGGCACCGCGGGTGTAATTATGGGGGTCAATGAATCGGAGGCACTGCCCAATAAGAATTATCAGTATGGGCATTTAGAAGAAGCGTATGAAATCAGCGGGCAGTGTTTGACTGAAAAACAGTACCTAGTACGGAGGGAGTCCTGTTTTGCCTGCAACATCTCCTGTAAACGCTACACTCAGACAAAAATAAATTATCCGGGTTCCCACTCTGGAGGTCCGGAATATGAAACCTTGGGTTCCTTCGGCTGCGCCTGTCTGGTGCCGGATATGGATGCAAACCTTAGGGCTAACGAGTTATGCAATATTTTAGGACTTGACAGCATCTCCACAGGATGTGCCATTGCCTGGGCCATGGAAACTGCGGAAAAGGGCCTGCTCCCCCGTAATATGATCGATCCTTTAACCCATAAGGAATACTGTCTGGAATGGGGAAATGCTGAAGCTATGCTGATCCTGGTGGAAATGATGGCTTATCGCCGAGGTCTTGGTGATCTCCTGGCTGAAG
>Ga0351928_1083_pt1 | contig 15531 bp, 13 predicted proteins | sample BONcelHT113001E8_FD_206858 | JGI IMG/M metagenome (GOLD analysis project Ga0351928, IMG submission 206858) | Enriched cells from coal bed in the Powder River Basin, Montana, United States - BONCAT cells T11 rep2 HSBNCT.T11.300.1.E8 ... | reverse complement strand
CCTGCCAGGTGGTCGCCTGCTTCTGATCCTTTCTGGGTTCCGGCCTTCGCCGGAATGACGGAGGAAGAGGGGTCCCAGAACGCGAGAGCAGGAACCAAAGAGACTGTCTTTGTCTTTTGCCTGAGACCTGAGACCTGAGACCTGAGACCTGAGACCTGAGACCTGAGACGTGAGACGTGAGACGTGAAACCGCCTCTATTGTTCCATCTTTCGTATGTCCTTGATATGTACCTGTTCCTTGATAATGAAGATAAACCCCAGAATGTTGTAGGGGATGTACCAGGAGGCGTGGAAGAAGAGGGATACCGCGAAGGATTCCGTTCTGGGGATGCCGAAGATGGCGAGGAGGTAAACGAGAAGGAACTGGTAGACGCCGATGTACCCCGGAGAAGAGGGCACCGCGAGGCCCATGTTGAGGAGGGCCGTGACAAAAGGGGCGTAGACAAAGGGCAGAGGAACACCGAGGGTCTTGAGGGAGAAGTACAGGGCTGCGCTCATGGAGAGCCAGTTGGCGATGGACAGAACTACGAAGAGAGCTATGTGGCCCGGCGTGCTGATGCGGCGTAGGTTTTTCTGTATCTCGATTACTCTGGTTGCAAGCTTATCGAGAAGAGGGCGCCTGAACCTTTGGAGGAACCCGGCCATCCTGAGGGCTGTCCTTTCCCGGCTCACGGCGAAGAGTACGATAACACAGACCACGAAGATAGCCACGAGAAGGTAGAGCCCCTTCGATACCGAAGAGGGAAGGGCCTGGCCGGGAAAAAAGAGAAAGGTGATGGACAGAAGCCCCATCAGGTCGAAGACCCTGTCAATGAACACCGTGGATACGGCGTACGCGAAAGGGATGTCCCTTCGCTTCGAAATGGCGTAGGCCCGGGCCACCTCGCCGACGCGGGCAGGAAGAACGTTGTTGATAAAAAGGCCGATGACCAGCGCAATGAATGCGTCACGGAGCCTGACCGAGCTTCCTGTTATTATGGACCATCTGAACGAGCACAGCGTGAGGCACAGAAAAATACAACATACGGGAAGAAAGGCATACGCAAGGTCAGCGCGGGCTATCGTTTCGGCGAGCTGCCGGTATTCAATTCCTTTCAGGGAGAAATAGAGAAGAACAATGCTGATGATGAAACCTGCCGCCGTTATTATCCTGTGTTTTTTCATCTCTTATAGTTTGTCACATATATGCCGGCGCTTACCATAAGAAGCCCGGCCGCGAGACCGATGGTCAATTCCTCACCGTGAAAGAGCACTCCGAAGGCCACGCCGAAAACGGGCGTGAGAAAGGTGAAGACGGAGAGCTTCGCGACAGGGTAATCGTGGATGAGCTTGAACCATATAAGGTATGACACAAAGGCTATGACGACGGACTGGAAGATAAGCGACGATATAGCCATCGCTCCGGGGTCTTTCAACCAGACGGGTTCGATGAAATAAGCGCAGAGAAAAAGAATGGGGATGGAGAAGACGAGCTGGTAGAGGAAAGTGTTTATGGGCTGCATTTCCTCGGCGAGATATTTCTTGATATAGAGCGTCGTGGCGCCCCACAAGAAAGCGGCGATGATCTCCAGTATGTCGCCCACGAACATCAATCTGTTGTAGTTCGAAGGCTTGCCGTAAAAGACGCTGACGAGTCCCGCAAAGGCGAGGACAAGACCCATCCATTTGAGGACGCTCAGCCGCTCGCCCAGGAACAGGTGGGCTCCGGCGGCAACCACGAAAGGTGAAAGATAGATGAGGATGACGGCCCGCGCCGAACCCGTGAAGAGCATACCAAGGTAGAGGCAGGCGAACTCGAGCCCGAAGAGGACTCCCACGACAATTCCATGTACAAGAAGGGTTCCACGATGGTAAAGCTGTTGCCTGATGACGAGGCAGTAGGCGACCCCGAGGGCCGACGCTATTACCGACCGAAGGAAGGACGTGTAAATGGGAGAGAATCCCGTATTCGTGATCTTGATCGCCGAATAGTTGATGCCCCACAAAAGGGCCAGGATCAGGATGGTCGTGAATCCCCGCGTGTCGATATGGTCGGTTTTCATTGAGATATGACCCATGTTTTATAGACATGGACTGTTCATGTCAAGGAAATTAAGCCTTTCTCGCACCTTCGGTCACGCGGCCCGCCATGTCCGGGTTTTCCCTTGACAATGTATTGGTATTTTTGTTCTATTTAACAGCAAAACCAAGAAAACACGGAGCTTTCCATGAAGAGAACTGCCATTGTCGGGACGGGGTCCTACGTTCCCGAGCACATCATGACGAATTTCGATATTGAAAAATTCCTTGAGACGACAGATGAATGGATCTATACGCGCACGGGGATAAAAGAACGAAGGATAGCGGAGAAGGACCAGGCTACATCCGACCTCTGCAAGGTGGCCTGTGAGAGGGCTATGGAAGCGGCCGGTGTCACGGCCTCGGACATCGATCTCCTGATCCTTGCCACCATCACGCCCGACACCCATTGCCCCGCCGGGTCGAACTGGCTGGAGGCCAAACTGGGCTGCACGAGGGCCGTCTCCTTCGACGTGACGGCGGCGTGCTCCGGTTTTCTCTTCGCCCTTCACGTGGCGGACAAGTTCATCAAGTCAGGGGCGAACAAGACGGCCCTCGTGGTTGCGGGCGAGATCATGAGCCGGGTCGTCAACTGGAAGGAAAGGGAAAGCTGCATCCTCTGGGGCGACGGCGCGGGCGCGGCGGTGGTGACGGAATCAGAGAACGGCGCCCAGATTCTTTCGACCCACATCCACACGGATGGAGCGGCGGGCGATACACTCCTCATGCCCGGCGGCGGGTCGAAGACGACACCCATTTCCTATGAAAGCGTCGACAATGGCCTTCATTTCCTCAAGATGATCGAGGCCAACAAGTCATTCAAGGTCGCCGTGACTCGCTTTGCCGAGGCAAGCGAGGAAGCGGCGGCGGTCAACGGTTACACCGTCCATGACGCGGACATCATCATTCCCCACCAGGCTAACCTGAGGATACTCCAGGGCGTGGCGAAGAAGCTCGCCGTACCCATGGAAAAAATCTACATGACGATAGAAAAGTACGGCAACATCTCCTCGGCTACGGTCCCCATCGCCCTCGACGAGGCGGTCCGCGACGGCACAATCAAGAAGGATTCCCTCGTCCTGCTGACCGCCTTCGGCGGCGGACTCACATGGGGAAGCAGCCTCATCCGGTGGTAACAGTTTACATTTGGCGAAAAAATATTTAGAATAATCAATCCTCGGAGGGATGGCTGAGCGGCCGAAAGCGGCGGTCTTGAAAACCGTTGGGCATGCAAGTGCCCCGTGGGTTCGAATCCTACTCCCTCCGCCATATTATCTTTGAAATTATTGAAGAAAATCTTCATTAACTCGTTTCCTATTCGTTTCCTTTTTTAACTTCCTTTATATGGACGATATTGTCCATTTTCTGGACGATATCTAAGAGCCTTTCATTATAAGCATGATAATAATTGTCTGTCGACCGCCTGTCTTTATGCCTCATAAGTCGTTGTGCGTCCAAAGGATTAGAAAGTGGCACAATGTGCGTACAATAAGAATGCCTTGTTGCCTCATAAAGCTTTAAATCCGTTCCAGAATAACGGTTCCAAATCTCGGATAGATATTTTCTTGAATATCCTCTCCGGGTGACTGGATTTATAAACAGAAAATCATTTGGGAACTTGCCCTTCATATTCCTCTCTACAATACCTAAGGCCTTGTTGTTGAGTGCCACAACATCGTTAACGCTTTCGAGTGCCACAACATCGTTAACAGTCGCTGGTCCTTTTTACCGTAGTCTGTAATTAAGTTCCTCTATCTGTTTTTTATCCAGGAAGAGCTTCAGCCTTTGCTCTCTCACGTCAACGGTTGCCACCACGTATTCAAGATGCGCCTCCGGAGGAACCGGGAAGCATTCCCCGAAGATGTTGATCTTCAGGTCGCTGCGGACGAGCCTTACAACGTGATATTTGCCGATCTCCGGTTTTATTATCCGGTGTACCGGGGCCTCGTCCTGCGCGGGGAACCGCAGCTTTGCATTCGAGTTGGCAAGGGCCTTCATCGGTGTACGCCCTCCGAGTCTGCTGTAGCGGTACCTGCAGTTGTGGCGTTGCTCGAACACCAGAGAGGCAGCTTTCAGTTCGTCTTCGGATGCCATAATAACCTTGCCGAGAAACATCTGCTGGTAACGGTCGTTGAAGCTCTCGATCATCCCGTTCCTCCACGGTTCAGCCATCGGTATGAACCAGGGCTCGACCCCGTTGTGCAGGCACAGCCGGATGAGCGGTCCCATGCCGCGGGGATGCGTCGGGCTTCCGAAGAAGGACATGGCGTTGTCGACCTGGATGCGCTCCGGTATCCCCATCCGCTTCCATGCTCCCCAGAAGCCGTTAAGGATCGGCTGGCCCGACCGTGAAAGACAGGGATGGAGACCGCAGCGGACCGTTGCCGTATCGACGATGTTCAGGCTGTAGAAGCGGACAGGCCCCTTCAGGTAGCACGGACCGACCAGGTCGGCCTGATGGGTCTGGTTCGGTGCCGACGATGGAAGAACGGGATACACGGTCCCCTTTACCTTGTACCTGCCGGTCCGGCGATGCGTCAGCTCGTTGCGGTTCAGGATCCGGTTAATGGTCCTTACGGAGGGCAGCGGCTTAACGCCGAGTTCCTCCATTTCCCAGAGGATCGCCTGGGCGCCGCAGAACAGGTCCTCGTTGTAGAGACTGAGGCGGACCATTCTGACGATCTCCTCGATCTCTGCCGGTGTGCGCATCGGGGTCGATAGAGGACGGCGGGAACGATCCTCAGACCATGACGCCTGCTCTTCATGATATCTCCTGATCCATTTGTACAGCCAGACCTTCGCCCTGCCTAGTGACGCGCAGATAGATGCGGGGCTCTCGCCGTTTTCGAAACGCCGAACCGCCAGGATCCTGTACAGCTTGATCTTATCATCCATGAACACCTCCGAATTTACCTCTGGTATTCACAGAATGGCACAAGCAGTTACTATATTGTCAAAGAACTTCGTTAACGATGTGGTGGCACATTTTTCAGTTAACGATGTTGTGGCACTCAACACCTTGTCATTAAGGGGTACGGGGAGTTTACTTTTATTCTTTGTAGTTTCTCGATATGTTGAACCAGACAGGCTTCGCTCAATCCACACCATCCTGTTGTCAATATCGACACTTCGAATCAGGATTGCACAGAGTTCGCCTGGTCTAATACCTGTCTTCATCGAGAATTCGATCGGATCTCTGAATTTGTCCGGAATCCGTTTTATGGCTTCTTCTTGGGCCTCTTGCCTCATGGCCCTTCTTGGTGTGGCATCATCGCCTTTGATCTTCTGAAAAACAGGCATATTCACTATCTGACCATTCTCGTAAAGCCAAGAAAAGAAGGCCCGCAGGGCATTGAAAATATTCTTTCTCGTCTTGATCTTAAGTTTTCCTAGGCGGTTCCTTCTGAAATCGCTTAAAGCCCCTCTATCTATTTCCCTGACATCCCAACCGTAGAAGTAGTCAAAATAGTTCCTTCCGTAGTTCCTTATGATCCGGAAATATTCCGGACTTAACTCACCAATCGATACCTCGTTTTCTTTCTCGGAGTAATAATCTTCAAGCTGATTTTCGAATTTGCGCTGTTTAATGCTGGAGTCGGTCCATTCCTGAGGATTGAATTTATGCTTTTGATCTTCCATTGAGGCATTGATCTTGGCAAGAGCCTTGAAGGCCTCCCGGTAGTCGTATACCTCGCCCCGGCTATCCCTTCTAAAATAGCAATGCTTGCCGTTCCAGTAGATTGTGATGTAACAATTTGTGTTTCCGCATCTCTCGCAAACAGGTTTCTTCATTGGTTTCTTACAGACGTTGCATATAATTGACCCTTTTTTCATGACAATCCCCCAAGGATTAAATTGATCTTGAGAGATTATATTTTGATGGTTAATAGGAGTCAACCCGTTATCCTATATCAGTCACTTTCCTCAATTTTCGCAAGGTGCTTGTCGAAAGCAATGTATCTAATTCCTGTCTCATTTTCGATGATATACTTTTTGTCTGGTGATAGGCGGTAACCGCCCCTTTTTATAAAAAAATATGAATCTCGTGGAATACCTTTGCTATCAGCCTCATAATCTTCCTGCAAATCCATAAGACGAGAATAGACCTCTGTATCATCATCTGACAGACCATTTATTACCCGGTAAGCCATTTCATCTATTACAAAGCCCATGGGAACTGTAAGGTCTTTTTCGTTAGCCAATGCCTGCCCCATGATATCCAAATGTTCGTTAAGCTGGGTCAGGCAATGATTCAGGAACAACGAAATACTCGAATTTGCTTTATTTGTCTTAAACTTTCCCACCAATGCATTGTATATTTGTTCGTCGACGGTAAATGATTTAATCTTTTTTGGCATGATTCTACCTCCTATACAGTATACTATATAGTAGGCTATATATTATGCATTTGTCAAGGATATTTTAGAAGGAAGTATATTCTTGCATTGGCATCATATTTCCGTGACACCTATTCTAAGTGCCAATTGAGTTAAGGCAATACCACTCAAATACCATAATCCCATCTCTTGAGAATAGATCCTAGCATTTTTATTCAAATCCGATGTTGTCCAAAATGCATAAACAACTGGCTGTAAAAATCCAACCTGAGATGGGCGCGTTTTTTTCAACATATATTTTCTTTTGATCGCGCCTCCTACAAAATTCCGTATTTCATTTTCGCTAACGAGTTTTTCCGTATACCTCTTAGCCTGGCCTATCACCAAAGCTGATGCCCCAATCGGATTGGGTTGCCCTATTGAAGATAGGGGTAGGTTAAATCCAATAAAATCTACCCCTCCATCTCCGGAACCGCCAATTATATTGCTAGTCGCTCCAAGACGCTCAAGAATGACAGCGCAAAACTCCTCAAAAAACTCTGAACTCTTTTCTTTTAAAGCACTTAATAACGCCAACTCGGGTCTTTCACAGAAACGGATATAGACCAATTCGTCCTCAGAAGAGACTTCGAAACATGGTCTGATCCCATCTTTCAGATTGGCCCCGTATATTTCGGATAATTCATCCCGAACCTCGAGCGTTGACATTTCCGATATTTCGGCAATTTCTTCGCTCGAACTGTTTGTCAAATGTATTCTCAAGACTTCCGTTATGGATTCTTCCAACGGAATGAATTCCAGATTCATTCCGGTTTCTATAATCCAAGCGGCTATAATATATGGTTTAGGGATTGACAACGCCCTCACCCGTCAATCGTTGTCTATCGTCAAAAACCCTTTCAATTCTTTCTTTGAGTTTTCTAATGCTGGTTATTTCGTCGTCCGTTAAAGATCGCAAAGCATCTGGTGATAAAGATGCCAAGACTCCCTCTGCTTGAATTATTATAGGATTCCAATCTTCCGGATGTTCGGTTTCATATCTGGCAAGAGCCCGCGTAAGGGTACCACCGGGGGCTCTAAACACTGCAAGCGCTGATTCATCATTGATAAAATTTCCCAAAAGTCGGATGCTTTTGGCCTCAGGCAGTCTTGGTTCACCTAATTCTCCATTCTCTCCAATTTCGCCCAGCATCCAGCAATAAAATTCTTTTGAGTGACTTTGATCCGTGAATTGCTTATCAGTATCGCTCCATTTTAGCCAGTCTTTTACCTGAGGTCTTCGAAATACCTCTTCAAAATAGCTGTACATTTTTGGATGTACATGTTCGCCATATTCTTCATCATTGCTCATTTGCTCAAGCGCCAGAAATGATCGCCATAATTGATTTGCAGACCGTGTTGAAAGGCCTAGACTCTGACCAGCTTCTTGCGGTGATGATCCGGCCTCTCGAAGAATAAACACAGCTCGTGCCTTTTGATATGCTCCCCACTCTTTGATTCCTGATACGTGCCTTAACCCTGGAAGAATCCAGGCGGTTGAGTCGGGTGCATTGGCATCATCAAGTAGTAGAACTTCTAATTCCCTAAAATTCTTTAATTGATCGTCTTCAAATGTTTCTCTTCCGGTGTTATGAAGTTCGATAAGCCATTTTAGAGCCGCGATGCGCCGGTTGCCCTCGACGACAACATATTTCGGGTTTTCGGGAGTAGGATTTCCTTTCCAAAGACGCACTACCATCCTATCCATGGGCAAGAATCCAATAGTTTTGATCGTGTCCCGTAATTCTGGCACATCAAAATTGAGATTCTTCATTTTTTCAAAAGCTTCCAGTTGGACTCTTGGCTCGGCATATCTTGTTTCGGGTACTAGGGATACTGGTTCACCTAGCTCTGCAAATCGGGGATTATTAGGATCTAATAATATTTCATCCAGATTGATGTTTATTGGGCTCAAATAGTTTTGCAAGGCAGGCATGTTTCCTCCTTTTAGAACCGATCTTTGATTTCCGCGAACGGAATTGATAGGTAAAGCTTATAAAATAATAAAAAATATATTGAATTAATACCACACTTTTTTTAATTGATTTATTGTACTTTTAGGACATAATCCTACCTTCATGATTGCATTTGTTTCTTCCATACAAGCGCTAATACTTATTTTAAATCGTTGCAATTTATTCCAAATCTCAACCATCTTCAAAAATAATTCCGGATTCACAATATTTGTGTCGATCTTTTAAAAGGCATTCTATTATGGCTTCGCCTTTTAAATTATTACCTTTACATTCCATTGGAAAATGGCTGCATTCTTCACACGACAGTGTTTCTATTATTGCTCGAACGTTTATTTTAATTATCCCATCAGGCAACCTCACTAAATGCTTTTCGATATCAAAATGGGTATCGAGTAATCTGTATATCTTTTCCAAGTTCTGAGCCTCCTTGACCTTTTCCCATTCTTTCTTCATTTCCAGTTTTTTCATGTCAAGTCGTATTCTTCTCCATTTTTTCAATGATTTTTCCTTAGCCCTCTTTTTGGATAATCATGCCACCATATGATTTCTTTAGGCCCTTCAGGTTCAATAGGCATATAAAATTCTTCATACGTTTCTATCGACATATATTTTTCTTCTCTGAATGGTTTAAATGTCCCATCCCATTCATCATCACTTATTTTGCATATTCCTATGCACTTCCATTTTTTCCTTACGAAACTTTTTGTTATCGGGACATCCTTCTCATCGATCTCGATATAGTCAAGATCCTCCGTATTTTGCTTTCTTTTCCCGTATGCGACCCGATACAAAGGGATACCAAAGAAATAGGCGTAGGCGTAAAGCAGATGGACTTGATCGCCCCTTACGCAGTCAATTGCCTTTTTCAAATAATGTGAGAGATATCCTGCAACCTCTGAACCTGTGCGAACGGTTACTTTTATACCCGGAGTCTGTGACCAACCCCATAACCGTACGATATCATCAATCTCAGCTATCCAGTTTCCTTTGAAGTAGAAATGGATGTGGGGCAATCCTGAGGCCTCATGAGGTTCTATAGCGTATCCTCTGTATGTCCAGTCCTTATCCTGTCTTTTTAGGAATGATCGTAACCGTTTCAGAAATTTATTAATGTCGTCCCCGATACGCCCCATGAGGTATCCATAGAAATCACCTTTCCAGTCTGATTCCTCCATAATCCTAAACATCCTGCGCTGATCATAGCCGATGGAGAGCATGGTTATTTTTTTCTCGTCCTTGACGCTGTCGTATATGTCCCAGTACCTCTTTTTGTACCATTCGTCCTTTCTTGTATTCCAACGTGAGCAAATCGCCATTCTCTTGTACTCGCCTGATTCCTTGTTTCTGAATACCAACCCGATATTGCTGTAGTATTCGACGGTGCTCTTAAACATTGTTGCAACGTCCCGACAATCGAACAGGTAATAGTAATTTCTGATGATTTCCATTCGTTTTTTCTTTCCCTTTACGGAAGCGCGGATTTCCACATGTTTGTCAGCCCTAGGGCGAGTCTTTACCCAAGGAATGACATTATGCTCTTCTCTCCACTTCCTGAACTCTTCACTTTCTTTCCTTTTCTCTTTCTTCCTTCTTCCCTTTTTACCCCCGTGTAATTCATTACCTTCTTTCCAAGTACAACGGGCCGGCCTCTGGGCTTCGGCGAGCGAGCCGGGGAGGGGCTCGCTTTCCCCTCCGCGTCGGCCGCCTTCCTCAAATACCGCATGCTGATCAAAGCCCTTTGCTTTAAAAGATGAAGATGCTATACTTTCCACAGTTCCTCCTTTGGGGAATAAATGCAGAAAGCCACCGGGAACCCCGCCAAGAGATTCGGTGGCTTTTTTCTTGATCTAAAATCGGTTTTAAATTGCTATTTGTTTTGATGTCGTTTCCTTCTCGTTTCTAAAACGAAAAGAAAACGTTGATAATAGGGCATCGGGGGAGTTTCGAATCCTACTCCCTCCGCCAACTTCTCGCCCCAACCCTCATTCCCGGACAGTCACCCTGCGGATCACACCCGTTAAGCGTTTTCGTGACGCTCGATGCTCATTGCGGAGAGAGGTGGGTGCAAGACTCCAAACCATGAAGGCGCAGACATGACTTTGCAGGGTATCGCCAACATGGTGCAGCCAGACGTATCGGTTTCGGCCACTTCGTACCCGGTCCGCGCATCCCGAAAACGCAACGGGTCCCGTGATCCTCCGCTAACGGCTGTCCGGAAATGAGGGTTGGGGCGAGTCAGAGAATGTGAAAATCCGAAGAGCCCTCTCGGTTTCATACCGTCTTTGAGAATGACAAGAAGTATGTTATAGGAATAATATGAACAAGCCGATTGCTTATTTGATTCTCTTTCTCATGGCGGCGGGGAACGTTTTCGGTGGTTACATTATCTGGAAATCAACGGGATCAATGTATCTTGCTATCGCTTTGGGTGCAACTGTTGGTTGGATTTATGCTTGCGTCAAGGCGATAGGCTTTATCTTGGCCGTTCTTTTTTCTGGGTAAGGTTTGGTGCAGATTCTTTCGCCCGTGTGCGGGCATCAGCACAAGGGGCGTTAGTCTTCTTCTCCCCTTGTGTATTTCCTCACCCTCGCGCCGGCGCGTATGGTATTGGTCCGGGGGGTTCTCTCCGTGGTGAATGTGAAAATGCGAAGGGCATCCCCAGGTTTCTGCCTTCCGGTGTGCCAGATTCAAAGGTTGGGGCCATGAATGCCATTTCTCGGCTTCTACCTCGCGGTCATAATCACATGGAATACTGATGTCATTCCTGCAAATCAGACCTGATCATGACGCCCGCTATTTGGTCTTGATGTTCTCACCAACTCCGATGAACGGTACGGCTCCAGCCCCGGTAACCTGAGGGAGTATGCCGTTCCATTTCTCTATTGCCTTAAGATTGGCCTCAACCCTTCTAAGCTCTATGAGATCGGTTGAAATGTTGGCCCGTTGTAGCCTTAGCGACTCGGCTTCCGCCTTTGCTGTGGTAATTTTCTGATCTGCCTCAATCTTTATCCTCTCCAGATCCCTCAACGCCTTCAGGGCAAGCTGTTCGGCAGTCTGCTTGGACTCGATAGCTTCCATGAATATTTTTGAGAAGCTGAAGCCCACGATAGAGAAGGCATCAACGGCTATATTGTGCTTCAACAGTCTTTCCGTCAAGGCCGTTTTCATGGCATCACTCACTGCCGGCCTCTTTGTGATAAGTTCTTCTGCAGTGTACTTGGCCGTAACAGCCTTTACTACTTCATGCACGGCAGGGTCTATAATTCTCTCTTTAAAGGCAACGCCGATCGTCTGGTAAACAGCGTTCGCCTTATCGGGAATTATATGGTAATTGAGGGCTACCCTCGAACTGACATCCTGCAGGTCCGACGAAGCGGCGGCAGCCTCGGACTCAGACTTCTGCACCTTCACGTCCACCCGGATAACAGTCTGCATTACAGGCACTCTGAAATGCAGGCCTTCGTCCAACACCCTATCCTGAACAGCGCCGAAATTGAGCACAACGCCTCTTTCACCCGCTCCGATCTGAACAAAGGGACGGAAGAAGAGAAGAACAAGGATAATGATCACGATAATCACCAGAAACTTCCCGGGCACTCTGCTCAAAGCCGAATTCGCCGCTTCTTTTACCCTATCCATATCTCTTCCATCCATCACGTTGCCTCCTCTCTGAAACGCCCAGCACAGCTTTATAAATCGCACCATTAATCAGCCGAGCACAAAAAAACCGCTACCCGAAGATTTCTCCTCTGGTGGCGGCCCGGCCACTCTGCAATTTCCCTTCAGTGACAAATTGTGCCCCTGAACCCTTGGTCTCCTGTTTGTATATCACACAGGAGAAAAGATTATAGGTTCTTTGTTCGGCAAAAGTCAAGCTCCGACTCGCTCTTCCATGAACTTTGTGTATTCTTCATGGCCGCTCTTCAGGACAGGATCGTGAATCCTCATGAGGGCGCAGCTCACCACGAGGACGTACCTTGTTGCTATCATCTACCCTCCCGGGCGGATGGACGGGGCGGGGACGCCCTTCGCATCTTCACATTCTCCTGTTTTCCCTGTCCTGTCAGCGGTCACGGGACACTGTATCCTCTTTGCCGGACTAGTTTCTGGGTAAACTAGGGTAAACGGCAGATTCCACTTCAAAGTGCACACTCGGATGAGAGAATGTGAAGATGCGAAGGGCGTCCCCGCCAAGGCAATTCGATCTGCTTGACTGATGAACCAGGTATAACAACGGTTCTTGTCCCTCGCCATATCCCTCGACCCTGCCGCTTTTTGAGTTGGAGTAGCATGGGCGTGATTGGGCTGCCTCCTTCTGGAACTGAGCGGCAAGCAACATTTTATCGACACCAGCCTTTACGAATCTGGCGAGTATTTCTTCAGCATTACCCCATCAACGACACCACATCATTACTGAGACCAACTGTTAAACGATTTCTCCAGATCTTTTTCATTGCTGTCCGAACATTCAGCTTATCGTCTGTCATCAAGCGTTGTCCCCGAATGGGTAGCACTGCTCAACATAGTCCTGTAACTGTCTTTGCGGCAAGCGAAAAACGTTTGTCACGTTCATAGATGCACCCGTTTAAGCCTGAGCGAATTACTAATCACGGAAACTGAACTGAAGCTCATTGCTGCGGCTGCTATCATCGGTGACAGCAGTATTCCAAAGAATGGATATAGCGCTCCGGCGGCGATGGGAACACCCGCCGCGTTGTATATGAAGGCAAAGAAAAGATTTTGCCTGATATTGCGCATTGTTGCCCTGCTCAACCGCCTTGCCCTGACGATGCCCCGCAGGTCCCCTTTGACCAACGTGATCCCGGCGCTTTCCATCGCCACATCGGTGCCCGTACCCATGGCGATACCGACATGGGCCTGTGCCAGTGCCGGCGCATCATTTATGCCGTCACCCGCCATGGCAACAATACGGCCGTCTGACTGAAGCTGCTTAATTACTTCGGTTTTTTGCTCAGGCAATACTTCTGCATGTACCTCTTTGATTCCCAGGGTGCCGGCGACGGCCTTCGCGGTGGTATGACTGTCACCGGTAAGCATCACGATCTTGATCCCTTCGGCATGCAAATCGCGAATGGCTTCGGCCGTTGAGTCTTTGATGGGGTCAGCAACGCCTATCAAACCAGCCGCCGTGCCATTGATGGCAATCAACATAACAGTCTTACCCTCGACGCGATGATTGTCCGCCTGTTGTGATAAGTCTCCCGTGTTAATACCCAGGCTTTCCAGTAGTTTTACGTTACCTGCCGCCACCGTACGTCCATCGACTTCACCCGTGACACCTTTCCCCGTAATGGACTGGAAGGTATTGAACTCAACCAGCTCAATTCCTCTTGCTTGTGCTCCGCGTACAATAGCTTCTGCCAAAGGATGTTCGCTGGCGCGTTCGAGGCTGGCGGCCATGCGTAGTATATCATCTTCGTTAAACCCTGGTTGTGCTCGCACTGCGACTAATTTTGGTTTGCCTTCGGTCAGAGTGCCGGTCTTGTCTATGACGAGGGTATCGACTTTTTCCATGATCTCCAGTGCTTCGGCATTCTTGATTAATACTCCGGCCATGGCACCACGTCCCGTTCCCACCATGATAGAAATGGGTGTAGCAAGCCCTAGCGCGCATGGGCACGCAATGATAAGTACGGCAACGGCATTGACAATGGCATGTGCCAGGCGCGGCTCGGGGCCCCACACTTGCCAGGCGATAAATGCAAGTATGGCAACGCCGACTACTGCGGGTACAAAATAACCTGCCACGACATCTGCCAATTGTTGAATGGGTGCTCGCGAACGTTGTGCTTCGCCCACCATCTGAACAATCTCTGCCAGCAGAGTATCGGAGCCGACTTTCTCTGCCCGCATTAATAAACTGCCCGTTCCATTCACGGTCGCACCGATGAGTTTCTCGCCGGCCAGCTTTGCCACGGGGATGGGTTCACCTGTTACCATGGATTCGTCTACGTTACTTTCACCGTCGATGACGGTACCATCTACCGGCACTTTCTCGCCGGGACGAACACGCAAGGTATCACCAAGCTGTACCTGGTCCAGCGGGATATCTTCTTCCGTTCCATTATTGCGCACGATCCGTGCCGTATTCGGAGCGAGGCCGAGCAACATCTGAATGGCCGCATTGGTTCGTGAACGGGCATGTAATTCGAGTACCTGTCCCAGAAGCACCAGTGTCGTGATCACTGCCGCGGCTTCAAAGTAAACGTGAACCAATCCACTTTCAATTTGCATGCTGGGTGGGAAGATCTGTGGAAACAATAAGGCCGCGACGCTATATATCCAGGCCACTGACACACCCAGGGCAATCAAGGTAAACATATTGAGATTCCAGGTCTGGATGGAATGCCATCCGCGAACAAAAAATGGCCAACCGCCCCACAATACAACAGGCGTTGCCAACGCAAAGTCAATCCATTGAACTACTTGCATCGAAAGCCAATCCGGTAACCAGCCAGGCATCAAATCGGCGATCATGGCCAAGACAAACACCGGCAAAGCCAGAACGGTGGAGATCCAGAAGCGACGGCTCATGGAGATAAGTTCTTCATTTCTTTCCTCGCCGCCGATTTTAACCGGTTCCAGCGCCATACCGCACTTGGGGCAATTACCGGGATGATCCTGCACCACTTCAGGATGCATGGGACAGGTGTACCTGGTTTTAACTGCAGCTACCGATACTCCCATTGGCTCCAATGCCATGCCACACTTAGGGCGATAGCCAGGTTTCTGCTTTTGAATGTCAGGATGCATGGGGCATGTGTAGGTCATTGACCTGTCAGGTGTTTCATGAGGTGGCGAGGTTTCCTTGTCCAGATATTGTTCCGGGTGCTCTTTAAATCTGTGCAGGCAATGTCCGCTGCAGAAATAATAATGTTTGCCTAAATAATGGTAGTGGTATTCGGAGTCACTCGATACCGTCATGTTACAGACGGGATCTTTGTACTGAACGTCTTCCGGAGTTCCTTGTGTACCCATCTCTCGATCCTCCTTGTGGTCCCACGAACTACCCAGATTGACGGTGATTCGGTCGCGTGAGCCCGCATGGTAGAAGTGGATGGGAAGGCATGATGCATTACGGATTTGGGTTTGGAGGAATG
>Ga0351928_1080_pt1 | contig 15802 bp, 11 predicted proteins | sample BONcelHT113001E8_FD_206858 | JGI IMG/M metagenome (GOLD analysis project Ga0351928, IMG submission 206858) | Enriched cells from coal bed in the Powder River Basin, Montana, United States - BONCAT cells T11 rep2 HSBNCT.T11.300.1.E8 ... | reverse complement strand
TTCAATGCTGATGCAAACGACTGGCACGAGGTTATGTTGCCTGACGGCAGCATGGGGCTATATCCAATCTGGTTTCAACCCATCCAGCAGATGGATGGAAGTCTGCACGCATATTCCAGAACAGGTGATGATATCGGCAAGATGATCAAGGGCGCGACATTTTTTGATCAGACATTGTTCCCGTACATAGATGGATACCCCGCTCATTTTAAACAGCTGGAAGACGATATGGGCAAGGTTATCTGGGCGGCATTGGCTCATAGTCCCTGGGATCATGTCTTGGACAGTAATTTTTGGCAGAGGCTGCGCGAGAGGGCGCTTTATCTGAAACGGACGACGGATCGCGCGCTCGTGATCGTCTGCGGCTGCAATCTGTTCGAATGGGGCACATTTCTGCGCCGAATAGACAACTTTCTCATTGACCTCTATACTGAAACCAAACAGGCGGAGCGTTTGCTTGATGCGTTGATGGAGATACATCTGGCAACGCTGAGCAAAGTCTGTGCAGCTGTGGGCGATGTTGCGGATGTGATCCGTTTTGGGGATGATCTGGGTATGGAAAGCGGGCCGTTTTTTTCTCCGGATATCTACAGAAGGATCTTCAAACCAAGACAGAAAATTTTGTGTGACTTTGTCAAAAGAAACAGCAGTATGAAAACTTTTTTGCACAGCTGCGGCTCAGTGTACCGCTTATTGCCAGATATCATTGAAGCGGGATACGACATTTTGAACCCGGTTCAGACGACGGCTCATGAAATGAATGCAGTTAAACTAAAAAAGGAGTTTGGCAAGGATCTGGTGTTCTGGGGTGGGGGCAGTGATACCAGAAATATGCTAAACCGGGGAACGATCAGAGAAATTAAGGATGATGTGAAGAGAAGATTGGAGATCTTTGCGCCGGGCGGCGGCTATGTCTTCAACCCCATTCATAACATTCTGCCAGACGTACCGCCGCAAAATATTGTGGCTATGTTTGAAGCAGTCGACGAGTTTTTTGGTTGCTAGGGCGGTCCCGTCAGGTTGGCATTTGCATTTCCGGAACCCTACTATTGAAAATGAGAGGTAAGAACGATGGCATGGCGTGATCTGTGTTCGATCAAGAAAGATAACCGTTCAAAACTGCGTAATGGCGGCTGGGCATTTGATACTTATCCGGAGCTGGAAACGCTGGATGCCGGCAAAGCGATGAATCTGGCCCAGATTGAGGGGCCGGCCGTCATTACCTGTATCCATCTGACCCAGCATTTTATCTATGAAGCAGGGGATTTGTCTGCCCATGAAAGAAAGGCTCTGGGTGCGCGCGGCATTATCCTTGAGGTGTATTTTGATGATGCGGCGACCCCGGCAGTCAGAGCCCCGCTCGGCGATTTCTTTGCCGACGGCTGCGGCGGTCGAGCGGTTTATTTTTCGACCCGTTTTGTGGAAAAGGCGCCGGAAGCTTATAATTGTTATATTCCGATGCCCTTTAGGAAATCCCGGAACTTGGGGTTGAACCCAGATCCACCGGAACACGATCCGGCTCACGATGGTTCAGGCTCAAGTTCATGCGTGTGCGCGAATTCATACGATACCTCTAGCATGTAGTGAATAAATGAGAATCATTAATAACATACTAAACGCTGCGATTATTTTTTACTATAACAATAATCGTATATATTTATGCAATTTTCGCAATCATCGAGACGAATGACCAGACGCTATGCGATAGACAGTCACTCATTGGTGAATGAAAGCGTGCAGAATGCTGAAAAGTTCGAACTAAAACCGATTCAGTATTAGCATAGCGCAAGAATTTTATCCTTGATTCTGTGCTTCTTGAAATCGGGCTTGCGATTTTTGCTAAACATTTATCGATTTTTATCATTGAATTTCACCGGTTGCTGGTGTACGCTTGGCTTGAACAAGCACAATGACAAAACAAAAACTGTTTTATGTGCATGCGTGGTTCAGGTTGAATAAAAACGACAACCGCTGATATCAGCTCATAACAAAATGCGATTGCTCAAGCACGATATCAAGGAGGTGATGTATCCTCACTACGACAGAATCGTTATTCGGTCCTGACACCACATATGATCTGTTCGGTCCCTGTAGACTGGCAGAATTCGTCTGTCGTGTATCCCTGTTATCCAGCCAGGCACAAGGCCCGAGCAAAGCTGAAAATCGTAGTGCATAGACACTGTGTTACTCAAGTGTTCTGGAACATACATCAAACATGCAGATCTGCGTGATCTAAAGTATTGAACTGCTTCTATCGGCAAGAATATGCTGGATATTCCTTATACCCATCACCCGATACCGCCATATGCTTTCGACTTTCAACAGGGGGAATTAATATGAAAAGGTGTGCACGAGTCCTTTCACTCATCTTGGCTGGCAGCCTGCTGGTTGCTGCCTTCTTAACCGGTTGCGTTCCGAATAACACCACGCAAGGTACGCAGAAACCGACGACGAAACCGACGACTCAGACAACCACAACGCCGCCGGTAATAACAAAATATAATGAGGCGCCCATGCTGGCTGCACAGGTTACCGCCGGCAAACTGCCCGCACTGGAAGACAGATTGCCGGAGACGCCCAAGATCGCCAACGAATTCCCAAACGCCATGATGGCAACTGAGATCGGCGAGTATGGCGGTGTTCTGAGAACCTGTACGGATGATATCGGTTGGGACCCCGACTTGCTGCTGTTTCAGATCGAACCGCTGATCAACACACCCGGGTTGCTGGGCGAAGAGTTTGTAGCTAATATTGTTGAAAAATATGAAGTCAATGCGGACAGCACTGTGTTTTCTTTTACTTTGAGAAAAGGTTTGAAATGGTCAGATGGTGTGCCCGTCACAACCAAAGACGTGGATTTCGCCTGGAATGATTTCATTTTGAACACCGAATTAACACCCAGCGTGCCCAACTGGCTGAGGGTCGGCAGTGTTGCCTCAGGCGAACCGCCGGTTCTGAAGATCGTTGACGATTACACCTTCACCATGACCTATCCCCAAAGTAACGGCGGTTTCCTGCTTGCGCTGGCGATTCAGGGCTGGCGCAACTATGATCCGCTGATCAAGCCCAGGCATTATCTGGAGCAGTTTCATGTCACCTATGCCAAAGCAGATGAACTGGCAAAAAAGATCAGCGAGGCAAACAAGGAAACCTGGGTTCAGCTTTTTAAGAGCAAGGACACCACGGCCGGCGCCGCCCAGGCTCTGGTCGGCATGCCGGTCTTGACGCCCTGGATGATGGTCGAGTTCACCGATGACGTGATCTACTATGAGCGCAATCCCTATTATTTCAAGATTGATCAGGCAGGCAACCAGCTCCCCTATATCGACAAGCTGGAAAGCTGGCGCGTCCAAAGCGCCGACATCATGCAGATAAAAATTATCGCCGGCGAAGTGGACTATGCCAATGAGATCACCTCTTTGAGCAATTTGCAGCTCTACAAAGAAAATGAGAAAAATGGCTACAAGACCTACATGAACATCAGCGCCAATACGCCTGCAGATATCTGCATCATGCAGCCCTACCTCGATCTCGAATGGCGCAAGGTGGCGCTGAATGTCAAATTCAGACAGGCACTGGCTTACAGCATCGACTATCAGGAAATCATCGATTCAATATTTCTTGGCTTTGGCGAGATTCCTGACGAACTGAACGCCTGTGCCGAATACAACGTCGCAAAAGCCAATCAACTCCTCGACGAGATCGGACTCGACAAGAAAGATGCCAGCGGTTTCAGACTCCGGCCGGACGGCGTGCGCATGGACATGTACATCGATAATGGCGGCAGCTTCCCCGAGCATATGCTGGTCAGCGAGTTGCTGGTCGAATACTGGCAAGCCATTGGGTTATTCACGGCACTAAATAGCATAAACCCTGACCTGATGTATGAACGGCTGGAAAAGCAGGACATCCAGGTCATGCTGACGATCGGCTCCTGGCCGCTCTGGTTTCAGCCCTGGTGGAATGGCAGCAGCCTGTGGGCCAGACAGTTCCAGTTTTTCTACAACACGTCCGGAACAACCGGTGAAGAAGGCCCGCAGATTATCACCGATTATTTCAAACTTCTGTCAAGCGTCAACCAGGTCCCAGCCGAAAAAGCCGTCAGCGAAGTCATACCCGCGATCAAGAAAATGCATCGTGAGAACCTCTTCACCATTGTAACAGTCAGCGACATCCCCAAGCCGATTATCGTCAATGCCAAAATCGGCAATTATACCGAAGACTGCCTCTCCAGCGCCATACAATTCACTGCCGAGCAATGGTATTATAAAAAATGATAAACCGAGTATCTTGACACGTAACACAGCGATTAACCAGGGTAAATGCCAGAGCATCGAGTCTGGCATTTACCCTGGCACTATGCCGTCATCATAGAACACCATCCATCGCTGCCCAAATCATTACATCCGATCCCATCCGAAAGGAATGAAGCGATATGCTTGCCTATATAGGAAAACGCCTGATGCAGCTTATCCCGCTCTGGATAGCGATTACCATCCTCATCTTCGTGGTCATTCAATTGCCAAAGGGTGACTACATCACGTTACATATAGAAAACCTCAGGCAGTCCGGTTCGGAAATCGACGAAGCGCAGGCCGAGATGTTACGCAAGCAATACAATCTCGACAAGCCCCTCTATCATCAGTATTTCATCTGGATGCGCGGAATCGTCACAAAAGGCTATCTCGGGGAGTCCTTCGTTCAAAAACGCTCGGTCAATGAAATTTTGGGCGAAAGAATTACCATGACAATAATCCTGTCGATCGTGACGCTGTTGTTTACATGGATCGTCTCCATCCCAATCGGCATCTACTCTGCCACCCATCAGTACTCAAAAGCAGACTATTTTTTTACCATGGTTGGCTTTATCGGCATATCGGTCCCGGCCTTTCTTGTGGCCATCATTATCATATATCGTTATTTTATCATAACCGGCATCGCCTATTCCGGTCTTTTTTCACCGGACTATATTAACCAGCCCTGGGACATAAACAAGTTCCGCGACCTTTTGTCCCGGATCTGGCTGCCTGTCGTTGTGATCGGACTGACGGGTACTGCCGGCATGATCCGCACCGTCAGGGGACTCATGCTGGATGAACTGAACAAGCAGTATGTCATCACTGCTCGAGCCAAGGGTTTGAGCGAATGGAAAATGCTGCTCAAGTACCCCATTCGTGTCGCGATGAATCCGATCATCAGCACAATCGGCTGGATCCTGCCCGGCATTTTTGCCGGCGAAGCACTGGTGTCTATCGTCCTGAATCTGCAAACAATCGGTCCGATTGCGCTAGGCGCGCTGCAAGTCCAGGATATGTATCTGGCAGCAAGCTACCTTTTGATTGCCAGTACATTGACCATCGTGGGCACGCTCATTTCTGATGTCCTGCTGGTTGTGATCGACCCGCGGATAAAATTCGGGGCGGTTACAGACTAGCAGCAAGCAAGGCCGGACCTGAAACAAAGGAGGCTAGACGACGTATGTCGACTGTTCCAAAGCAATTTGAGGAACGCCATCCAGAACCAGCAAAGCGCAAACCGGGCCGGAGTGTCGCGAGTAAAGATGAGTACTTTTCGGCATCGCAATGGAAGCTCATCTGGTGGAAATTTAAAAAACACAAAATTGCCCTGATTGCGATACCCTTGTTACTGAGCTTATACTTTGGCGCCATGTTTGCAGATTTTTTAAGTCCGGCGCTGATGGGGACTCGGTTCGCAGCATACAAGTTTTGCCCGCCCCAGCTGATCAGAATCTATGACGAGACGGAAGGCTTTCGTGCGCCATTTGTCTACGGCGTAAAAGGCGTATTGAATGAAGAGACCTATGCCCGTACATTTGTCATCGACAAGAGCGTCACATATCCGGTTAAGTTCTTTTCCAGAGGTGAGGCGTACAAATTGCTGGGCATTTTCCCGACGGATATTCATCTTTTTACGTCAGAAGGCCCTGCCTTTCTGCTCGGCACAGATCAACTCGGCAGGGATCTGTATACGCGCATCCTCTATGGGTCGAGAATATCCCTATCGATTGGTCTCGTCGGCGTCTTCTTCACCTTTTTCCTTGGGTTATTACTTGGCGGTATTTCCGGGTATTTTGGCGGACTTATCGACAACCTGATCCAGCGCATGATCGATTTGATCATGTCCATACCCGGCATTCCGCTCTGGATGGCGCTTGCCGCCTCTATGCCCAGGGATTGGCCGAATATTAAGGTCTATCTTGGCATTGTCATCATCATGTCCTTTATCGGCTGGACGTCTCTGGCACGCGTCGTCAGAGGCAAGATTCTCTCTCTGCGCGAGGAAGATTTTGTCATTGCCGCCAGAATTTCCGGCGCGAAAAGCCCGCGGATTATCTTCAAACATCTGATTCCCTCCTTCATGAGCTACATCATTGTCACCCTGACCCTCTCGATCCCGGGAACCATCATCGGCGAGACTGCGCTCAGCTTTCTCGGACTCGGTTTACGAGCCCCAACCGTCAGCTGGGGCGTCCTCTTGCAACAAGCCCAGAACATCCGGACCGTCGCTTATCAACCATGGTTATTGGCGCCGATCGCCTGGATCATCCTGACTGTGCTGATGTTCAACTTTCTTGGAGACGGTTTAAGGGATGCCGCTGACCCATACAAATAGAAGCCGGAGGTAGCCGCCATTGAACAGCGATAAGCAACAAGTAAGAGAAGCGTCTGAGACAGAAGACGATCGCAGCATCCTGCTTGACATCAAGGACCTTAAGGTTCATTTCCATCTTGCCGAAGGAATATTGAAAGCAGTTGATGGTGTAAACCTGGTCTTGAGGCAAGGGGAGACGCTCGGTCTGGTCGGCGAATCCGGCTGCGGCAAGAGCGTTACTGCGCAAGCCATCTTGCGCATTGTACCCAAGCCCGGTACAGTCAGCGGGCAAATTCTTTTTCGTTCATCTGGCCAAACAGCGTTCACTGACATCGGCAAATTAAGCGATTCATGTCCGGAGATCCGCAGCATACGCGGCGGCAAAATCGGCATGATTTTCCAGGAGCCGATGAAAGCATTCTCCCCCATCCATACGATCGGTAACCAGATCATGGAAGCCTTATTGCTGCATGAGAAAATCGACAAAAAAGCAGCCAGGAAGATCACGCTTGATTTATTGACATCTGTGGGTATGTCCAATCCCGAGCAGCGGATTGATGAGTATCCGCATCAGCTATCAGGCGGCATGAGGCAGCGGGCCATTATCGCCATGGCCTTATGCTGTAAGCCTTCGATACTCATTGCCGACGAACCCACGACGGCGCTTGATGTGACCGTTCAGGCACAAGTGCTCAAACTGATGAATGATCTTCAACAGGCCCTCGGTATGTCAATGATTTTTATCACGCATGACCTGGGGGTCATTGCCGAGATGGCCAACAACGTCGCCGTCATGTATCTGGGCAAAATTATTGAGTATTGCGATGTCGACAGCCTGTTTTATGAACCGGTTCACCCCTATACGCAAGCCTTGCTGGATTCCATACCGGCCATCGGGACCAAAGCCAGGACCAGATTGCGTGTCATTGAAGGGTCTGTGCCCGTTCCTTTAAATACCGGCAGGGGTTGCGGCTTCTATTCACGATGCCGATTTGCCATTGAAGGATTATGCAACGTCGAAGACCCGCCACTCGTCCAAATCAAGCCGGGGCATCTCGTCATGTGCTTTTTGCACACGACTCAGGATCATCAGGAATAAGTCATCGGGACGGTGAAGAATAGCATGGATAAAGATATCTTACTCGAGATTAAAGGCTTAAAAAAATACTTTCCCATCCGGACTGGTTTTTGGAAAAGAACATCCGGCTATGTTAAGGCAGTCGATGACGTCGACTTGTTTATCAGACAAGGAGAGACCCTGGGTCTGGTCGGTGAATCAGGCTGTGGCAAAACCACCATCGGCCGGTGTATACTGAAAGCAATCAATCCGACGGACGGATCAATCAAATACCGCAACCCGGATACCCAGGAAATGCTTGAGCTTGCCCAGATGAAGGAAAAGGAACTGTGGCCATTGCGAAGACATTTGCAGATGATCTTTCAAGATCCCTATTCATCACTGGATCCCAGGATGCCCGTTCTGGATATCATTGGTGAACCCTTGTTGGTCAATGGGCTGGCCAGCGGAAAGAAACTCGCCGATAAGGTGTCTGAACTCATGGACATGGTGGGCATGGACAGTCGCTATATGCGCCGGTATCCGCATGCCTTCAGCGGCGGTCAGCGGCAAAGGATTGGCATCGCCCGGGCATTGGCCACCAGCCCGAATTTCATCGTCTGTGATGAGGCCGTATCGGCACTGGATGTGTCGGTACGGTCGCAAATTCTCAACCTGCTGCTTGACCTGCAAGACAGGTTCAACTTAAGCTACCTGTTCATCTCCCATGATTTGAGCGTCGTGCGGCATGTATCCCACCGGGTCGCGGTCATGTATGTCGGCAAGCTTGTTGAAAGTGCTCAGACTGAAGAGATTTACGCAGCGCCAAAGCACCCGTATACGGAGGCCTTGCTCTCTGCCATACCCGTTCCCGATCCCCGGGTCAAGATGGAGCGAATCATCCTGCCCGGCGAAGTCGCCAATCCTGCCCGGCCGCCGAGCGGGTGTTATTTTCACCCTAGGTGCATGTTCAAGCAAGACATCTGTGTCCATGAAGAGCCGAAACTGAGAGAAGTATCCCCCGACCATTTTGTCGCCTGCCACTGTGCCGATGCGATAACGCTCAAAGGGGTGAAGTCGATTGAATGTTAAAGAGTTCCATTCCAGCTTTGTTACCGGCATGAAGATCCGCGAATCCTTCGGCCGTTACGAGCTGCTCTGCAAAGCCGGCGATATTTGCGCGTTCGGCTTTGAGCAGATCTCGAACCAGGTTCATATCCACGATTGCTATGAACTGTGCGTGATCACATCAGGCAGCGGCAAATTCATTCATAACGATGAAGAATTTTTTATCAAAGAAGGGGATGTCATCATCGCTGACAAAGGCGTGCCGCATGAAGTTCAATCCGTCAATATGCAGGACATGCGTCTCCTGTATATCTTTATCGAAATATCGGTCAACAATTCACTGGTCTTGACGAAAACAATGGAAGACAATCTGATCCACGGGTTTATGACCAAGCATTATCCAGTCGCCTCCTCGTTTCATTACATCCTGCTCTATCTTGATTTTATCGAAAACTATAACATGCAAAAACCGGGCCGACATTTTGGCACATATCAAGCGCTGAAAAACCTGGTCCTCGAAAGCCTGGCCGCCTTGTCATCAAATGTTCCATTATTGAACACACAAGTCGCCTCTCAGAACTCTCTTGAGCGCGCTCTGGATTATATTGACGCCAATCTGCACAAAAAAATATCCGTGATGGATATTGTCACGGAAACACATGTATCGCAACGAAATCTGGAATATCTGTTCAAGAAAAAACTGGGTTCAACCATCATTGGCTATGTCAACGAACGGAAAGTTCATCGAGCTTGCCACTATCTGGAGATGTGCTTCAATATATCAGATACCGGCCGGCTTGTCGGTGTCCCTGATCTGATCCAGTTCAGCCGTTTATTTTCCAAGCATAAAGGCATGTCCCCCAGCAAATACCAGATGATGCATGGTACGGGCAAAAACCAAGTCGGCAGAATCGGCTGCAGAGTGTAGCGGCATGGATCAAGCCTGGCTTGAGCATTTGAGGTGTCATGGCGTGACAGAGGCAAATGAACCTTTACGCTTTCGATTTATCACCGCCTGTGTGCATGAAGCCTTCTTTTTACCGGTTCGCCGCGGCATGACCGACGCGGCCCGGATGCTTGGTGTCAACGTGGACATGGCCGGCGTCGACGACGTTGATGACGAGGCGGAAATCAAGCTGATCCGCCAAGCCATCGCAGACGGCGTAGACGGGATCGCACTCAGCCTGACCCACCAGACAGCCTTTAACGCGGTCGTCGCGGAGGCACTGGATCAAGGCATTCCGGTGATTGGTTTCAATGTCGACAGCAAAGGGACCGGCAACCGGCGACTCAGTTGCGTCTGCCAGGACCTGTATGCGGCCGGAATGAAGCTGGGCTGTGCGGTCAAGCCGTCGATCAGAGCGGGGGCTAACGTTCTGATCACCCTTCATTCGCGCGGCATATCGGCATTGGACGATCGCTGCCAGGGTATTATGGACGCGCTCAAGGACCAGAGCATCACCTGGCACACCGTAATCACCGGCACGGAACCGACCCAGGCGGCGGCAATCATCCGGCGTGAACTTGAGCAGAATCCGGCAATCGAAGCGATCCTGGGCACCGGGCAAGCTGATACTGAAGGCAGCGGACTGGCGGTATCTGAGCTAGATCCCCCCCGGGCGCTCTTCATCGCCGGCTTTGATCTGTCACCGCAGATTCTGGACTATCTGGATCGGGGCATTATTGCCGCATCAGTCGATCAACAACCCTATTGCCAGGGCTTTTATCCGGTTGTCCAGCTGACTTTATACTGCCGCTATGGCATCTGGCCAAGTAATCTGGATGCCGGCGCGACCATCATCTGTCAAGCCAATGCCGGTCAGATTATACAACTCAGCCAAGACGGCATCCGCTAGAAATGATGCCGCGTCTGCTCATCTTTAATCCTGTCTGACCTACCGGAACACCATCCTGTCACAGCACATACTCGGTTCGATCGATGATTTCCCGGCGCATGCCCGGTGACAAGCGTGTAAAGTAATCGGTGTAACCGCCGATGCGCACGACCAGATCCCGGTACTGTTCGGGATTTTGCTCGGCCGCTTCGAGTTTTTGCCGGCTGATCACATTGATCTGAGTCTCAAAGCAGCCGCGCTTCAGACACGTGACGATCAGATGCTCCAGGTTGTCGACAGCAGGCGGTGAGGTAAAGAGGTTGCCGGTGAACTTCATGTTGTAGGCCAGGCCACCGATGAGTTGCTCGTGGTTCCATGAGGTGGTGGATAGGATCGAGCGAGTCGGTCCGGCTAACTCCCTACCCTGGGCAGGACCGCCGCCGTCGGCAAAAGGCGCACCCTTGCGGCGGCCATCCGGTGTCGCACCGCATTGGGAACCCAGGTACTCATGCATAACCCAGCAAAAGACGCCGGGAATAAACGGCGACTGATCCGGTGAAAACCGATGTCTGGCACAGGCCTGGCTGAAGTGCGCGGCGACTCGGGCGACCAGGCTGTCAACGACGGTGTCATCGTTGCCATATTTGGGGTACTTGTTTAAAAAACGCAGACGAATCTGCTCATTACCGGCAAAATCGGCGTCGAGTATTTCCTTTAGTGCGGCAAAATTAAGCGTTTTGTTATCAAACAGCTCTGCCCAGATGACAACCAGCGAATCAGCCAGATTGGCCAGACCGACAAACGAACACTCGACCCAATTGATCCGGGCGCCGCCGTCGTCCAGATCACGGCTGCGCACGATACAATCACGCGTAAAAACACTTTGCAGCGGTTTCCGACCATACAGGTACCGATTTAGGCGCAGACTCTGTTGTTTGGCCGCCGCCTCGGTGATCTGGTCGGACAGCCGGGCAAAATAGGCCGCGAGAAACTGTTCGAAATCGACTGCCGGCTTTTCGGCTGCCGCTTGGGCGTGTATCTCTTCCTGCAGATGATGGCACAGACTGATATAGGGCGAGGCAACCCAAACATTACTTTGCCCGACCGGCGTGATCTCCACGCACGTCGAATTGATGTAATTCCATGACTCAGCCCGCTCAAGACCGTAATGCTCGAGGCCGCGTCGAATCACCGCATCGTTAAAAAATGCCGGTGTCGCATAGCCGGCGGCGATCAGCTCGACGGCCAGACGGGTCAGCGGGCGCGGGGTCTGATCGTGCCAACAGATGCCGACGGTTGGGTAAATCAGCCGGGTTCGACGCAGCGCCTCCAGGCAGAGGTAGGACAGTTCATGCGTGACATCCTGACCTTCGGCATCCGTACCGCCGACCATGACCGCGATTGCCGCTCCGTCATCGATGAAATGATTGATCAGGAGATAGTAACTCTCCAAAAACTGCAATGCCGATTCTCGATCAAGCCGGCCGGCCGCAAGATCGGCATCGTAGAACCGGCGTAGAATCCGGTCCAGCCGGCCGGGACAGATCAGCCCGGCACTGTCGCCATACTCGACCGCCAGATTGATGAGCCAGATCAATTGGATGGCCTCGCGAAAGGACTGTGGCGGTTCCAGGCAGATGCGACGGCATACCGCTGCCATCGTTGCCAGCTCGCCGCGTCGCCAGGCCGGAGCGACAGCTGCGGCAGATAGAGCCGCGGCCTCGGCGTGTTCAATCAAGGCGGTCAAACCGGCCAGCGCGTCGAGATAGGATTGCAAAGTGTCCGCCGCATCGCCGCTTGCCCCATCGAGACAATCGCGGATGGTCTTGATGAGCCCTTGGATGCCGACAGACAGGACCGGCTCCAGGTGCAAGGCGCAATGACCGGTCATCCCCCCCGGCCTGGGATACGCGGCAAGATACTGCCGCGCATTGTCCAACCGCTCCGGGTCGATCGCCATGTTAACCAAATCCAACCGGCCGACCAGCAACTCCAGATCATCGACAATCAAAGGTAACGACTCGAGACGGGCTTTCGTACGCAGCCCAACCCGGCGCTGCCAGGATAATCTATCCTCAGATAAAGCCAGTGCTCGTGCGTCGATGACTTGCGAATACGCATAACCATTATGGAGCAGATATCGCCCGTCTGCTTGTGGCGCCTTGCGGTCAAGACACCGAACGCGCAGGATCTCGACCCGTTCTGGCCAAAGCAAAGCCCGCTGATCAACTGCTTGTCCGTCATTCATAGCTTACCTCCGCGTCATAAGCAGATGCTGCCTGCCGGCTGCTCTGGATCACATCGGGTAGAGTATTACAGCATTGCGAAAAAGCAGCGCTTCTGCCGTTTCCAGAACCGTCCGCGGGCTCATTTCCGCTCGAGCTAAACGCTGTTCGAGAACGGCCGACAATCGTTCGCGGATGACGATCATGCCGCCGCAGCTTTCTTCAACGGATGTCGCATCGGCGCTGAGACAAATTTTGTTGTGCGGCACAAAGCCGATCCATTCATCGAGCGCCTGATGCAAGAGAGCCGGGGAAAGAATGGACAGCCAGGCGGAGTCCAGATAGACATTGCAAAAGCTTCTCGCCATATAGGCCGCATCAGCCAGATACGGATAACAGTGGAGCAGCACAAAGCGCACATTTCTGTAAGTTTTGATGACTTGCTCCAGTAAGATCGGATTGGACTGGGGCAGATTTGCCATCCCGGTGTGGATCTGAAAGGTCATCTCCAAAGCATCGGCTCTTGCCAATATCTGGCTCATCACATAATCCTGAACCAGCAGTACGCGATCCCGGTCATACGCTCGGTCAAGACCGGCCAGCGCGTCTTTTGCGACAGCCCGGTCAGGCACCGTAAAGCGCAGCGTTCTCGAGTACGCTTGCAGTTGCTTGATCGAGCGGATTGAATGCTTGTGCATCAGTGCAAAGGTTCGGTCGACCATTTCATCGATGTCGTCGATACCGCGGATCTTCACCCCGAGCGTCCGTTCCGCCAGATGCCAACTGTGGCGGCGGCTCTTTTCGCCCGAGCCTGTTTCTTCTTGTACGGTATGCCCCATGAGCTCATCAACTCTGAGGATGGGCAGGATGATGCTTTTTTCATCCTGCCAGGACGTCTGTTCTGTATGCGCCAGTTCATCGACATAGCTCAGATGGACCGGTTTTACAGCCCGGAGGATCTTCTGCTGCTCAAACATCGCCGCGCACCAACGGTGTACCCCTTTGCCATAGTGCGCGATAACGCGCTCAGATAACGGCCGATGGTCTTGCAGGCCCCATACCGCCTCGTCCAGGTCTGCCTGATACAGGGCTTGAAAAGCTTTTTTCAAGGCGCTGTATTGTCCTGAGCTCGTGCATGCCCGGATGAAGGGCATGACCATCGCCCAGACGCGGTCTTGGGTCTGTTCGTCCAGTGATCCATACCCGGCAAACCGGCGCCAGAAGTAATCTTCACACGAATCTTCTTGGGCTTTGGCTTCTGTTTGCAGAAGCGATTGCAGCAGCGGAAATTTGAACCCGCTGCTCGCCAGCAAACCGCTGAAATAGGGCGCGAAAAACAGATCCAGCAAGGATGTGGCGGCAAGCTCATATCCCGGATGATGATCGATTTCGAAGCCTCCGCCCGGCAGCGGTTCGATCCCGCAAGAAGGCAGCGAGCCAATGTGTTCATGTGTATCAATGCTGGGTATCTCTCTGATCTGATCAAGCAGCATGCTAATCCCCCTCTCATGCCGCACATATTTACATTTTATCATATCGGGCCGATGACAGAGGTGTGATATTGCTGTCTTGACTATCATTCGCCTATATTGCGCTGAATGGATTCAATCGATTGCCAAATCTGCCGTATACTGAAAGAGCATATCTGTCAATTTTCTCATATCGTAAAAATGATTCAGAAATGAGGATCATCCTGCCATGAAACAATCCATATCAATCTTGTTTGTCGGTGAATCCTGTTTTGCTGCCCACACGGAATTCAAAGGAATCGACCATTTTTGTGAAACCAATTACCATGAGTCCGCGCAGATCATGAAGAACTTATTTCTCGGCCTGGGGCATTCCGTGACCCATATCCCCTGTCACCTGGTGTTCAGGGACTTTCCCAGAGATCTGGAGACGCTGAGTCAATACGATGTGATTTTGTTCAGTGACGTCGGCAGCAATACATTCCTGCTCTTGCCGGAGATGGTCAGAACCGGTAAGCGGGTAACAAACCTGCTTAAGCTGGTTTGTCAATATGTCGCCAACGGCGGCGGGTTTGGTATGATCGGCGGCTATATGACTTTTCAAGGCATGGACGGCAAGGGTAAATGGAAAGATACGGTCATCGAGGACATCCTGCCGGTGCATCTCCTCTATGGCGATGACCGCTGTGAAGTACCCGAAGGAGCGGATCTGTGTTGCGTGCCTGACGCGCATCCTGTGCTGCATGGCCTGCCGGAACATTGGCCGTATATCTTGGGCTACAACAAGCTGATCGCCAAATCAGATGCGGAGATCCTGGTCTCCCATGCGGGCGATCCGATCATTGCCTTGCGCAAGCACGACCAAGGCAGAACACTGGCTTATGCAACAGATTGCACACCGCATTGGGCACCGGCCGCGATGTATACCTGGGAGAAGTACCCGCTGCTTTGGGATAATCTCGTGCGATATCTGGCTGATGGCGGCGATTGCTGATCTTGCTTACATCGCTCGGAAGACTGAGCAATCGGTTACAAGGCCACCTTACTCAACTTTCCCACAGGCTTTTCGGCGCTTTCTCCTGCTGCGCGGGGTGGGAAAGCTGAGTACCTTATATAAAAAACATCAAGCCTGCCTCACCCTTGTGCTTCTCGCGCTCCAGAACGAGCGCTTCTAGAGTCGTCTGCTGCAAGGCATTCCGAATCGCCTGATCGAGCGGCGCAAAAACCAGAGCCTGCATCGCGCGGTCAGTGGCAGGCTCTTTTGCGGCGACCGTTTCTTCCGCGTCCTCAAATAGCAAGCGCTCTATCGCCGCCAGGACATCCAAGGCCGTCAGCTCACGGGGCGACCGCGCCAACTGGTACCCGCCCTGTGCGCCTTTGACCGAATAGACCAGGCCGGCGCGCCGCAGCAAGGCAAACACCTGTTCCAGATAGATCTTGGAGATGCCCAGCTTATCAGAGATGCTGATCACGGTCATGCAGGCGCCTCTCTCATACTCGCTGGCCATCTGGATGGTCGCAGCCAAGGCATAGCGC
>Ga0351928_1079_pt1 | contig 15833 bp, 16 predicted proteins | sample BONcelHT113001E8_FD_206858 | JGI IMG/M metagenome (GOLD analysis project Ga0351928, IMG submission 206858) | Enriched cells from coal bed in the Powder River Basin, Montana, United States - BONCAT cells T11 rep2 HSBNCT.T11.300.1.E8 ... | reverse complement strand
CCCCGCGTGACGATCACGACGAATTCGTCTCCTGTAAAGGCAAGAGAAGAAAAGGCCTCCACAAACTCCTGCACCATGATCTCGTCAGCTTCGGGAAAGCGCTCGGCGTTGGCATACTCCTGCCTGTCATCGATAACAACGACACTGAAATCGACCATGCTTGCTATCTGCGCAATGTACCGGGAAACGTGACCTGCCCCGAAGACGTAGAGCCTGGTGCGGTCGAGAAGAGGTTCCACGACGAATCGGCCTTCGCCGACGACAACGGGTCTTCTTCCCGCGCAAAGACCCAGATACTCTGCGGCCCTGTCCTCATCGAGAGGATCCCCCGTGATCTTAAGTCCGTCCTCTACGAGGGTCTTCGTAAAAGCCTCCCCCCCGCCCAATGCCGTCACGACAACACCCTTGCAACCCTTTTTCTCCATTTCGGCAAGGCGGGTGTAGAGAGGTCGATGCGCCTGCCTCACAGGTTCGAGAAGAACGTCTACATTCCCGCCACAGAGCATTCCCTGTTCGGCAACGGTCCTGGAGTCCATTTTCATGTGGAAGATGGACGCCCCTTTCTCATCCGTTCTCTCGATCGCTGTTTCCTGGACGTAGCGCTCGAGCAAACCTCCGCCTACGGTCCCGTAAGACCTTCCCCCTTCGTCGATATACATCCTGGCCCCGACATCGCGCGGCGCCGAACCCGTGCGGCTGATAACCGTTGCGAGTATTCCCTTGCCGCCTCCATCAAGGTGTTCTTTAATAGTCTGAAATATGTTCATCTGCAGTCCTTGTATCCCCGGTCCTGACCTTCACCCTGCGTAAGGGTTTCCGTTGTATTCGTGGAGGATCGCCTCCAGGACTCCTCCCCCGATCCCACGGGCCTTATCGGAAATGCTGTAACAATATTCCTTTCTGGCTCGCGGATCTACGTCTCCGACCTTTTCGGCGTTCTCTACTTCCATCTCGCGGATGAGACCCCTGAGCAACCCGTCGAAGGGGGCATAGACCGGGGCATCACCGACATACAGAATAAGGTCGCCTTTCTTCACGTCATCGCCTATGCGGCGGACGTGTTTTACCGGTCCTGCCACGGGAGAACGAAGCACTCTCTCTCTTCCCACTCCTTTCACTTCGCCCGGCAACCCCGTGTAAGGCTCGGCCGTGCCCTTGTAGATCACCCGCCCGAGATCGTGGCCGCGGTTGCTCTCTACCACCGCATGGACGTCCCGGGGTGCCGCAAAACCGGGACCGACACCTATTACAAAGGGCGCCTCGGCTCTGCTCGTCCCGAGATTCCTCTTGGCCATGATGGCATCAACCACGACGTCGGGGGATATCGCAGGGATGTTTTGCCATAAAGGGTCGACAAGGACCGCGATCCTGCCTGCCTCCCAGATGGAAGCCGTCAGCGAAACGTCGCCCGCGCGTTCCCCTGTCACACCTTCGACTTCCGCGACACCGTCATGAACTGCCTCACAGAAGGAGACAAACCTCCTCACGCACAGAGGTCTCTCAATATCCAGCATGGTGATGCGCCTGATACCCGCCCGGTGAAGCCTGTGAGCGATACCCGAGGCCATCTCTCCCGCACCTTTTATCACTGCCGACAGATCAGAGATAGCTTTTCCTTCAACGGGCACTTTCTTTCTCCTCCCGGAATCGACAAATTTAGAATTCACCCTTCTCGACCTTGTATCCGCGCTTTTTCAGGGTCTCCACATCTTCCGCGGTGTCTATGTCGAAAAGGATACCCTCGTCGCCTTCTATAAATAGCACATCTGAACTGTACTTTTCTATAACTTCGCGGAGCCCCTTGTCGCCCTTGAGACGCTCCATCTCTCCCCTGTATGGCGCAAACCTCATCAGCACCGGATGGCCCTTCATTCCGTCGTGGATCGGGATGATGATATTCGTTCCCCTTTCGCGGTACCTGTCGATCATGGCAAACAGCAGTTCCTTCTTCACGAAAGGTTTGTCACCGAGGTGAAAGAATACCGCTTCGGCATCGCTTATAAGCGGAATGACTGCCTTGACGGAGCTTGACATTCCCTGTCGGTGGTCTTCATTGGGGATCACCCGTACGTCGAGACCCTCAAGCGCACGGGTAACGGGCGTGATATCGCTTCCCGCAACGACTATCACGTCTCCAAGGGCCGCCTCGACGAAAGGGGTCACAGCCCTTCGGATGACCGCCTCCGAGTCGATCCTCAAGGTGAGCTTGTTAAAACCAAGTCTCTTTGACGAACCGGCGGCAAGAATTACGGAATAAACCCTGGTCATGGGATCTGTATACGGGCAGCGGTCACTATCTCAACCTTCCCGCACGGCCTTGAGAAGACCTTGGACGAGCCTGTCAACATCAACACCATGCACCTGCGCACCTTGCTCGACATTTTCGAAGAGTGCGGCCTCGCATCCCGCACAGCCCAAACCGAACTCCTCGAAAACCCGGGCGGTTTGCGGATGCCTGACCAGGACCTCCTCGATAGGCGTTTTTCTGTCGATCATTTCTTTCCCTCCGACCCTTGCTATCCCGAAACAAGCACATCAAAAAACGTCCGCAGAAAAAATGAAGATGTCGATATCCTTCGACTTCCATGCATCTTTCGGAAGACCCGCCTTGTAGCAGGTATTTTCCAGAAATTCTATCCTGCCCCACTTCTGCTCCGTCGCAACCTGCGGGAGCAGAAGCCCCGAATGCACGCCCTTCTCTATGTAAAGGCCATGGACCCCGACCTCTATCTCATTAATGTCCGTGATCTTTTTCATCGGCGTCAGGACGGAAATCTCGAAATCGATGTCCTTCCATTCATCCTTATTGACAGGGTCGAACCTGGGGTCATTGAACGCCGCCTGAATTGCCATTTCCTTTACTGTCTCGTGGAGCGGCAGGTAACCTCTCACATAGCCTATGCATCCCCGCAAGGCACCGCAGCTCTTGATGGTCACAAAGGCACCGCACTTCTCCTTCAGGATCTCCGTCAGTTCCACGGGGCTGCCTTCCTTGCCGAAAAGAACACGTTCGATGGCGTTCCTGACCAGCGCCTTAAGCTTCTCCCTTTCTTCCGGTGAAAGCACCATCTATCAATCCACCCCGATCATTTCTCAAAGAAGATCGCCGATACATAACCCACGACGCCGCTGCGGTCCCCCGATACGTCGCCTGAATTGGCATATTTCAGTACCCTGCTGGCCCCGGCCCCGAGCTTCCTGGCGGCCATCATGGCGGTGATCATCGGTCCCGCACCGCAGGCCTGCGCTTTTTCTGACCTCGTGTCTCTTATCATTGCCGGCACATCAAAATTCCTGAGATGCTCCACCGTAATGGTGTCGATCTTCACGGCCGTGGCGTATGGATAATAGTGGGAAAGGTCCGTGCTTGCCACAATGAGGCAGCGCCGCGCGGAGCCCGAGATCACTCGTTTGATCGCATCCGACGCCTTCTCGTAAAGATCCTCCGCCCCCGCGCCCATGAGCAGGGGGACAAGGAGGAAATCCTTGAAAACGCACTGAAGGAATGGCAACTGGACTTCCAGAGAGTGTTCGCCCCTGTGCACATCCCTGTTGGTGATGAATATGTCGCTCTCCTCAAGAAGCTCCTCCGCACTGTGTTCATCGATTGTGATATTGCCGAGCGGCGTCTTGAAGCTTCCTTTCTCCCACAGGGCTATGCCTTCGAAATATGCCCTGTGACTTGGGGCGATAACGATCACCGTATCGAATTCGAGCCCGGAAACGGCCTTATACGCGTATGCGGCCACCTGGCCCGAGTACACATAACCCGCATGGGGCGAGACTATCCCATGGACCTGCCCGGAAAAAGGCTCCACATCTGCCCCTTTCAGGTAGACCCCAATATCCTTTCTGAGGACTGCAGGATCATCGGGGTAGAACATCCCGCTTACCGAAGGCTCGCGCACCGTTGTCATATTTACGCCTGTACCAGTTCATTATATCATAATGTGCCCGCGGGGGGTGCGGCTTTTTTGTCAATCCGTCAGCGGTGATATGCTATAATAACTGCTGTGATTGTCCAGTTCATTTCCCGCAAAAGAGACTATCATATATCGTTTGTCCTTATGGCCGCCCTTTTGTGCTTCTCCTGTATGCTCGGAGGCGACACCCTGCTGGCATCGGACAAGCCCATCATAGGAGCTGAGGAATACGTCATCGTGATGCCTTACGGGTTCAAGGTCCCTGCGCGTGTGGACACGGGGGCCGCCACGACATCCCTCGACGCGAGGAACATAAGAGTGAAGGGATCCATGGTCAGCTTCACCCTTCCTCCCCGATTTGGAGGCTCCACCATCACCGCGCCCATCGTCGACTGGAAATATGTCCGCACCTCCAAATCGCGCGAAAAGCGGCCCGTCGTGGAAATGGAGCTGTGCATCGCATCGATAAAACTCCGGGCCCGGGTCAATCTCAACGATCGTTCCCACATGAGATATCCCATGATCATCGGCCGAAATGTCATCACCGGTAACTTCCTCGTCGATACCTCACGATCCTTCATGACATCTCCCTTGAGCGGTGGAACAGAGGCGGAAAGATGAAACGACCGGCACTGGTTGCCGCCCTCGCACTCATTGTCATATCCCTTTTCATTGTTGTCTACCGGATCGTTTCACTTGGTTATCCGCTTACCCCCGCCGAACCCGATTACGTATGGACCTTTCGCTTCGATGGAATGCTGCACGGCACAGGACGGGACCCGCTCTTCCTCCTCTCCTTGCCTTCGCAGGAGCACGGCCAGATCATACTTGAAGAATTCATAGGATCGGGGACGATGAATTTCAACCTTCTCAGGGAGTATGACAACCGTATCGGTGTCTGGTCAGGCAAACCGAACCAGGGCGGTGAATACATATCGTACAGGGCCAGCGTTCTCTTTCAGCATAAGGGAACAGACGGGCCTGTCGTACCGCCCCGGAGTTCCTACCCATACGGTGTCACCGAAGAAAGCATTGCCCGCATCGAGAAACTGACCGGTCAATGGCGCGCAATGAATCTCTCCACACGGATACAGGCAGTCCTCGGTTTCGCCAGGGCCGGCGGAGCAGGTTCCGGGAATGACGCCCGACTCCTCGAACTCGACGAGGCGTTGGAAGGATACGACGATATTACCAGGCTTCAACTCCTTCTGGCTGCCGTCAATGTCCCCGCGAGGAGCGTCGAGGGCGTGGACCTCATCCAAGGGATTGTGAGCACCACATTTCCCTGGGTTGAGGCGTGGACGGGACAAAATTGGGAGCATATCGATCCCGAACGCATGGAGATAGTCTCTTCCGCCAGGACGTTCCTGCCCCTCAGTGTCGGAGGGATGTCGGCAGTCAGGATCTCTGGAGGCAAACTCTCGATGAAGCGATTCGAGCTGACCCGGGATGTTATGAGCCGCTGGCGCGTCTTCTTCGAGAGGACCAGCAGATCCGACAGGCTCCTCGACGTGTGGTCCCTTTTTCGTATCCCTCCCGAGTTCCAGCAGACCTTCAGGATACTGCTCCTCGTACCCCTCGGCGCTCTTCTCATCGCATTGCTTCGCAACATTGTCGGGTTCCAGACCTTCGGCATCTTCATGCCCGTCCTCATGGCCCTGGCCTTCAGAAATACCGGGCTCGTATACGGACTGGCCATTTTTGCAGCCATCATCTTCATCGGATACCTGGCACGACGATACCTGAACAGAATGCGATTGCTTCTCGTCCCCAGAATGTCAGTCCTCGTGACCCTCGTGATATTCTGTTTCCTCGTCCTCGCCCTCGCGGGCAACAGGTTCGGGCTCACACAATTCATGGCCGTTGGCCTTCTTCCCTTCGTCATTCTCGCCATGACAATAGAGCGCTTCTTCGTCGTCGTAGAGGAACATAGTATGAGAGACGCCCTTGAGACGGCTGTCGGAAGTGCCGCCGTTTCAGTGATCACATATCTCATCATACAGTGGGAGGTCCTGCAGATCACCTTTTTCGTCTATCCGGAGCTTCTCCTCTTCGTCATGGGGCTGCAGATCCTCGCAGGCAGGTACACCGGGTACCGCCTGTCGGAGCTGATCCGCTTCCGCTCCTTCCGGAGTACCGGCCAATGATGGCGGGGCCTTTCAGGGGGCTCTACGAAGCAGGTATCCTCGGCATAAACAACCGGAACGCCGAGATCATCATGGTTCAAAACCCCCGCTCTCTGTTCCCCCTCGTTGACAACAAGGTAACCACGAAAAAACTGGCCGCCCTTGGGGACATTCCCACACCGGAGTTGTACGGCGTCATCATAAAACATGGGGATGTCAGGCAATTTGACTCCATCATAAAGGACAGGAAATCCTTCGTTGTCAAACCAGCCCGGGGGTCAGGAGGCAGCGGGATCGTTCTCGTGAAAGAGAAGGTAAAGACCGGCCTCGTCACCGAAAGCGGTAAGACCATTACCGTTCCCGACCTTCTGTATCACATAAGGGACATCCTTTCGGGCATCTTCTCACTTGGGGGCCAGGACGATCACGCGATCATTGAGGCGCTCATCCACCCCGATAAAGCCTTCACCGCCGTTACATACCGGGGAGTGCCGGATATCAGGGTGGTGGTCTATCGCGGCGTGCCCATCATGGCCATGGTCCGTCTCCCTACGGCAGCCTCGGACGGTAAGGCGAATCTCCATGGCGGCGCAATCGGCGCTGGAATAGACCTTAACAACGGCCTCACCATCACCGCCGTGCACAAATCGGTGATTGTCACCCATCACCCCGACACCGGAAACCCCGTGAGTGGGATACAGGTCCCGCATTGGGAGAAGATCCTCCTCATGGCGGCGCGCTCCCTGGAGATGACGGGACTCGGGTACGTGGGCGCGGATATGGTCATCGATCGCGACAGGGGCCCGCTCCTCCTGGAACTCAACGCCCGCCCCGGTCTTGCTATCCAGATGGCCAACAAGGCCGGTCTCCTGAAACGCATCAGGCAGGTAGACGAGGCGCCCGAAGACACCTTCGCCACCCCGGAAAGCAGGGTGGAATGGGCCAGGCAGAATGTCTAAGATGGTTTTAAGTTTTAGGTTTTAGGTTTTAGGTTTTAAGCTAAAGATAAGAAGAACATCTTTGCCGGGTTTGCCGGGAGCGGCTCTGGAGTGCTCCAGCCTAATGCTTCCTGGTCTTTTGCTTAAAACCTAAAACTTAAAACTTAAAACCATCTTTTTTACTTAAAACTTATCATATCCGTCCGTGTAACTGTTGTCTGGGTGGAGACCCTCGGGGCGTTGAGGAGGTGCCATACGGTGTATTGTTCGGCGTAGAGGTCCTCCGCTGAGAGGCCGTCAACGGGCAGGACAACCTTGAGACCTCGAAAGGCAGCGCCGCTCGCCGTGTTAAGCACTGCGCCATGGGCCGCCGTGCCCGTGACGATGACGGTTGTTATGCCCCGATCCTTGAGTATCGTCTCAAGCTGTGTTCCCAGGAATTTGTCAGGGCCTGATGTGACCGCCGGCTCACCGGGTTTTGCGGCAAGCGCGGGGGCGACATCGCCGATGGATGAACCCGCCGTGAGGCTGTACACCACAGCGACCCTGCTGGTGCGTGCCCTGTCGGCCAGCTTCGCTACGGCAGGGATTGAGGCTATACACCGAGGCCGTCTCTCGTTATTGCAGACCTGTTTGTTGAAATCAAGGAGAAGCAGCGCCGTCGTGGTACTGTCGAGAACCACGGGTTTCAGGGCGGGAGCAGGCGGCGTCCTGACGTCTTTCCATACGTCTATGACCGTTTCGCCCGATACCTTGCCGGCGCCGGAGATAAACATCCATAACAGGAAGAAAAATAATGCGACTGGCCAACAACGTCTATTGCTTTTCATGAAGTTCCCCTTTTTTTACAGGTGTTGTTCCTTCTTTTTGCCGGAAAGAATATCGGAAAGAGTGTCACCAACATGGGTGGGGTTTCTCACCACAGTAATCCCAGCATCCTCAAGGGCGTCTATCTTTTGAGCCGCCGTTCCCTTGCCCCCCGAGACAATGGCACCGGCGTGGCCCATTCTTCGGCCGGACGGGGCTGTCATCCCGGCGATGAAGGCGACGACGGGTTTCGTCATATGTCTGCGATAATACTCCGCGGCGTCCTCCTCCGCCCTGCCTCCGATCTCGCCGATGATGACGACGGCATCGGTACCGTCGTCATGTTGGAACATGTCAAGCACGTCGACGAAGCTGAGCCCTGTAACAGGGTCACCTCCGATACCCACGCATGTCGATTGGCCGATCCCTTTCCTGGTGAGCTGATCGACCACTTCATACGTGAGGGTACCGCTGCGGGATACTATCCCGACCCTTCCAGGCATGTGGATGTATCCCGCCATGACCCCGATCTTGCTACTCCCCGGACTTATCACCCCGGGGGTGTTGGGGCCTATGAGGCGTACGTCCTTCCCTTTCATATATTGTCTGACGGCAATCATGTCAAGCGTCGGTATCCCTTCCGTAAGGCACACCACCGTGTCGATACCCGCCTCTATGGCCTCCATGACGGCGTCGCCGGCAAACCGCGGCGGAACGAATACCGCGGAGGCATTCGCACCTGTTTCCTCAACGGCATCCCGGACCGTATTGAAGACGGGAATGCCATCGAAGGACTGTCCGGCCTTCCCCGGCGTCACTCCCGCCGCAACCCTGGTACCGTACGCAACCATCTGCGCGGTGTGGAAAGAACCTTCCTTCCCGGTGATGCCCTGGATTATGACTGTGGTGCCGCTATCGACAAGTATGCTCATGAGGAGCCTTCTTTTCCTGTTAGTCCCATCCCCACCGCTATCCTATTCTCCTCACAATCTCCCCCACCTTCTCCGCCGCATCCGCCAGGCCCGATGCCACGGTGAAGGTAAGGCCCGAGGCGGTGAGTATCCGCCTGCCCTCTTCGACATTTGTCCCTTCAAGACGGACGACGATGGGTATCTCTGTCACGAGTTCGCGGGCCGCTTCGACAACGCCCTGTGCCAGGGTGTCGCAGCGCAGTATCCCGCCGAAGATGTTGATGAAGATTATCTTGACGTCTTTGTCGTAGAGGAGGATCCTCATGGCCTCCGTTACCATCTGTGACGTGGCTCCTCCGCCGACGTCGAGGAAGTTCGCCGGTTCCGCCCCCGCCAGCTTGATGAGGTCCATTGTCGCCATGGCGAGGCCCGCCCCGTTCACCATACAGCCTGTGTTCCCTTTCAGCTTGATGTAATTGAGGTTGTGCTTCGCCGCTTCAACTTCGAGGGGGTCCTCCTGGCTTATGTCCCTGAGACCCGCGATATCGGGATGGCGGAAAAGGGCATTATCGTCAGCGACGATCCTTCCATCCAGGGCCACAAGGTCTCCGTCATCGGTCACGACGAGGGGATTGATCTCGGCGAGGGAACAGTCCTTATCGAGGAAGAGCCTGTAGAGCCCTATAACGGTGGCCATCAGCAACCGCGCCATAGACTGATCGAGACCGAGAGAATAGAAGATCCGGCTCGCCTGGAAGGGTCGAAGCCCCACAGCGGGATCGACGAACTCGGTGATCACCCGGTCCGGCCTTTCACGGGCGAGTTTCTCTATCTCTACGCCGCCTTCGGAACTGGCGAGTATCACGGGACAGGCCTTCTGCCTGTCGATAACAACGCCGAGATATATCTCCTTCCCGACACGTATAGCTTCTTCAACGAGGAGTGTCCGTACCGCCTTTCCTTCTCCGCCGGTCTGAGCGGTGACAAGGACCTTCCCGAGCATCTCCCGGGCGATGCGGCCAACGTCTGCAACATTGTCCACAACTCTTATACCCCCGGCCTTTCCCCGCCCGCCCGCGTGAATCTGGGCCTTGAGCACAAACGGCCCCTCTCCGAGCTGCCCGGCGACATGCAAGGCCTCTTCATCTGTTCTTGCTATCTGTCCCCGGGGAATGGGGACGCCGTAATCCTCTAAAAGTTTCTTGGCCTGAAACTCATGTATCTTCATCGACACGCTCGGAAATCATCTCGGGAAATCGCACTCTTTTCATTTTCCGGGCGGCCTTCAGCCCCGCCTGGAGGGCATCGCGGTTGAGCTTCTCCGTCCCTTTGGGGACACGGCCAAGGACGGCGCTTTCGATGGCCCTGGCGGAAACCACGGGGGTAAGACGCGAAAGCGCCCCCAGAGCGACGATATTGGCCACCATATCCCTGCCCAGCTCTTCCCGGGCAATGCGCGTGAAAGGTATCTGATATGCCCTCGACACGGGCACCTGCCTGACAAGGGTGGAATCGACGACAAGGATACCCTCGGGTTTCAGATCCATGTAATAATCGTCGCAGGACTTCTGGTTCATAGCTACAAGGAGATCGAGCCGCAGGGCCTTGGGGTAATCGATCTGACTGTCGCTGACAACGACCTCGGCCTTGCTCGAACCCCCTCGGGCCTCGGGGCCGTAGCTCTGCGTCTGCGCCACGAACCTGCCCTCATGGATGCCTATCGCCTCGGCAAGGATAATCCCCATGAGGATGATCCCCTGCCCGCCGGAACCGCTGAGCCTGATATCGTAGCGAAACCCCATGCTATTTTCTCTCCACTCCCTTCGACCAGCGGCGAATTTTTTCATACTCTTCCTGATAGGGTGGCAGGTTCCTGTCGATGAGGACACCAATCCTGAATTTGTCCTTCAGGTCCTTTTCCTTCATCTCCGCGGCTTTTTCCATTGTCACCGCGTGGTCCCTCTGCCATTCCATCATCTCCACGGCACTACCCATCCGGTTCAAACGCCCGTATTGCGTATGGCAGTGGGATATGATCTCCACGACGGAGAACCCCACCTTCTGGAAGGCCTTTTCCATGAGGCTCTCAAGGAGCCTGGCATGATAGACCGTTCCCCGTCCCACAAATACAGCCCCTGCCGTCACGGCAAGCTCGGATATGCTGAAAGAGGGTTCCACGTTGGAATATACGCTCGTCGCCGTCTTCATCCCGTAGGGCGTCGTCGGAGAATACTGTCCGCCCGTCATGCCGTAAACGCTGTTATTGACGACGACAGCGGTAAGATCGATGTTGCGGCGCGCCGCATGGATGAAGTGATTGCCGCCGATGGCCACGGCATCGCCGTCTCCCATCACGACGATCACCTTGAGGCGAGGCTTCGCAAGCTTTATGCCCGTAGCAAAGGTAAGCGCCCTGCCGTGGGTGGTATGGAGCGTGTTGAAGTCGACATATACCGGCAGCCTGCCGGTGCACCCGATACCCGATACCAGGACGATCTCATCCTTTTTATACTTCCTGTTGTCGATGGCCCTGATAAGGGCCCCGAGCATGATGCCTATGCCACAACCGGGACACCACACATGGGGAAACTTCTTGTCATGACGCAGATACTGGTGGATCAGCTTGGTGACGTCACTCATCAGAACACCTCCTTGATCCGGGCCATTATCTCCTGCGGTGTTATAATGGTTCCGTCCACCCTGTTGATGGTGAATACCTTCGCTTCACCCTTGCTCACCCTCTTTACTTCCCGGGAGATCTGCCCCATATTCATCTCCGGCACGATGACGACCTGCGCCTGTCTGAGCACTTTTTCCACGTCCGTCCTCATGAAGGGCCATATCGTGTTGAGCTTGAGCATCCCCGCCTTTATCCCCTTCTCCCGGCAGTCCGCGACGGCGCGCCTTGCCGAGCGGGCAACACATCCGTATGCAATAATGGCGACCTCGGCATCATCAATGTGATAGTGTTCGCCGATCTGCAGGGCAGCGAAATTCTGACTTACCTTTCTGAAGAGCCTGCGGATAAACGGGTCGACCTCGGCGGGGCAGGATGTGGGAAAGCCCCGGACATCATGGGTAAGCCCCGTTACATGATAGCGGTACCCCTCACCGAAATCCGCCATCGGAGGCACCCCCCCGGGGGTGTCCTCGTACGGGATATACCATTCCGGCGGCACAGCGGGTTTCACCCTGTTGAAGATCTCGATATCTTCCTCATCGGAAATGGTTATCTTCTCACGCATGTGAGCCACTACTTCATCAATGAGAAGGATGACAGGTATCCGGTATTTCTCGGAGTAGTTGAAGGCCTTGATAGTGAGGTCGAAGCATTCGCGCACGGTCGAGGGGCATAGCACTATGATAGGGTGGTCGCCGTGGGTCCCCCAGCGGGCCTGCATCACATCGCTTTGCGCCGGGGAGGTTGGAAGACCGGTGCTTGGGCCGCCCCTCATGGCGTTGACCACAACACAGGGAACCTCAGCGATGATGGCAAAACCGAGATTCTCCTGCATAAGCGAGAAGCCGGGGCCACTCGTGGCCGTCATCGATTTCACGCCCGCGAGAGAGGCCCCGATCACCGCGCCGAGGCTCGCGATCTCGTCCTCCATCTGGATGAATGTGCCATCGACCTGCGGCAACCTGACCGAAAGCTGTTCGGATATCTCCGTCGCCGGAGTTATGGGATAGCCCGCAAAGAACCGGCACCCGGCGCGAAGCGCACCTTCAACGACAGCCTCATTCCCCTGGAGCAGGAGTTCCTTCAGGGCCTTCCTTTTCAAAAGACTCCCTCACTTTTCTCGCTTTGTCTTTTCTTTGTTCGACCGTGATGGCAAAATCGGGGCACCTTATTTCGCACCAACCGCAATTGAGACATTTGTCCGGATCTTTCACGTAGGGGTATCCCGCCTCGTCGCGCGCCAGCGCCCCGGCGGGACAAAAGGCCGCGCAAATCCCGCATGCCTTGCACCAGGCCTTATAGATATCGACTTTTGGAGTTGCTCTCTTCTTACGTGGCTCTGCCATTACATTGCGGTGCGACAATTACACAGTAGAATTAACATCCATCCTTGTCAAGCACTTTCCGGAAGGGCCGTATTCTTAAGCGGCAGAGCCCGCAAAGATACGGCCGGCTACCTCATATTGGCGGGAACAACGGACTGCAATCCGGAGCTCTTCACCACCTCCTTGTAATTCCTGAACGCGGATTCGATTTCTCCTTTCAGCCCCGGCGGCAGGGCGGCGCCTTTCAGGTATTCTTTGTTGAGGCTTGTGAGGACCAGGTTGAGACAATACGCCGTGGCGACGGCAAGATCATCGGAGCCGATCGCGTCGTCAATACGTATCTTGCCGGAATCGTACTCGAACTGACCTTCGAATGGGTCAAGGAAATGAAACAGGTCGGATGCGTCGACACAGGCTTGCCTGAGAACCCTCAGGAAATCGCCCTTCTTTGAGATATGATCGATAAAGGATTCTATCTTGGACAACACCCTCTGAAGGGCGAAAACGAATTCCTTTCGCTCGTTTGCCGAGGCGTCATCCACCTCCGGGGTTTGCGCGCTCGCCTCCACCGCCGCCGTCGCAGGAGGTTCTTTCTTCACACCTTCCACCGGTTCCTCTTGTGGCAACGGTCCCGGGGCGGTCTCTTGCTGCCCCTGCGGTTCGATGGTTGGCTCGCTGGCCGGTTTTGGTTCTCTCTTCGGCCGCACCGGAGGCGCCGGGGCCTTCCGTACGGGCCCATCTGCGCCATGAAGGCCCAGATCGGCCGCCTTTCGGGCGGCGTCTGTAAGACCCGCACTGCGGTAGACATTGAACACGGCACCGCTCCTGACGGCATTATCCAGAACCGATGGGATCGCTTCGCCTTCGAAAAGCGTTGCCTGACCGGATTCAGAAAGGACCTGCAAACCGATAGGATCGCCGTTCCTGAGAGAAAGGGTTCCTATTCGCTTGTTATCCTTATTGAACATCTCGATATAACCCGTATGCTTTTCGTCGCCCAGCTTCTTGACGAACTGCTCCATGCGAATAAAATCGGTGCTCAGATCCTTGAAGACAAGCTCCGATCTGAGAGGCCCCGTGGCGACCTCAACCTGGGCCGCCGTCAACTCGTATACGTGAAGCAGTCCCTGCGGTTGCCTCGCAAGGGCAAAAAGCTCCGGCACAGCATGGTCTCCGGTCATCGCCGGTGGATCCGAATCAGCACCGACCACGGCGTTTATAACCTGCCCCGCCGCAATGAAAAACACCCCTTTACTGCCGCTGCCTTCTATTTCGACGACCCCCGAAAAGCTGTTGTCCTCCAGAGTCGACAGGAGTTGCGGGACGTCCGTGTACTCCGCGGAAAGATTCTGATGGATCGTTTTTCCCTGTGGGTATATCATATCGACCTCTGTTCCTTCGTTGGACCCTTGACCCCTTATCTTCACCAGGGCCAGCGGTCGGTTCCTGTTATCTTCTCTTCTGGAGCCGCTCAATGGCCGCCCGTACACTTGCCTGCATCCTCTCGATCGACTGCGCCAGAACGGCGATCTCGCCCTTCGTCTTCACATCCACCGTGGCCTTCAGATCGCCCATACTTATCCTGTCGGCCACTTCCGAAAGGTGACGGATGGGACGAACCACGGAAAAGGAATAGAGGTAAATGACCCCGAGCAGGACTATAAGAACCACGGCCAGAATGATCAGTATAAGGCCGAACCTCTTATTGTACTGAACGGCATAGGTCTTTTGCATCTCGCCCATTTTTGCCGTAATGGCCTGGGCCGGTTTCGAGAACTCGTCAATGTAGGTCGTGGCCGCGACAAAAAGACCTGCACCCTTTACGGGGACAATATACATATACTTCGCACGGATGCTGCCGTCGGGGTCTTTCCAGTTGTAGTATCCCCCGACAGGGTCCCCGGCAAGACCCTTTTCAAGGATCCTCCAGAACTCCGGGAGCTTTTTGGAGAGATCATGCAGATTGGATCCCACGAGGCTGGGGTTGGAATGGAAATGGTTGATGGCCTGAGCATCGTGAATTGCGGTGTAGCCCGTAATACCCACCTTCTGGACAGCGATACCCTTGAGGTTGCCGTCGTTGCGCAGGGTTTCCATGGGTGGTCTTTTCCTGAAAGACCCGAGGGAGATCTCGATCTCCTTCGCAACGTCCTCCGCCTTTTGCCGGATTATCTGCTCGCCAAGCTTGTTGAGCAATGCCGTCGATTCCTTCAAACTTGCCGTGCCCAGTTCGTTCATACTGCTCGACCAGATACCGCGAATGCTCAGGAACTTGAAACCCCCGAGATCAATGTTGAGAAACAACACGCATCCCAGAAATGCAAAAGCAAGAAGGATGGGGACAAAGATTCCCGCAATGAGCCTGAAAAGTAATCCTGATGTGGTCTTGTTCTCTGTAGCCATGTAAACCCCTCCCGAATGATTAGAACTTATTTATCTATTTCTGCTTACGAGCGAGATGCTCTGTCATGAGACGCGTGAACAGAGTCCTCCTGGACATATCCGCAATCTCCTCGCCTATGGCCTGCACAAACGGTGACAGCCTGTCCTCGGGGAATGCCTCCCTGGACTCTCCAAATTCGGCGAGTTTGTCATCGATGACGATGGGCGCGATGGGACCCATGGCCTTTTTCAGTTCGTTCTCGATAAAGGGGAAGAAATTCCCGTTCACCGTCCTGCGCGTTCTATCAGCCTGTTCCACCCTCTTCTCGGCGGCTTTCTCCAACAGGCCGTCCTGAACCATGCCATACAATGTCTGCGACGTCTCGAAGAGCTGCCAGTTCAGCGTCTCAGCGATGTCGGAAACAGATCTCATCCCGTTGCACAGAGCCAGCACCTTCCACTGGTTCGCCTGCACATTCCTGTTGTCCGGGCAGCCATTGACGGGAATCCGGAACACAACGTTCGGCGAAGGGATAAGTTCCCTGATCCTCCCCCACTCCGCCTCGCGGTTGGCCCAGATCATCAGCAATTGCTCCGTCGGCATATAGACCGTCTGCTCGTCCGTTGCCGCCTCCCAGTCAAAAGTGGCCCGGCCCGCGCTCCATTCCATCATGGCGAGAACGGCCTCTTCACCCGCCAAGTCTCCCGTTCTGGCATGTATTATGTTTGACCCCTCAATGT
>Ga0351928_1078_pt1 | contig 15886 bp, 10 predicted proteins | sample BONcelHT113001E8_FD_206858 | JGI IMG/M metagenome (GOLD analysis project Ga0351928, IMG submission 206858) | Enriched cells from coal bed in the Powder River Basin, Montana, United States - BONCAT cells T11 rep2 HSBNCT.T11.300.1.E8 ... | reverse complement strand
GGTTTTGCCCGTTTTTTTTCAGGGGCGGAATTTTCATCTGAAGCTTGTTTTTTTCCTGGCAAGGTTTTATCTTTTTGTACGCCGACAGGGCGTTTTTCTATCAGACTTAAATGAGGAGGATAAATGAAGGCGATGGAGATCAAACCGGGCATATACTGGGTTGGAGTGATCGACTGGGCCGTCAGGGACTTTCACGGTTACGTTACGAAGAACGGTACCACATACAATAACTACCTTGTCATGGATGACGAGGTGACGCTTCTGGATACCGTCAAGCATGACTTCGCCACGACGGCGCTGGAGAACATCAGGCGCGTCGTGGATCCCTACAGGATAAAGAACGTCGTGATAAACCACATCGAACCGGACCATGCGAGCAGCATCGCGGCGATCATGGAGTACACCCCCGATGCGACCATCTTCATCACGGAGAGGGGGAAGAAGGGTCTTGACCGCCATTTCGACACGTCACGCTGGAAGTTCAGGATAGTCAAAAGCGGCGATACCCTGAATACGGGCAAGTATACCCTGACGTTCCTGGAGACGCCCATGCTTCACTGGCCGGATTCCATGGTGACCTACATACCCGAGGCGAAGCTCCTCATATCGCAGGACGCCTTCGGTCAGCACATGGCCTCAGCCGCCAGGTTCGACGACGAGTTCTTTTCCTGCCACTCGCAATTCGAGCTCGACGACGCCATTGTGGACTACTATGCCAATATCCTCATGCCCTTCGGGAAGCTCATCGAGGCCAAGATCCAGGAGATCGTGAAGCTCGGGCTCGAGATCGACATGATAGCCCCCGATCATGGTATCATATGGAGAAAAGATCCAGGTTACATCATACAAAGGTATCTCGACCTTGCGAAGGGCAAGGCGGACCTCTCTGCGATTATAATTTATGATACCATGTGGCATTCGACGGAGCTCATGAGCGATCCCATCATGAACGGTATCAAGGATGAAGGGGTGCCATGCAAAGTGATCAAGTTGAGGTCGACGCCTATGAGTGAGGCGATAAAGGAGTTCTGGAGGGCGCGGGGCTGCCTGATCGGTACCCCGACCATCAACAATGTCATGTTTCCGTCCATCGCGGAGTTCCTCTATCACCTTGCGGGCTTAAGGCCGAAGGACAGGATCGTCGGAGGGTTCGGCAGCTATGGCTGGGGAGGCGGGGCGGTCAAAGAGGCCTACGCCAGGTTTCAGCAGATGGGGCTTGAGGCGGTCGAACCCGGTCTTCAGGTGGTGTATAAGCCGTCCGCGGAAGATATGGAGAAGTGCTACGAGTTCGGTCAGGCTTTCGCCAGGCGCCTGAAGGAATATCACGAGAAGTTTTAGACGGCTTCAGCATACGTGTGCATAATACGAATAAGGAAGGAGCGAACATGTCAAAAACCGAAAAGAACCTCGAAGAAGCATTTGCCGGGGAATCGCAGGCTAACCGGAAGTACCTTGCTTTCGCTAAAAAGGCCGAAGACGAGGGTTTCAAACAGGAAGCAAAGCTTTTCAGGGCGGCGGCGGAAGCGGAGACCATCCATGCCCATAATCATCTCAGGGAGCTCAAGGGCATAAAGAGCACGAAAGAGAACCTCATGGAGGCGATCGGCGGCGAGACCCACGAGTTCAAATCCATGTATCCCGCAATGATCGAAGACGCGAAGGCTGAGGGCAACACGGGTGCTGTGAGAACCTTTCAGTTTGCCAACGATGTGGAAATAGTACATGCAGGCCTGTATCAGAAGGCGCTCGACAACCTTGGCAGGAATGAGGACGCTGATTACTGGGTCTGCAAGGTATGCGGCAATACCGTGGAGGGCGAACCGCCCGACGAATGCCCCGTCTGCAAGGCCAAGAAGATGGCGTTCTACAAGGTAGCCTGACATCGATAGATAGAATGATCAGCCGGGAAGGACAGTGGACCTTCCCGGCGCGCTCTTGACGGGGGAACACGTGCGACTTCTTGTTTTCAATGGCAGTCCCAGGGTGGGGGGGAATACGGATCTCCTCGTTGCATCGGCCCTGAAAGGTATCGACCGGCACTCCCATCGCGTGGATGTCTTTCGCCTCAACGATATGAACATAAGACCCTGTCAGAACTGCGGAGGGTGTACCGATACCGGGGTATGTGTCCTCGAGGACAGGATGCAGCAGATATATCCCGCACTGAGGAAGGCAGACAGGATCATCCTCGCCTCTCCGATCCATTTCTTCGGACTGTCGGCGCAGACAAAGACGATGATCGACCGCTGTCAGCCTCTGTGGTGCGAGAAATATATTCACAACATGCCCCTCCATGGGACCATGCACCGCAAGGGCCTTCTCATACTTGTCGGCGGTATGAAGAAACAGGTAGGCGCTGATTGTTCGGGTGCGACGGCAACGGCTTTCTTCCGGAGTGTCAGTGTCGAAGAGCACAAGACCCTGGTCTACCTGGGCATCGACTCCAGCGGAGCCATCCTTTCCCACCCGACTGCTCTGAACGATGTCTACGAAGCCGCAAGGAATCTGATGGCGCATTAAAGGGCCTTTTTCTTAGGCGCTATTGGGCCTATGGGACTTGTAAAACTTATCAGAGAAAAGCGGTCTCTTCTTCTTTGCCCGCTCCTGGTTCATTGACATTGCTTTACCCGCATAGTATAAACAAACGGAAAATGAAAGGTTTATGGACATGAGCGAGGAACTGTTTCCCGTAACGGCTCTTGATGAGGGACAGGAGGCAACGGTGCGCCTTCTTTCGGGAGGCGAAGCTCTGACGGGGCGTCTGGGGGCCATGGGCATCATCCCGGGGACACGGATCAAGCTTCTCAGAAAGAGCCGGGGACAGATTATTGTCCTCGCATCGGACACCCGGGTCGCCCTCGGCAAGGGGCAGGCCGAAAAGATACTTGTCAAGAGGGAAAGACCTTACGAAACGCCGGGTCAGCCGGAGGCGGGGCGGAACCTTCTTGTGGCCTTGGCGGGACAGCCGAATGTTGGCAAGACGACCGTTTTCAATCTCCTGACCGGTCTTTCCCAGCACATCGGCAACTGGCCGGGAAAGACGGTGGAGCGCAAGGAAGGTGTCCACAGGGTCAAAGACACCGAGATCAGGCTCGTGGACCTTCCCGGTACATACAGTCTCAGCGCCTATTCAGAGGAAGAGAAGGTAACGCGTGAATTTCTCATTCACGAGCACCCGGACATAACGGTACTCTTTGTGAACGCATCCGCACTGGAGAGGAGCCTTTACCTCCTGACAGAGCTTCTCCTTCTGAGATCGCCTGTTATAGTCGCAGTCAACATGATCGATGTTGCCGAGAACCAGGGAGTTCGCATAGACACAAAGGCACTCCAGGCATCCCTTGGTCTGCCCGTGGTCTCCACGGTGGCGACGAAGAATCAGGGCATCAAGGACCTCCTCGATGAGATCTTGAAAATGGCTGAGAGCACCGACGGATACCTGCCGAAGATCCCCGAGGTGACAGAGGACCACCGTGACATATATCTCAAGATATCGGAACTCACAAGGGACCACATTCCCCTGCCTTATACTGTCGAATGGGTTGTCACGAAGCTGATGGAGGGTGATTCAGAGGTTACCGAGGCGTTTCATGGCATTATCCCGACCGGTACCTGGAATGAGATACAAGCGCTGCTTGTCGAACACGAAGACGCCCTGCGCGCGGTGGTGGGGGGGCGATACGACTGGATAGAGGACGCGACACGGGCGGCCGTGTCAAGATTCAAGCGGGGACAGGTCCTGATGACGGACCGGATAGATCATGTCCTGACACGCCCGTCGACGGGCATACCGGTACTTCTCGGTATTCTTGCCCTCGTTTTTCTTGTTACTTTCGCTGTGGGATATCCCCTTCAGGGTTGGTTGGAATCACTCACCTCCTCCCTGGGTTCCGCCGTGGAGACCGGGCTTCAGGGGGAGCCGCAGTGGATAAAGGGTCTCCTCGTCGACGGGATCATCGGCGGGGCAGGGTCCGTCCTGACGTTCGTCCCCATACTGGTGATATTCTTCTTTGTCATGTCTTTTCTTGAGAATGTTGGATACATGGCCAGGGCCGCCTTCGTGATGGACAGGTTTATGCATATAATCGGCCTGCACGGGAAGAGCTTTCTGCCGATGTGCCTGGGATTCGGATGCAACGTTGCATCCGTTCTCGGAGCGCGTATAGTAGAATCGAGAAAGGCCCGGCTGCTTACCATATTCCTTACCCCCTTCGTTCCCTGCACGGGACGGCTTGCAGTAATAACTTTCGTATCTGCCGCGATCTTTGCCGGCAAGGCGCTTCTTGTTACGTGGCTCCTTGTGGCCCTCAATATAGTCATGCTCGGGGTGGCGGGAATGCTAATCGGCAGGCTCCTGCTTCGTGAAGAACCGGTGCCTTTCATCATGGAGCTTCCCCTCTATCACAAGCCCGATTTCAGGACCATCGGGATAGTAGTGTGGCACCGTACCATCGCCTTCGTCAAGAAGGCGGGAACGGTCATCCTCCTCTTTTCGATTGTCCTGTGGATCATGTCCAATGTACCGGCGGGAGGTATCGACAACAGCATTCTCGGGAAAATAGGGATGTTCCTGGAACCGATAGGAAGACCCCTCGGTCTCGATTGGCGGATGGTGGTTGCTCTCCTTTCGAGTGTCATCGCCAAGGAGAATTCCGTTGCGACGCTGGGTATCCTTTATAGTGTGGGCGACCAGGGCCTTCTGTCCGTTCTGTCCGCCGCGATCCCTCGCGCATCGGCACTGTCGTTCCTTGTAGTCCTCATGCTTTTCATCCCCTGTGTACCGACCATCGCCGTCATGAGGCAGGAGATGGCTGACAGAAAATGGTTCATCATATCCTTCGCTTTCATGCTCTTCCTCTCTTACTTTACGGGAATGGCAGTCTACGCCCTGGCCAGAGCGGCAGGAATCTAAAGACAGCTTGAATCGTTTGCGGGTAAGAACATCTAGAGAAGATGTAGTTTTTTCGGACCTCCAAGCGATTCAATCCGTCTTTGGTCTTGACAGTCTTTTCCTGGTTCTGTAGACTGAACTTTGGTTCATATGAACAGGCGTTCAGCTCAGGAAACTCGCAATATTATCAACGATGCGGCACTCAGGATCTTCTCGATGTCGGGCTATGAAGGAGCCAGCATGAGGATGATCGCGGCGGAGGCCGGCATCAGCGTCGGGGCTCTTTATCTTTATCACAGGAGCAAGGAGGAACTCTGTTCCACCCTTTTTCGTGGACTTTTCGAGGAGTTCCGGGAGACGATCAGGGTCAGGACGGAAGCGATATCGGACCCCGTTGAACAGATACGTACCTACATCGGGACTTACATGGAAATGGCGAAGGTCCACCGCGAGTTCATCTACACCTTCAATAAAGACAAGGGATTCACGTTCGGCGTGGAGTGGAAGCAGAGGTTCTTTTCCGAACTCAGAAAGTTCCTGCGCGGGATCATCAGGCGGGGCATCAATGAGGGGAAGTTTGCGGATACCGACGAGAGGGAGGCTGCAAAGGTCGTTCTCAGCGTTCTCAGGGGGTATGTTGTCTCCATTGTCATCGATCCCGATAATCTTTTTACCGCCGATGCATGCACGGACGTTCTTCTTAACGGTCTTGTGAGGCGATGAGGCCTCGAGAGAAAGGCTGACTGTCTACAGTGAGAAAATATATCGTGACATTCACGGCACTCACGTGCCTGTGGTTCGTACCGGCAGGAGACTGTGCACAATACACCCTCAACGATCTCTATGCCATCGCCCTCGAGCGCTCGGAGAGGGTGAAGATCTCCGAGGAAGACCTGAGTATAGCGAGGACGGGGAAGAGTAAAGCCATTTCGGTTCTGTTACCCAGGATATCGGGTCTTGGCAGCTATACAGGGTACAAGGACCAAAAGATCTCGGACACGGGGAGCCTTATCCAGCCCGATGAAGTCTCTGCATGGAGCCTGCGCCTCGACCATTCCGTATCCATGTCGGGCCGGGAAATAACGGCTTTTAAGGCAGCCAGCGACAATATAAAGAAGACCGATTTCGACCTCTTCGCTGTGAAAGAACACTACGTTCTCTCCGTGACGAACGCCTATTACGATGTGCTCAAGGCATCCCGGCTCGAAGAGATCCAGAAACAGAACGTGGAGCGCCTTACGAAGCACAGGGACGCGGCGTCCATCAGGCTCAGGGTAGGTGAGGTCACGAAGACGGCTGTTCTGAGAGCGGAAGCTGAACTGTCCGGTGCGCGCTCCGACCTCGTTAAAGCGCAGAACCTCCTGAAGTTCACGAAAGTTGTCCTTAAGAGAATCGTCGGCCTAGAAGACGAATTCGATATCGTCGATACCCATCAGAGCGGCGCCGCAGGCCTCAAGGACATAAGCGAGGGCAAGACCGACCCGGTTATAGGAGATTGTGCGGGGCTCGACCTCCAGTGCCTCAGAAGGGTAGCCCATGCGGAACGGGCTGAACTGAGATCGTCGGGTGTCCAGAAAGACATAGCCTCTTCACAGGTCACCATTGCAAAAGGTTCCTACTGGCCCACGCTTGCCGTCGAGGGGGTTTTCGCGCAGCGCAAGGAGACCCCCGAGACGAACAGTCTTATCAGGAATAATCTGTACGGAGGCGTCAGGATAGTCTTCCCTTTCTTTGAAGGAGGACTCAGGGCCGCGGAGGTCCAGGAGGCGGAGTCGAAAAAGAGACAGACCGACTATGCCTACGAGGACCTGAAGAAGACCGTTACCGTCGAGGTCGAAAGCTCCTTCCTTGATTTCGTGACGCAGAAAGGCATTCTGAAATCGCTGGAGGATCAGTGGGTGTTCGCCGCCGATAACTACAAGGCCGTGGCAAAGCAATTCGAATTCGGCCTTGCCCAGAGCGTGGACGTTATGGATGCCAACACGCTTCTCGTGACGGCGGAGCGTCAGCTCATCGATGCGCTCTATCAGTTCCAGCAGGCAGTTGTCCGGTTGAAGCGCTCCACGGGAACGCTTCTCGCATCACTCAATTCAACGGTCTCCGGAGCGTCGAAGGCAATGAAGGAGAACAAGAGGAAATGAAGAAAACGTCGGTAGGCATCGCAGGTTTGTGGTTGCTGCTTGTACCTTTCCTCATCCTGCCGGTCCCGGGATGCAAGAAGAAAACGACCGAGGAAAAGGTGGTAAATGTCATCGTTCAGGCCGCTGAAAGCCGCAATCTGCGTCCCTACATAGAATCGACGGGGACCCTGAATCCCAATGAAGAAATTATCATGGGCGCCGAGATGGACGGGATAGTCCGGAGCGTCAAGGTCGACGAGGGAAGCGTTATCAAGAAGGGAATGCTCCTGGCAGCCCTTGATGATACCGAGTATGTACACGAGGTGATAAGAGCGAAGGCAGCCCTGAAACAGACGGAGGCGTCCCTTGCCAATACGAAAATGGAATTCTCGAGGAAAGACGCCCTTTACAAGGAACAGCTCGTAACGAGACAGCAGTACGATGACGTCTTTACACGATTGACGCTTGCTGAGTCCGAGGTGGACCGGGCGAAGGCAACCCTTGCCATAGCCAATCAGAAACTCGCCAGGACGAGGCTTTATGCGCCCGCGGCATGCCGGGTCAAGGAGAAAAAGGTGTCCGTGGGGGATTTCGTCAAGAACGGTACTCAGATGCTCATTCTTATTCAGCCTGATCCCCTGAAGCTTCGCTTCTCGGTACCCGAGCGCGATATCGGCAAGATGAAGGTGGGTCAGGATGTGCATGTCAGGGTCGACGCTTTCCCCGGACGGGAGTTTATTGGAAAGGTCTCCATCGTTTTCCCCAGTCTGGAAGAGAAGACGAGGAGCCTCACCATGGAAGCCCTTATCCCTAATGGGCAGGGTGAACTCAAACCCGGTCTTTTCGCAAAGGTCCGCCTTTACACGGGACAGGAACAGGACGTGGTTGTCGTTCCCGTCACCTGCCTTCTGTATGAGGGCGAGAAGGTGCGTCTCTACGTCATCGAGGGTACTACCGCCCGGGAGCGGCAGGTGAAGCTCGGCAACAAGCATGGCGAGTTCATGGAAATAGCCGGAGGACTGAAGGCCGGGGAGGTGGTAGTTGTGACAGGGCAGCAGAACCTCTCCGAAGGAGCGAAGGTCTCGGTGGTCAGGGTTCCGGAAGAGAACAATAAACCGGGTGTGAAGGCCGGCGGGGAAGAGAAATGAAGAGGCCTCGCAGACCTTCCACAAGGGCGGTCAAGAGCTGACATATGTGGCTTTCCGATACGTCCATCAAGAGACCCGTATTTGCGACCATGCTTGTCATGGCGCTTGTTGTCCTCGGAATAGTGAGCTATCCGAGCATCGGCGTCGATCTTTTTCCCAGGGTTGATCTCCCCATAGTCAACATCAGGACCGAGCTCAAGGGCGCAAGCCCCGAGATCATGGACATCGATGTGACGGACAAGATAGAGGAGTCCGTCAACACCATAAGCGGGGTGAAGACGATCACCTCGTCGAGCACCGAGGGTGCGTCGAACATCAGCGTCGAATTCGTCCTCGAAAAAGACATCGATCTTGCCGTTCAGGATGTGCGGGAGAAGATATCCGTCATACGGTCCAAGCTACCAAACGATATCGACGAACCTGTCGTGGAGAAGGTCGATCCCGATGCGACGCCCGTCCTGTGGCTTGCGCTTCACGGGCAGAAGTCCGTCCGTGACCTTTCCACCTACGCCGACGAGGTGCTCAAGGAACAGCTTCAGCGGATAAACGGGGTGGGGGCGATACGCCTCTACGGGCTGAGGCTTCGCCAGGCGCGCGTGTGGCTCGACAACGACAGACTTCGTGCCCACGGGGTGACGGCGCATGATGTTATGAAATGCCTCCAGCGGGAGAACGTAGAACTTCCCGGCGGAAGGATAGAAAGCGGCACCAAGGAATATACCGTAAAGGTTAAGGGCGAGTTCCCGACCATCCAGCAATTCAATGATATGGTGGTGGGCTACTACAAGGGAACACCGGTGCGTTTAAGGGACATCGGCCGTGCTGAGGACGGCATGGAAGAGAAACGGACCATCTCTCGCTACAACGGGGTCGCGTCCGTTGCCGTGGGCATTCAGAAGCAGTCGGGTACAAACACGGTAGAGGTCATAGACAGGATAAAGAAGGAGCTTGAGGAGATAACACGGACCCTGCCGAATGGAATGAATCTGGCCATAGCCTTCGACCAGTCGAACTTCATCAAGCAGTCAATCGGCGAGGTCCAGCATCACCTCATCTACGGCGGTTTCTTCGCCATCCTTGCAGTCCTTCTTTTCTTGAGGAACTTCAGGACGACGATCATAAGCGCTCTGGCCATTCCGGCCTCCGTCATCTCGACCTTTGCCATCATGAACGCGTTCAACTTCACTTTCAACAACATGTCCATGCTGGCGTTGTCCCTTTCCATAGGCATCCTCATCGACGATGCCATCATCGTCATCGAGAACATAGAGCGCCATATCGGAGACGGGATGACCCCGAAGGAAGCCGCTTTCTTTGCGACTTCGGAGATAGGTCTTGCCGTTTCAGCGACGACCCTTGCAATCATCGTCATCTTCATCCCCGTCGCTTTCATGAAGGGCATCATAGGGCGTTTCTTTTTCCAGTTCGGAATGACCGTCGTCTTCGCCGTGATGGTCTCCTGGTTTGTATCTTTCACACTGACCCCCATGCTCGCGTCCCTCTACCTGAAGGGCAGGGACAGCACCAGGAAACCCGTCAAGCTGCCTTCCTGCGCGGAAAGGGTCATGGAACGCTGCCGCGTTTCCCATCGCCTGCGGATGCTTTCCGAATTCCTGGAAGCCAGTTACGAGAGGCTCGAAGGCAGATACCGCGGTGTCCTGATATGGGCACTGGCCCATCGCATGAAGGTGTTTGTCTTCGCCGGGGCAATGTTCGTGCTCGGTCTTTGCTTCATGTTTTTCATCGGGAAGGAGTTCGCCCCGTCGGAGGACCAGAGCCGCTTTGTCATCAGGCTCCAGACCCCCATTGATTATTCCGTGGATGAAGTGGACCATATGAACCGGAAGGCGGAAGAGGTAGTCAGGGAGTTCCCCGAGGTACGAAGCGTCCTCTACACACAGGGTGGAGGACGAACGAGGGAAACGAACAAGGCGAACCTGTCCGTCAACCTCGTTCCTAAATCGAAGCGCAGCAAGAGCCAGGAAGAGATCAAAGCTGAAGTACGAAGGGCGCTGAGAAAGATACCGGGTCTGAAGGCGTCTGTTGAGAACATCTCCATGATAGGCGGGGGGCAGAGACAGGTTGCCATCATGTACAGCATCCGCGGCCTGGAACTGGACAAGCTCGAGGCTTACACCAGGGACATTCGCGAAAGATTCGGTAAGTTGCCGGGGATAGTCGACCTCGACACGTCCCTTGAAAAGGGCAAACCGGAGGTGCGTGTCTTCATAGACCGTGACAAGGCGGCGGACCTGGGGATCGATGTGGCGACGGTGGCGGAAACTGCAAACTTTCTCCTCAGCGGCGAGGTGGAAGTAACGAAATTCAAGGACGAGGCGAGGGGCAGGCGCTACGATGTGCGCGTCAGACTCAACCCCGAGAACAGGACCAATCCTGAGGATATCGGCCAGATCTACGTCAGGTCGAAGGAAGGCAGGTTGGTCATGCTTTCCAACATCATAAGTCTGAAGGAAGGCGGCGGGGCTAGCATCATAAACCGCGTCGACAGGCAGCGCGCCGTGACACTTTTTGCGAATCTCGAGAGGAAGCCCCTGGGGCAGGCCAGGTGGGAGCTTGACGACATATCCTCAAAGGTGCTAACTGCCGGGTATTCCGGCAGCTACAAGGGACAGGCCGACACAATGAAGGAATCCTTCGGGTATCTTTTGTTCGCTGCTATTCTCGGAATCATAATGGCATACATGGTCCTCGCCGCGCAGTTCGAAAGCTTCGCCCATCCCTTTACGGTGCTCCTGTCCATGCCGTTTTCCCTCATCGGGGCCTTCGGGGCCCTTTTCGTGACGGGAAAGACGCTCAATATCTTCAGTATCATCGGACTCATCCTTCTCATGGGTCTCGTGAAGAAGAATGCCATCCTGCTTGTGGACTACACGAATATCCTCAGGGATCGGGGGGCTTCAAGAAGGGATGCTCTCCTTGAAGCGGGTCCCGTCCGGCTTCGCCCCATTCTTATGACCACTTTCGCCATGATCATGGGCATGATGCCCATCGCCATCGGGATAGGCGAGGGCGCCGAAACGAGGTCTCCCATGGCTCTTGCCACCATAGGCGGCCTGATCACGTCGTTGCTCCTCACGTTGATCGTTATTCCCGTAACATACGACCTCTTCGATGAGATTAAAGAACGGTATTTCCCAAATAAGGATGATTCAAGATGAAGATGCTCATCATCGTATACAGCGACATCATCGACGAAGAGGTGGTGGCGATGTTGAAGAAAGCTGGCGTTTCAGGGTATACCAAGTGGAGGGAAACGCTGGGAGAAGGGCCGGGGACGGGTCCCAGGCTGGCTACGAACACGTGGCCCGGCAAGAACAACGTGATCGCTGTCGTTGTAGACGATGATGACCTTCCCGGGGTTTCGGGAATTCTTCGGGACTTGAAGGGTTCGCATCCCAAAGGCGGCATCAAGGCCTTCGTCCTGCAGGTGGAGGACACTATTTAGGGCCCCCATCCCCGTTGCCGGTGTAATCGGTAATGCTTATCTTAGGATTCATGACCAATCCAGGGAAATGCGAGGATACCAGATGAGTATGTTCTTCATAACTTTTTTCACGCTCTACGCCGCACTTCATGCGTACGTCTTCATAAAGGCATGGCATGCGTTTCGGTTCCGGCCGCTGACGGGTTGTATTATTGCCCTCTTTCTTTTTCTTTCTGTATTTATGCCCATGATTGCCCGCACCCTCGAACAGGGGGGGCAGGAATCCATCGCACGTGTACTCGCTTATATAGGCTATATCTGGATGAGCGCCATCTTCATCTTCTTCGTTATATCTCTGACGATCGATATCGGCAGGTTCTTCATCATTATGGCTTCGTCCATTTTCAAGGTGAGCCTCCCGACGGTGTCACGTGCAAGTCTTTTGCTTTTCCTCATACCCATCGCGGCATCGGTCTCCATCGTGGCGTACGGCTATCATGAAGCCCTGACCATCAGGACGGAAAGGGTTGTCATTGAAACGCCCAAGCTCCCCGGTACAGTGAAAAAACTGAAAATAGTCCAGATCTCCGATGTTCATCTTGGTCTCGTCAACAGGGAAAACCGACTGAGGAAGGTGGTGGCTGTCATAAAGGAGGTGGATCCTGACATAGTCGTATCGACGGGCGATCTCGTCGACGGGCAGATCAACACTATAGACGGACTTTCTGATATGCTCAGGGAAATAGAACCCCGATACGGAAAATATGCGATCATGGGGAACCACGAATTCTACGCGGGTGTCGCGATTTCGGAGGATTTCACCAGGAAAGCGGGGTTCAGAATGCTTCGTCAGGAAGCGATCACCATTGATGGAGTCATAAATCTGGCAGGTGTTGATGATGATGCGGGACACAGGTCTGCGGGCCGCGCCTCCGGTCGGGAGAGTTTGCTCCTTGCGGGACTGCCGCGGCAACTCTTCACGATTTTCCTGAAACACCGGCCTCTCGTAGAAGCCTCCTCCCTGGGGCTTTTCGACATCCAGCTGTCCGGCCATACCCACGGCGGTCAGGTATATCCCTTCAAATACATTACCCGGATCACGTTCCCGATGATTGCCGGCCTCTATCGGCTGGAGAAGAGTTCTCTCCTCTACGTCAGCAGGGGTACGGGGACATGGGGTCCCCCGATACGCTTTCTCACACCGCCCGAAGTGACGGTGATCGAAGTGGTAAGGAAGAAATAGAGCCCCCTCTTTACTCTTTTTCTTTTTTCCTTTAATCTATTTTACATGGAAAACACAGACACTACATTCAAATCAACCGCGCTTGAGATCAATCTTGAGAGAACGAAGGTAACTGTTGAGATACCCGAGAAGTACCGGGTTCTTATGGAGATCATGGAGGGGCATTACGGCATCCTCAGACGTCTCGAGGACATGCTCGTGGAACTCAACCACCCTTTCGTCAACTGGGAATACGTTCTGATTCAGCTCAAGGGGCTTTCCATCGGCTATTTTTACGATTTCAACCGCCATGACGACGGTCTCAGGGCGCTTATGCTTTTTTCCGACATATACGCAAGCACCTTTTCCACGGCCAGGGACGAACGCGTGCAGGACAGTGCCGTGCGGTACCTCTTCGAGTTCATCAATACGGTCATCGGGAAGAGCCATGAGAAACTCGAAAGGAACATGGACCTCGTCTCCTCCATCCTCACATCGCTCCTTGAATTTGCCCGTAAGGGGGAGCATCCCTTCCTCAGGAAGTCGTCGACCTATCTCAAGGTGACGTTGGGTCTGCTTCAGGAGCAGGAGTGCTCCGTCGATTTTCAGGTTCTCAGGGACATCCTTTTCATTGTGTTCAGGGAGACCTACGACTTCTGGACGACCCAGCCTGATCCGACGGACTGGTACATTTCCGACGGGGAGGACGAAACAGCTCGTGCCGAGTTCACCAGACTCGTCGCTCCCTTGAGCCATGGGCATATGAAGGAACTTCTGATGCGGCTCGATGTTCTTCACGGCGATACTGCCGCCGGAGGGTACAGTGCCATTGGGGAGTATCTCAATGTGCCCGACTATTTCCAGATAGTCAACGGGTATCTCCTTGTTGCCGACGACCTGGAGCGGTCGGAGGTGTTTGCGGGGAGAAGCTTTCTCGTGAAGCTCGATTTTCTCTTTCACGTCCTGAACGTTCCGGGCCTCATCGATATCCATGCATCGGGCCTCATAGAGATTAACCGATGTCTGGGAAAGGTTTTCCAACAGACGGGAGACCAGGACCTGCAGGAATTCGTGAAGAAGGTCTTCACCTCCATGAAGCGGACCATCGGTCGCGGTCAGTTCCAATCGAAGATAATAGACTGCATCACCACTCTCGCAAAGGGTGTTTTCGATCAGAATGATCATCCCCTTGTGGACGCCTTCATCGAGGAACTCATCGGTTTCGGGTTCCAGTATCCTGATATCGAGGGTTCGACCTCGGAGTGGCAGATCCGGGCCAACCCGTCTCATATAGAGAACATCCGGTCCTGGCTCAGGATAGTCGCCTTCCGGCCAAGGTGGACGAAGCGGCTTCTCTCCGCCCTCGTCATCAACCTCAAGCTGCAAGGCGTTTTCGTCAAGGACACGGACCTCTTCCAGAAGGAGATCTCGGCCTTCCTGAACTCAGGCATCACCCCTTCATACAACCTGGTGAAACAGCTTCTCAGGCTCTTCCCCATCTTTTTTACCGAGATAGGGGCCGAAGGCGAGCTTCGGGAGATCTCAACGAATGTGGACGAGCTGTCGGCTCGCAATGACAAGCTCATCTTTTTCCTCAGGAAACAGTCACACGTGGAAAGCAACAGCCTTCTCGTGCCCTTCACGGAGGACATATTCCGGTACTGGGCCACGGGAGACAAGGCCCATATAAGACCCCATCTCCCCCAGGAGGTCTTCGACCAGGTTCACAACGAAGGTGAGTTCTTCGACGATCTTCATTTTGCCTTCAAGAACTTGCTTATCCGTGCAAAGCAGGACCCGAGGATCTTCCTGGAATGGGATGCGGCGAGGATTGCGAAAGAGGTCAAGGGTATACGCAAGATCAGCGACAGGGAGCGCGAAAGGGCACGGCTCATGCTCCGGTACTACCAGCTCATATACAAGAAATACAACCATCAGCACATCGACCTTCTGAGGGATCTCGAGATTTCCTGCATAGTGGAGATCCCCAGAATCCGTTCCCTGAAAAGGGCGCTGAAGAGGAAAGACCATTATAAAGCCCTCAATGTAACGCTCGATATGCTCTCGGGGCTCAAGGAGAAGATCCTCTCAGCCGTCAAGACGGACTATTTCGAGAACATTTATCACAAGAGACACATAGCGGCAGGAATACCGTCCATGTACGGAACATACCGCGAAGAGAAGTTTGAGGCCATGGGGCTCACCTTCCGCCTCGAGAGCCTCGCGACCATGCTCTTCGACAAGCTCATACAATCCCTCAATCTGAAATTCATAACGAAGAGCACCCTCATGAGGATCCACGAATACCTCTGGCTTTACGTGAAGGCCCTGGACGTGGACGGCATAGCCACCGAAGGCCTTGTGTCGAAGATGAGATACATAACCGCCGCCCTGCAGGTGCGGCAGTTTTCCATCGATCAATACATAGACATATTCCAGTTCATCTCGAAGCAGATACGGGACATCATCAGGGATTATTATATCAACTCGCATACGATGAACCTGCCCATCATTATAGGCCAGATCATGGCAGTCAAAGGTGACGGCGGAGGCGGGACGGGGCAATCCCCACAGGAGATTACCTACCGCGATTCGGAGAATTTTATCCGTTTCCTTATAGGCTCCGCCTTCGGCCTCCAGGTGTTCGATAATTTCATTAATTCCATCGTCAAAGCCCTCGGCCAGGAGGTCGAGAAGTTCAAGGACAACAAGCACATACTGAACCTCGTCATGGCCTACATTCCGGAGCTGACCATCTCCCCCATCTACAAGAAGAGGAAGGAGATCGACAACCAGGTCCTTATCGGGAACAAGGGTTATTTCCTGAAGGAGATGGCGTCCCTTGGTTTTCCCGTACCGCCCGGTTTCATCATAACGACAGAGGTGTTCCGCGGGTACGAGGCGGTTGTCGGGTACAAGTACATCTTCAAGGATTTGAGCGCCCGCATCTTTGGCGAGATACAGGCGTTGGAGCACGTTACCGGGAAGAAATTCGGCAACCCGCGGAACCCTCTTCTTCTGTCCGTTCGCAGCGGAGCCACCATTTCCCTTCCAGGTATG
>Ga0351928_1077_pt1 | contig 15918 bp, 15 predicted proteins | sample BONcelHT113001E8_FD_206858 | JGI IMG/M metagenome (GOLD analysis project Ga0351928, IMG submission 206858) | Enriched cells from coal bed in the Powder River Basin, Montana, United States - BONCAT cells T11 rep2 HSBNCT.T11.300.1.E8 ... | reverse complement strand
GCATGGAAAAGGACATTCCGTACCGCCGCACCTCATCAATTTCCGGGCAAATATTCAGGCTCTTAAAAACATAGGGGTAAAAAGAATTATCGCTACGGCTGCTGTCGGCTCACTTAACGAGTATATGAAGCCGGAGGATTTTGTTATTGTTGACCAATTCCTGGATTTCACGAAGGCCCGGGCAGCGACGTTTTTTGAAGGCGGAAAAGAAGGCGTCCGTCATACTGATATGACTGACCCCTATTGCCGCGAAATCCGGCAGTTTTTATTCAAGAAAGCACAAGAGCTGGGGATAAGCGTACACCATGGCGGCTGCTACGTTACTGCTGAGGGGCCGCGTTTTGAAACCCCTGCTGAGATAAAAATGTATAAGCTCCTGGGTGGCGATGTCGTCGGCATGACGAGCGTACCGGAGGTAGTGCTCGCCCGCGAAGCCGGACTTTGTTATGCGACGGTGGCGATGGTAACAAACTTTGCGGCTGGGATTTCAAAGAAAGGCTTATCACACCAGGAAGTCCTCGAGGTTATGCAGGTCCTGAGCAAAAATATTTCCAGCCTGATTATGAACGTGCTCGAGACCATTCCTCTAGAAGGTTCGTGCAGCTGCAGGCAGGAAGAAGAAAGGGTCTGAAGACTGATGAAAGCCTTGAAAGCAATTGCCTGGGAAAACGGAAAACTGAGCCTGCTCAATCAGACCCTGCTGCCGGTTCAAAAACAGACTGTAACCTGCCATACTTATGATGAGGTGGCTGAAGCGATAAAAACAATGGTCGTCCGCGGTGCACCGGCGATTGGAGTTACAGCGGCTTATGGTCTCGTGCTCGCAGCACGCTCCTGTGCTCACGAAAACAGACCGATGATGAATACCCTTTTGCAGCGCGCCAAGTCCGTTCTGAGGCAAACCAGACCCACTGCAGTCAATTTATTTTGGGCACTCGATCGCATGGAAAAAATCTGGCTCGATAATCCGGACAGCCCGGTCAGCGAATTGAAGAAAATGTTGGAGGCAGAAGCCATTGCTATCGATGAGGAGGATCTAGCCCGCAATAAGAGCATTGGGAGGCATGGGAGCGAATTAATACCCGCCGGAGCCAATATCCTCACGCATTGCAATGCCGGGGCACTTGCTACAGCAGGTTATGGCACCGCCCTCGGTGTGATTCGGGCTGCACATGCCGATAATAAAAAAATTCATGTTTATGCTGACGAAACCAGGCCGCTCTTGCAGGGAGCGAGGCTTACCGCCTGGGAATTGCTTGAGGATAATATACCGGTTACGCTCATAACCGACAGCATGGCCGGATATCTGATGGGGCAAAAGAAAATCGACCTTATCATCGTCGGCGCTGACCGTATTGCCGCAAACGGTGATGTGGCCAATAAGATTGGTACGTACAGCGTCGCGGTACTGGCTGACTACCACCGGATTCCTTTTTACGTCGCCGCACCACTGTCAACCTTTGATTTGTCGATTGCGACAGGAAATGAAATACCGATTGAACAACGACAGCACGAAGAGATCAGGAAAATCAACGGTGTTACGGTGGCCCCGGAGAACGTCAAGGTATATAACCCGGCTTTTGATGTTACCCCAGCCCTGCTGATAACGGCTATTATCACCGACCACGGTATCCTGAAACCGCCATATGCTCAGTGCATATCGGCGTTGGCAGGTTTGAACCAGTGCTATACCGAGAAAAAGGGGTGTACGCCATGACAAGGTTATTAATCAAAGATGCTCTGATTATTCCTATGGATAATGTGAAAAGGGAGTTTCCCTGGATTAACGGCGATATCTATATTGCTGACGGAGTCATCAGGGAAATCGGCGCCAACCTTAGCGTCAACGATGAGGGCTGCGAAATCATGCGAGGCAAAGATACCGTTGTCTTGCCCGGGCTCGTCAATTGTCATACCCATGCCGCGATGACCTTGCTGCGCAGCTATGCTGATGATCTTCCGCTGATGAAATGGCTATCGGAAAGAATCTGGCCGCGTGAAGCACACCTAACTAAGCAAGATATCTATACGGGCACAATGCTTTCGATACTCGAAATGATAAAGTCTGGGACAACCTCTTTTGCCGATATGTACTTCTATATGGATGAAGTCGCCCGCGCAGTTGAGGAGTCCGGTATCAGAGCGGTTTTATCGCGCGGCATGGTCGGAACAGGTAATAGAGCCCAATTCGCGATCGATGAAAGCCGTGAATTTGTTAAAAAATGGCATAATGAAGCTGGCGGCAGGATTACGTGCATGCTCGGACCGCATGCACCCTACACTTGTTCGCCCGATTATCTGCGTAAGGTTACGCAATTAAGTGACGAGCTCGGCGTAGGACTGCATATTCATCTGGCCGAGACTGCCGGTGAGGTGGCCGATATTGAAAAGCAATACGGCAAAACTCCAATCAAACTCATGGAGGCAATCGGACTTTTTGAGAACAGACAGGTACTGGCAGCACACTGTGTTCATGTATCAGATGAAGAAATTGAAATATTGAAGAAATATAATGTTGGAATTGCGCATAATCCCCAAAGCAATATGAAACTGGCAAGTGGAGCCGCACCGGTGCCAAAAATGCTGAAAGCAGGAGCGCTCGTCGGACTCGGAACAGACAGCGCAGCCAGCAACAATAACCTCGATATGCTGGAGGAGATGCGAACCTGTGCGCTCCTGCACAAGCTGGTTACGATGGATTCTACCGTATTGCCGGCGTATCAGATCCTGGAAATGGCGACAAGACATGGCTCAAAAGTTTTGGGGCTCGAAAAGGCCGGTTCAATACAACCCGGATATAAAGCAGATTTAATTTTGATGGATTTCCACCAGCCGCACTTGATTCCGCTGCATGATCCGGTAGCAAATATTGTCTATGCGGCGCAGTCATCGGACATTAAGACTGTCATTATTGATGGCAAAATCGTCATGAAGGACCGTCAGATGTTAACATTCGATGAAGAAAAGATTCTTGCTGAGGCGCAAGCTTGTGCCCGCGACTTAGTAAGTCGATAACGCGAGAAAAATCTGTAACACATAATTTGCAGCAAAAAAATAAATAATAACTCCGAGAAATAACTTTCAAGGAGGTAATATTTTGATCAAAAGAGCTGCGGTTAATCTAAAGAACCGTACGTCATTCGTTGATGAAGGAGTAGAAATCACTCCAATACCGGTGACCGAAGGTGAAAGTATCACGATAAAATACGATGGCTTGCTGGCTAAAAGTGGCGCCGATAGGGTGTATACACATTTGGGCTATGGCAGCAGTGAGCAGTGGAAAAACATTCAGGATATCCCGATGATGAATACCAAAGACGGCTGGACGTGTGAAGCAGTTGCGCAGGAAAAAAGGTTGAATTTTTGCTTCCATGATACCGCTAACAACTGGGACAATAACAATGGCAATAACTGGAGCATCACGGTGCATAACGGCGACTTATCATAATGTAAGTGCTACAAAGCTACGGACAAGAAAATGAATTTAAGTTTGCAATGCTCAACATCTTGTTGAGCATTTTAAGTTTGTTTTAGCAACTAGTAAAGCTTATAAAAATAATAGTCTCCGCCCGTTTCAATTCGTTGATAATTAGCATCGAGGAATATTCTATAGCTCTCATATGCTTTATCATGTATGAACTCAGCGGCAGGGAAAAAATATTTTGCACCGTTGTCGATATAGAAGTGAAGCTCCTGAGCCGGGCTGGGAAAAGAGCCTGGGATAGCTCGCCAGCCCTGGCGGTGACTGAGATTGAGCAGCATTGGCGCCGAGGAGCCAATAACAAGCAAATCGTCAGTCTGCGTGTGTTGCTCAATGGTTTTCGCCTGATAGGCAAGTATAATATCTTCTTTATAATAGGAGCCGATGTTTTGAGTGCCGCTATACAAAAGAAGCGCGCAAAAGAATAAAATAATGACTGGGCCTGTACGCATTTTACCGAGAAAATCAAAAGCTTTTGCACCCCAAAGTGCAATCAGGGGGCCTGCAAAAATCAAATAGTATTCAAGTTTTATAACGGCAGCAATTGTTACTATTTCAATGATAATAGCCAATGTCCAGACGAGCAGGGCAGCGTCATGCGGAAAACGGATTGTAAGTATCCCGGCAAAAAGCAATAATATACTGTAGGGAGTGAAAAGGCGCTCAAAAAACTCCCGCAGAAAAGCTTGTGACTCAGCAGTAAAGATGGCGGCAGCAAAGTTTGGGAGTATCAGTTCCAACGCGATGCCGCTTACGTAGTCAGTATCGGCAATTATCTGAAGACAGCCGAAATACATAAGGGGCAGACCGAACGAAATAACGGTAAAGGGAAAAAAATACCTGCCGAAAGGCACAACTTTGTGCTTTATTACAGTCTTATACTTTATGGCTGCCTGACACTTTATGACAGTAAGATAGAGCATCGGGATGCAAATAAAAATGCCCGGTATTTTTTGTGTGATTGCAAGTGCGGTAAAGATTGAGGCAAGAAAAAAATGATGCGGTTCTTCGCGTTGTATCCACTCATAAAAGTAAAAGAAAGCCCCGATATAAAAAAACATCGCTGCAGATTCTGGCATAATCGCCCGCGAAAAGAAAATATTTATCGGGAGGATGCCATAAAGAATAACTGCATATAAAGCTGTTTCCCGGTTATACATGGATTTAGCGAGTAAAAACAGATACCAGGCGGAGCCCATAAAAAAAAGGAGCGGCACCATTCTTGCCAAAGCATAATGATAGCCAAAAGCTTTGTAGAGAAGAGCGATAATAAATGTAGTAAGCTGCAGCTCTAGTTGTACATAGTTTGGTAAGGGTCCGTCATAGTTTAGCTGTGGCAGGAAAATATTGAGATTGTGAGCGGCAAAATTCCTCGCAATCGCTTCCGTATCGGACTGTCGCCAAGCGTGAGATTCCAAAGGGGAATTAGAAATATAAAGGACTCTTAAAGAAAGAATAAACATGAATACGAGTATGATTATTAAAGACTGTAGCCTGCCCATTTTGATGCTGCGCATAGCTCAATGTACCAACGGGGTTTTAATTTTGCCAACGAGGTTGAAATATCCTCTGATTGTTCGAGACACGTTCATTTTGCTCTTACCCTGTTTATAGTCATAGTGTAATACCAAAGGGTATTCGCCGGCCGAGACACCAATCTTGCTGAAGCGTGCCAGTATTTCGGCCATGCACTCAAAGCCGCCGGTAGTAATAAGCTGACCGTCATATAATGACAGCGCGGCTTTTAAATACCCCACGTCATAAGCCCGAAAACCACAGGAATAGTCTTTAACATTGGAAATTGGGAAAAACATTTTAAAGAAATAGGCTGCCCCGCGGCTATATATCCTCCTATTCCAGGAAACTCCTATTTCCTTGCCGCCGTCAGCAAAGCGGGAGGCTATGACAACATTGAGCTGTTCAGTTTTTAGTTTCTTGATGAGATCGGGGATAATACGCGGGTTGTGTGTGTTGTCCGCATCTAATGTAATTAAGACATCATGTTCGTTGTATAACGAGATAACCCGTGAGAATAATGTTTTGACGGCAAAGCCCAGACCCATGTTGCAAGGATGTGAAATGTAATTGATAAACGGATAGTGACAAGAGTATTCCTCGAGTATTTCTCCGGTTTTATCTGTACTGCCGTCGTTCACTACAATCACCTCATAGTCTTCGCCGTTTTGGTGGTACATCTCCCCGAAGGCATCAAGCAAGCCGGGAAGTACGGCTGCTTCGTTGTAAGCCGGAAGACCGATAATTACGCGGTAATTCAATATTAACACGCTCCTGGAATGTAATGTTCAAAAGTATTATTTCCAGAAGGCAAACATTTAAGTGCCTTTTTTAAAGTTGAGGGTAATTTAACACGGTGATATATGTTATATTAAGGGTAAAAGTTTAGATTTAAATGGAGGTTTGACAAATGATTATTTCTCATCAAGACTTGCTAGAAGGACAAAAATTTGACAGCAATGGTGCAAAGGGTGTACTGCGCAAGGTCTTAATCTGTCAGAATGAGGGATGGAACGATTATGTCATGCGCCTTTTTGAGGTGGAGGCTGGAGGACATTCGCCTAAGCACAGTCATCCCTGGCCGCATATTGTTTACGTTACAGGTGGGACAGGGAATCTCTATTTTGACGGCAAGGATCATGAGTTAAGAAGCGGCTCATTTGCATATGTCACAGAGAACAAAGAGCATCAATTCAGTAACAGAGGCAGTGAGAAACTATCGTTTATTTGCATAGTGCCGCCGGAGGGAAATTAAACAAGCGAGAATTAACATATGGAAATAACGGTACTTTTAAGATTTAAAGGTAGGTGCAGATTATGAGAAGAAAAGACAAAGAAATCACTGATATCAGGCTGATTGAGACAGTGCTTGAGGAAGCTAACACTTGCAGAATAGCTATGTGTGATGGAGATATGCCCTATGTGATTCCGATGAATTTCGGTTTTAAGGATGGGTGCATATATCTGCACTCTGCCAAGGAAGGAAGAAAGATTGAGTTATTAAAGAAAAACCCAAAGATATGTTTTGAGGTCGAAGCTTACACAGCTATGAAAAAGCCAGGCGAAAACGTTTGCAAAACAGGGGTGCGTTATTTTACTGTGATTGGTACAGGGGAGGCGGAACTCTTAAGCGAGGATAATGAAAAAAAGGAAGCCCTGGATATCATAGTGAAAAAGTATACCGGCATACCCCAGCATGAGTATTTGTCAGGTTCTTTGGCAAGCCTGACAGTCATAAGAATAGCGATAAGGGAAATGACGGGCAAAAAGTCGGAATAGAAACCGAATAATATAGGGATAAAAACTAACTGGAAAAGGAGGTTATTTGTGAAAGGAAGAAGCATTGAGATGAAAATACTATTGCTTGTTATGGCAATTATTGTATTATTACTAGCGGCCTGCTCAAAAGACGGTGATAACAAAAAAGGTACTGCGGCTCCGCCTGCATCAAAACCGGCTGTGACTGAAAAAGCCCCACCGGAAGAGACCAGGACGCTCCCAAAAGAAGAAGAAAAGGAACCAGTGGAAGGGGAGATGCCTACTCTCGATATTTCTAAATATGCGAATCATCAGGGAGTCGTATTTCTAATGGCTTATACTGAGTTAATTAAGGCACAAAGGTATAGCGAAGCAGCGAAGTATTTTACTTCTGATATGCTTCAGGAAATAGGCGAATACGGCTATGAAAATGCCGAGAAATATCTCAAAGACATATTTGCAGACACAGCAAAAATTGATATTCAACTGGTCTTATATGAGGTTGATGCCGATTACGTAATCAGCGGGGTTACCCGGACAGATGGGACTACGCCATTTTCCGCCAGTCTTGCGGCGAAGAAATGGGAATTGAGTTTTGCACCATTTAATTAATTTAAGGTAAGCAAAAAGAGAAAACCCCTGCGAAATTTTTCCGCAGGGGTTTTCTTTTCATCCTAAAGCAGCAAACTATAGTTTCACAACATTCTCTGCCTGAGGCCCCCGGTTACCCGGGACAACATTGAACTCTACAAGTTGTCCTTCATCCAGGGATTTAAAACCCTCGCCGCTGATTGCAGAAAAGTGGACAAAGACGTCCTCGCCATCATCTACCTCAATGAAACCAAATCCTTTTTCAGCGTTAAACCATTTAACTTTACCGGTTTTCATGTTTCTAAAGACCTCCAGTATTTCTTTGAAGTTTGCTTATTTATTGTTAAATAAAGCAATAACTAAATATAATATGTGAACAACCGGCAATAATTATGCAACTTGACTAAAATGAACCGATGTTTATATACTGTTATTGGTTGTACGTTTAAAGGAGGAGATAAGATAAGTGAGGAAAATATCTGTAAAAGCCGCAAAAAAAGCTGGACAGCCTCCGGGAACACTCACTTATACCGGAAGAAGCAGGTTGGATAAGATTAAGATAACAGTCATTGAATATAATGAAGATCAGTACCAGGAAAGAACACTTGAAGAAGTTGAAGAATACGAGAAATTTAAAGATAAAGATACCGTGACCTGGATAAATGTCGACGGGGTTCATGACATAGATACTGTTGAGCAAATAGGGAAGTACTTTGATATACATCCGATGTTGATGGAGGATATTGTCAATGTTCATCAACGCTCAAAAATTGATAGCTTTGAAGAATCTGTGTTTATCGTCATAAAAATGATTTCTTTAGAAAATAAATCAAGCCAGGTCGAAAAAGAACAACTCAGCCTGATTTTAGGAACGAATTTTGTAATTTCTTTTCATGAAAAAACGGATGATATATTTAATCCAATCAGAGAACGAATAAAAAAAGAATCCTGCGCAATCAGGAAGATGGGCGCGGATTACTTAGCCTACACATTAGTTGATGTGGTCGTAGATAATTATTTTATTGTTCTTGAAAAAATAGGTGATTTGATAGAGGAGGTAGAAACTGAATTAATCACGGATCCGACGCCACAAACCATGCGCGCCATTCATGACCTGAAAAAAGAAGTCCTATTCCTGAGGAATTCAATCTGGCCGCTGCGTGAGATATATTCAAAGCTTGTCAGAACTGAATCAAAACTTGTTCATCTGTCAACGGCGATATACTTCAGGGATTTGCATGAGCATACTATTGAAGTCATAGAAATCATTGAGACATACCGCGACATTATTTACGGTATGACTGACATTTATATATCAAGTGTCAGCAATAAAATGAATGAAGTTATGAAGGTATTGACGATAATCGCTACAATTTTTATTCCGCTAACTTTAATCTCCGGAATTTATGGTATGAACTTTGCGTATATGCCTGAGCTCCAATGGCGCTATGGCTATCCGGGTATAATGCTTGTAATGCTGTTGATCAGCGTATTCATGTTGGCATATTTTAAAAGAAGAAAATGGCTCTAAACTACGCTTTGACGAGAATTCTTATTTAGAATGCCTATTGACTATGACAGTCAATAGGCATATTGTTTTAATGACTGAAATAGTCAACGTTATTTCGAAGGAGGTTACATCTTGTTGAACAGAAATAATATCGTTGAAGAGCACAAAATAATGGCAATGGATCTTGTTAAACGCGAACGCATCCTTAATGCTGCCTTAAAAGAGTTCGTCAAGGGCTATAAAACCGCCTCTACAGATACGATTGTACGTGAAGCGGGAATCTCCAAAGGTTTGTTGTTTCACTATTTCAACACAAAAAAGGAGCTCTTTCTCTATTTGCATGAGTATGCCATGAAAATGGTTATGGCAGAGTATTTCAATCTTATCAACCTTAAGCAGCGAGACATTTTAGAGCGTTGGCGGCAAATGGTCCTATTAAAAATAGACCTGGTACATAAGCACCCGGCCATATTTGCCTTTATTGCTAAAGCCTCTCAGGGGGAGAATGATGAAGAGTTCTCGGAAATCAACAAGCGAAAGGCTGTGTTCTCGGACGAGGTTTATGCCAAACTTTTTCGCGACGTCGATTTCTCATTCTTTAGGGGTGATATTGATGTACATAAGGCAATGGATGTGATTGTCTTTACGATGGAGGGATACGCCGACGGTGAGGCTAGTCCGGACATAGCTCTGGAAGACTATGTACCAGTATATGAAAGATATATTAAAGAAGTCGATGAATACATCCGTTTATTGCGCAAGTGCTTTTACAAATAAAAAAGGTGGTAAAACCGTGCAGACGCACGGTTTTTATTAGCACACCTATATCCTAACGCTAATGTAAATGGTTGCTGTTAGATTAGACCAGGTAAAACTAACAGTCCAATAGATGTTCCTATAAACCAAATAAACCAGATAAATGCCAAGAAACCCCAAACTTCTTTAAGTTTCATACCAACTAATGACAGCGCGGGGATGATATATAAAGGTTGAATAAGAGTAGCTTCATCTCCATAAACAAATGCATTGATTACCAGAGGGAGATCTGCATTTAAAGCATGGACTGCTTTAACTAAAACTGGTCCTAGAAGTATCCATTGACCACCTTGTGATGGTACAAACAGGTTGACAAATGATGAGGCCCAAAATGAGAAGAGTGGCATAGTTTTAACTGTTGCAACCTGGATGAGTCCTGTCGCAAACAAATTAGTCAATCCTGAACCGGACATCATATGCATTATTCCGCCATATAAGGGAAACTGCAACATTATTTCCGCCGCCAATGTTATGGATTTCTTAAACGCAGCAACAAATTTGTGCGGTGTATTATATAGAAATGTGTCTATTGTTAAAAAAAAGAAGATAAGGAAATTGAAATCCAAGGATTTAATAATACCTTTTGTAAGAAAAGAGTTAAAGATATACATAATGCCGGCGATGCCAATAACCGTCATCATAAGTTTGCAATTATTCATTTTTTCTGCTGGTGTAACACTTATTTCTTCAACCGTTACTGCAGTTTCGGTAAGGTCACCAGAATACATAATGATTTCATCTGCCGGTGGTTTGGTAAAAACACCAAGAAAAATTGTGATGGATACCAAAATAAAAAACAGAACCGTATTAACAGGGTTATATGTTGTAACACCCTGAGCGAGTATACCTATAGTACTTTCCATAAAATGACCTTTTGAGGCAATTAGAGCATAAACTGAGGCGCTTGGAGACCAGCAATGTCCAAGAACCATTGTGGAGCAACCTGTAGCAATCATAAGGGGGAAGTGGAGTCCTTTAACGTGCTTGGAAAGATAGATTGCAAAAATCGGTGTCAGGGCTAAAGAAAAAGCCCAACTGATTAGACTGGATATAAAACCGAATACCAGCAGCAAAAACATTGCCCATTCCGGTGATTTCGGAAAACGTGCCAGCCTGTTCAATATTATTTCAATTTGAGGTGCTCTTGCCGCAGCGCCACAGCAAATTACCAAAAAAGACATCTGAAAGGCGAAAGAAATCATACTCCATAATCCGTCATACCAGTATATTATTAATGACAATGGCCCCAAATCTGTTATAAGAAGGCCGAATATAAAGACTATAAATGTTAAGATTGCGCAAAAAACAAAAGGTTCAGGAATAAACCTATCTGCTGCAAATTGAAATTTTTTTGCAAAACTCCACAGCATAATGAGGCCTCCTTGCTTGGTTTTTCTTCGATTTATGTTTAATTATATAGTAAACTACGGTCTAGATATAATAGTTTCTGTATGAAGGGGTGACCAACTTCATATAACCCTGCATTCCGCCTATTTCAATGCCGCTTAATTGTTGTATTCCAGGGTTTATTCTGCGAAGCTGTGCTTTTTTACACCGTATCGTGCGGTATTGCACTTTAAAATATACTATATTTGTTATTCTAGTATTTCATAGTTCATTTGATTTTGTATTTTATTAACCGAAATAATTAAGTGGGACAGTATATCTACTCCTTGATAGTGTAAATATTTTTAACCTAGGATGCACAATTTTTAGTTGGCATATTATTTGCAAGTCATTATTTGTTACAAAGGTTGTAACAAATAATCAAAGTAGGAGGAGTATATATGAGCCTGATGACAAAAGAGCAATATCTTGATTCACTGCGGGAGATGAAATTCAAACTCTATATGTTCGGAGAAAGGGTCGAAAACCATGTGGATAACCCTATTATTCGTCCCTCTATCAACTGCCTGGCTATGACATATGATCTTGCCCAGGACCCTCAATATGAAGATTTGATGACAGCCACATCAAGTCTTACAGGCAAGAAGATAAACCGTTTTACCCACCTGCACCAAAACCATGACGATCTTGTAAAAAAGGTAAAAATGCTGCGGCTACTCGGTCAAAAAACAGGTTCCTGCTTTCAACGCTGTGTAGGCATGGATGCTTCGAACGCCCAGGACAGTGTAACATTTGAAATGGACCAGAAGTGTGGGACTGAGTACCACAAGCGCTTCCGCAAGTACCTGCAGTATGTGCAGGATAATGACCTGACTATAGACGGCGCCATGACAGACCCTAAGGGGGACAGAGGTTTAGCCCCCCACCAGCAGAAAGATCCAGATATGTATCTTCACATTGTCGAGGAGCGCAAGGACGGGATAATTGTAAAGGGTGCAAAATGTCACCAGACAGGGGCTTTAAACTCCCATGAGATTATGATTATGCCGACTATCAGCATGACCGAGGCAGATATGGATTACGCGGTATCTTTTGCTATACCCGCCGACACCGAAGGCATCACATATATCTACGGTCGCCAGTCCTGCGATACCCGCAAACTGGAAGGCGTGGAACTGGATTTGGGCAATGCCAAGTTCGGCGGACAGGAAGCGCTGGTGATATTTGATAATGTCTTTGTTCCCTGGGAAAAAGTGTTCATGTGCAGGGAATATGAATTCTCCGGAGCACTGATAGAGCGTTTTGCTGGCTATCACCGTCAGAGTTACGGCGGGTGCAAAGTAGGTGTCGGTGATGTTCTTATCGGGGCCGCTGCCCTTGCCGCAGATTACAACGGGGCGCATAAAGCCAGCCATGTAAAGGATAAACTCATCGAAATGATTCATCTGAACGAGACACTTTACAGTTGTGGTATTGCCTGTTCTTGCCAGGGACGGCCCACTGTCTGTGGCACATATTTGATTGACCTTATGCTGGCTAACGTCTGCAAGCAAAACGTGACACGCTTCCCTTATGAAATTACCCGCTTGGCAGAAGATATTGCCGGTGGTCTGATGGTTACAATGCCATCGGAGAAAGATCTCAGGAGTCCGGAAATTGGCCACTACGTCGAAAAATACCTTAAAGGTGTGGAAGGTGTTTCTACAGAGGACCGGATGCGTATTCTGCGATTGATAGAAAACATGACTCTTGGCTGCGCTGCTGTGGGTTACCGGACAGAGTCCTTGCACGGCGCCGGTTCACCCCAGGCCCAGCGTATTATGATAGCCCGCCAGGGTAATCTGAGTGCCAAGAAAAAACTGGCCAAGGATATAGCCGGTATCTCTGAATAAAAAAAGCAATAATTTAAGGGGCTAAACAAGCTGGAATAAATCTTAGCTTGTTTAGCCGTATTACCTATGAGTAATATCGAATACAAACAAAAATTATGAAGTAAGGAGAAAGATATGAGTTGGAAGGATATTTATAAAAACAGAGTCACAACAGCAGAAAAGGCCGTGCGGGCAATCCAATCGGGTAACCGTGTGGTGCTTGGGCACTGCACCGGAGAACCGCAAGTGGTAGTTGAGGCTATGGTAGACCAGGCAGACCGGCTGGAGAATGTTGAGATCGTTCACATGGTAGCGATGGGAAAGGCCAGGTACTGTCAGCCCGGTATGGAAAAACATTTCCGCCATAACGCGATATTTGTGGGAGGACCGACAAGACAATCCGTAGCAGAGGGGAGAGCGGACTATACCCCTTGCTTTTTTAACGAAGTCCCGCGCCTTTTCACAAACGGTTCTTTGCCTGTGGACGTAGCGCTGATCCAGGTCAGTCCACCAGATAACCACGGTTACTGCAGTCTTGGCGTTTCGGTTGACTATACGCGGGCGATAACACTGCATGGAGAAACCGTAATTGCCGAAGTGAACGAACAAATGCCCCGTACTTACGGGAACAGCTTTGTCCACGTATCACATTTAGACTACATCGTAGAGACTTCGCTGCCGCTGGTTGAACTTAAACCGCCCAGAATTGGGGATATTGAAGAGAAAATAGGATATAATGTGGGCGAATTGGTTGAGGACGGGTCAACACTTCAGCTCGGGATAGGGGCTATCCCGGATGCAGTATTACTGTTCCTCAAAGATAAAAAGAACCTGGGTATCCATACCGAGATGTTCTCCGACGGAGTAGTTGAATTGGTAGAAAATGGGGTAATCACAAACTCCGCGAAAACACTCCATCCGGGGAAAGCAATAGCGACCTTCCTGATGGGAACAAAGAAATTCTATGACTTTATCAACAATAACCCGTTCTTAGAAATGCATACTGTTGATTATACCAATGATCCCTTCATAATTGCCCAAAACAAAAAGATGGTCTCTATCAATTCGGCTCTTCAGGTTGACCTGACAGGCCAGGTCTGTGCCGATACAATTGGCTATAAGCAGTTCAGCGGTGTGGGCGGACAGGTCGACTATGTAAGGGGTGCCAGCCGTTCAGAAGGGGGCAAGTCGATTATTGCGCTGCCTTCCACGGCTGCCAAAGGCACAGTATCGCGGATAGTGTCGCATCTGGATGAAGGCGCAGGGGTAACCACATCTCGTAACGACGTCCACTTTATTGTTACTGAATATGGCAGTGCGGACTTAAGGGGCAAGACACTTAACCAGAGGGCTAAAGCCTTGATTGGGATTGCACATCCCGATTTCCGCGAGCCCTTGGAACAAGAATTCAGTAAGAGGTTTAAAGTTAATAACCTGGTGTAAATATTCCCTTCTAAGCTGTGTTCTTAGAACCAGAGGCCGTCCCATGTGCTGGGATAGCCCCTTTTTGTTCTACAGCAAGAAAGTATATCTTTGACATTGCTGGTAAAATATCTTTATTTTTTTCCTAATGGGAGTTTCTAATGGAGGGAATCTTTTTTAACAATAGAATATATAAAATGAGTATTTTGCATTATTTTGGATAAGGATGTCCTTTCGAATCTTCTTTATTAAAATTTTGCAGGGGGGTTAGCGGATGGAAACCATTGGTTATCTTGGGCTGCCAGTAAAAACCTGGCTCGTGATCGGAATTCCTTTTCTTTTATCAGCGCTTGCTCCTTATATTATCGCGATATATCTAATTAAGACAGGAAGGGCGTCTGATAATGAATAAAACACTAATATATTTAATTTATTTTACGCTTTATACTGTCGTTATACTTTCTGTTGGAAAATATGGAATAAATAAAACTAAATCAATTCGCGATTTTTATGTAGCCGGAAATTCGCTGAGCCTTACAGTTTGTATTTTTACTTTTGCGGCGACCTGGTTTAGTGCAGCTTCTATATTGGGGTATACCGGCTCCCTTTATACATTCGGCTATTCGGCTGCATTATACTCGGTTATTGGTTGGTTTCTTGGCTGTTCTTTGCTTGTCTTCCTAGCAGTACGTTTGAGAGACTACGACATTATGACTATACCGGAGTTTTTCAGGAAAAGATACGAAAGCTCTTTGTTACAAGCATTTGGCGGTCTTATTATCATAATCAGTTATATATTTTATATTATGATTCAGATCAGGGGTTTCGGAATTGTTTTAAGCCAGCTTCTGGATATTCCTTATATCCTCTCTATATTTATGGTATATCTTTTCATTCTCTATACCACATTTGGAGGACTCTATTCCGTTGCCCGGACCGATGCGGTCAATTTTGTCCTTATTGCTACGGGTGCAATTGTCGCAGCTTTTCTTATTTTGGGAGAACTGGGCGGTATAACAGAAATTCATCGCCAGGCTTTGCTAATCGATACAATACCATTTACAGGCTATTCCACCGCTACGCCGCAGGGATCTCTGCTAGACCCGTTTGCCCAGGGACTCCAGCCTCCGCTGTTGATTATTACCGTATTTTTTGGCTGGGGACTGGGACATGCTGCCAACCCGCAGTATGCAATCAGGATTATATCAGCGAAAAATAAAAGAACCGCTTTGAAAATGGTTGGGCTGTCTGTGCTAGTTCTGGCTTTTCTTTATGCCTGTTTAATCGTGTTTGGTATCGGTTCAAGAGTGCTGATACCCACTATAAACGGGATTAATTCCATTGATGAGATATTTCCCTATATTATTAATAATATTATTTATTCCAGGTGGAGCGGTTTTATCCTGATCAGCATTATTGCCGCAGCTATTTCAACGGCTAATTCCCAGCTTCTTCTGATTGCCAGCGGGTTTAGTTATGATATTTATAAGAACTACATTAACCCTGGTGTTGAGGAGGAAAAACTCTTATTAATCAACAGGATAGTTATTTGTATTGGAGGTACCATCTCATTAATACTATCAATTTACCCGCCGGCAAGCCTTCTT
>Ga0351928_1076_pt1 | contig 16035 bp, 14 predicted proteins | sample BONcelHT113001E8_FD_206858 | JGI IMG/M metagenome (GOLD analysis project Ga0351928, IMG submission 206858) | Enriched cells from coal bed in the Powder River Basin, Montana, United States - BONCAT cells T11 rep2 HSBNCT.T11.300.1.E8 ... | reverse complement strand
GCGTGCCGGAAAATCGTTATGAAGAAATCGCCCAATCTCGCGATATCCGCGTCACATTTTGGGCCCTGCCCAAAAAAGTAACTCAGGGTCAAGTCCGCGAAATCTCGCCCATGGCAGATCCGATAACCCGAACCTATAAGGTTCGCATCCGGCTGATTGATCCCCCGGCTGAATTGAAACTCGGCATGACCGCAAGCGTTCTCAGCTCGCTTGATAGCTCAGGCAACCAGTTGTTCATCCCGCTGTCGGCAATCTATCAAACCGGAGAAACGCCGAAAGTTTGGGTCGTTCAAAACGAAACCGTCAGCTTGCGTCCCATCCGCGCAGGAGCATTCGGCGAAACTTCAGTTCAGGTACTCGAAGGCCTCAAGGATCAGGAGCTCATTGTTTCGGCGGGAGTGCACAAACTGAAAGAAGGCCAGAAGGTCCGGCTGGCAGGTGAATCTAAGTGAAACAGTTCAACCTGACTGAGCTCGCGTTCCGTTACAAAGAATTTGTCTATTTTTCCATGGCAATGATTTTTCTAGCCGGCATTTTTTCCTATCAGCAATTGGGACGAATGGAAGATCCTGACTTTGTGATCCGCCAGATGGTTGTATCCGTCGCCTGGCCCGGCGCAAGCGCGGAGGAAGTTGAAAAACAGGTGACTGACAAGCTGGAAAAAAAGCTTCAGGATACGCCGGGCCTTGATTATTTGCGCAGTTTTTCGCGTCCCGGACAATCCATCATCTATGTTTTGCTGAAGGAATCGACTCCGGAAAAAGACGTCCGCCCTACCTGGATGGAAGTTCGCAATCTGGCCAATGATGTAAAAACCAGTCTGCCCCAGGGCGTGATCGGTCCTTTTTTCAACGACCGCTTTGATGACGTTTTCGGCTCCATCTATGCGCTGACCGGTGATGGATTTAATTACGAAGAACTTCGCGTACAGTCCGAAACCATCCGTCGAACCTTGCTTGGCGTGCCCAGTGTCAAAAAGGTTCAGCTGATTGGGGTGCAGCCGGAAAAAATCTTCATTGAAATTGAAAGCAGCAAACTGGCGAAACTGGGCATCGACCCGAACTTACTGTTGGCTTCGATCAAAACCCAGAATTCCATGACCCCATCCGGCATGATTGAGACGGCCTCGGATAATGTTTACCTACGGGTGAGCGGAATGTTTGAAGACGTCGAGAACCTGCGTAATATGCCGGTGCGGGCGGCAGGGAAAACTTTTCGCCTTAGCGACATCGCAAAAGTCAGCCGGGGTTTCGTCGATCCAGCCGAACCCAAAATGTTTTTCAATGGAAAACCGGCGATCGGCATTGCCCTTTCCATGGATAAAGGCGGCAACATTCTCACTTTGGGCGCCGATCTCGAAAAAACCATCCGGCAACTCCAGTCCACCCTGCCTTTGGGCTTGGAAATCGGCCAGGTTTCCAACCAACCGGATATTGTCGAAACCTCAATCGGCGAATTTGTCCGGTCCCTGTTTGAAGCTGTCGTCATCGTGCTGATTGTCAGTTTCCTCAGCCTTGGACTTCGCTCAGGCATTGTCGTGGCTTTGTGCATTCCCCTGGTCTTGGCGGCAGTATTCGCCGGGATGAAGATTTTGGGTATCGACTTGCACAAAGTTTCTCTGGGAGCCCTGATCATGTCGCTCGGCTTGTTGGTAGATGATGCGATTATCGCGATTGAAATGATGTCGGTCAAACTCGAACAAGGCTGGAGCCGCTACGACTCGGCCTGCTATGCTTATAAAGCTACCGCCATTCCCATGTTGACCGGTACCCTGATCACCTGCGCCGGCTTTATTCCCATCGGTTTCGCCAAGGGTAACGCGGCCGAATTCTCCAGCAGCATGTTTACGGTCATCACCATGGCCATGGTAATATCCTGGTTTGCGTCAGTCATCGCCGCCCCCATGTTCGGCTATGCGTTGATAAAACAGAAGGAATCCCACGATCCTGAGCACGATGCTTATGATACCAAGTTTTATCGCCAGTTTCGCCGCAGCCTCACCTGGTGTATGGAACGAAGGAAATTGGTCCTGCTTACTACTGCAGGCTGCTTCGTCGGTTCGTTGGTATTATTTGGATTACTCCGTCAGGAATTTTTTCCGCCTTCACTACGCAAAGAGATTATTGTGGAAATGTCCCTGCCCGAAGGTTCTTCCATTCGGGCAACCGAACAACAGGCGACCCGCTTCGCCAAAGAATTCGACCAAGACCCGGATTTGGCCAGTTACAGTTACCATGTCGGCGAAGGCGCCCCTCGCTTTGTCCTCACCAGTGAGCCCACTTTGCCAAATAGCAACTACACCCAATTCATTTTTGTAGCCAAAGATTTGGAAGCCCGCCAACGATTGAACGAAAAAGCCAATACGATTCTAGCCGAAAAATTCTCTGAAGTGAAGAGCCATGTCAAGCTGCTCCAGACCGGCCCCCCTTCTTCTTATCCCGTTATGCTGCGCGTCAGCGGCAACGAACAGGAAAAAACAAAACAGATCGCCCAAAAAGTCGGCGACTTCATGAACAACCAGGCCTATCTTACCGATGTGAATTACGATTGGCTGGAAAAATCAAAAACCATGCGCCTCGAGGTGGATCAGGACAAAGCCCGGATGTTGGGAATAGATAACCAAACCCTGGCCAGCAGTCTGCAAATGCAGCTTTCCGGCGCCACAGTCGCTGAGTTCAGACAAGAAGACAAAACCGTGGCCATCGTGTTCCGGATGGATTCACAAGATCGCAACGACCTGTCCCGAATTAAAGATCTGCCAATTCATATGGGCGCCGGAAAATTCATCCCCCTCGGCCAAGTCGCCAACATCAGTTATGGCAGCGAACAAGGACTCATCTGGCGGCGCAATCTGAAACCGACCATTACCGTCCAGGCTGAACTAAAAGACGGAATCACCGGCAACGATGCAACCGCCAAAGTTTATAAAGCTCTGGAACCGCTGAGAAATAGTTTGCCGCCGGGTTATCGCATTGACGTAGGCGGTTCTTTGGAGAACAGTAATAAATCGATTGATTTTCTGTTGAAACCGGTTCCGATCATGATCCTGGTCATTGTGTTCCTGCTGATGCTACAGTTGCAGAAAGTCTCCCTGATGTTTCTGACACTGTTGACTGCGCCGTTGGGCATTATCGGCGTGGCCATATTGATGCTGATTACTTTCAAACCCATCGGCTTCGTTGCCGAATTGGGCATTTTGGCCCTCGGCGGCATGATTATCCGCAACTCGGTTATCCTGATTGATCAAATTGAATGCCATATTGCCGCAGGTCAAGCTCCCTGGAGTTCCATCATCGACTCCGCAGTGCTTCGATTCCGTCCCATCATATTGACCGCAGCCGCTGCGACCCTCGGCATGGTCCCCTTGATGCCCAGCACCTTCTGGGGTCCGATGGCCATCGCCATCGCCGGTGGTCTGATCGGCGCAACCATTCTGACCCTCTTGGTACTGCCGGTCATGTACGCAGCCTGGTTCAAGATCTATCCGAATACTCCGGCGAAACCGGCAACTACCGAATAGGCCGGCATTTTCGGCCAACCAAAAAGAACGGTCATGTCGAACGACTACTTCGACATGACCGTTCATTTTGGGCTGAGTCGCGTCAATCTTATTCTGCCTGCAGAACCGCAGGATTCACGCAGGTTATGGGGGGCTTTCCGCTAAATATGTTGAGAATGTTGCGCACGGCGATCAAACCCATATTGGTTCTTGTTTCAATCGTGGCACTGGCCACATGCGGCAGCAACACCGTATTGGCACATTCCAAAAGATCCGGGTCTACTGCCGGTTCGTTTTCAAATACATCCAGACCCGCTCCCCAAATCTCGCCATTTTTAAGTGCACGAGCCAGTGCTTTTTCATCAACGACCGGACCTCTTGACGTATTAATCAGAATGGCCGTCTTTTTCATCAATGAGAACTCTTTATCGCTCATGAGGTGATGGGTTGAAGGAAGCAATGGGACATGCAATGACACAAAGTCAGCCTGCTGCAACAAACGCTCCTTGTCGGTAAATACGCCACCCGTCGCAGCCTCAAATTCAGGATTGGCTGCAATATCGTTATACACGACTTTCATATTAAACCCTTTGGCCTTACTAGCGAAGCTACTGCCTATCCGGCCGCTCCCAATAATGCCCAATGTCTTGCCGGTGACATCGAGTCCAAGCAATAGCATGGGACCCCACCCCTGATATTTGCCGTCCCGCAAAAACTTTTCTGCTTCGACGACCCTTCGCGCTGTCGCAAACAATAGGGTCCATGCCAGGTCGGCCGTCGCATCAGTCAATACGTCAGGCGTATTGGTTATCACTACTCCGCGCTTCGTAGCGGCTGACAAGTCAATATTGTTAAACCCCACGGCGTAATTGGCAAAAATCTTGCACTGAGGCCCTGCTGCTACCAAAATTTCATCATCAATCGTATCGGTCAAAAGAGAAATAACTGCATCCCGTCCCTTTACTTTTTCCAGCAATTCCACCCGTTCAAGAACCCTGTCCTCCGGATTGACCTCAACATCACAATGAGCCGCCAGTAAGTCAATCGCCGCTTCGGGCAGCATCCTCGTCACATAAACATTAGGCCTGATATTCATTATCCCACTCCTCGTTATTCTTTCCATTCCCTTTTCCATTCGGCCAGACTCTGTTCAATCGTTTCGAAAATCTGCTGCTTATCCCTGCGGCGGATCACGCCTAAAATATCACGGTGATTCTTCAGCGCGCGAGAAATACCGTTGGACTGCAAAATCGATTTGCGAATATAGTTTGGGAACATATCAATAATAGTCCCGCCGATTCTGGCAATGAGCGGATTTTTTGTGCAATTCAACAATTCGCGATGAAAAGCTACGTCTTCCTGAACAAAATAATCCACCGTCTCAATTCCCGCATGGTAGGCGTCTTGAGCCTTTTCGAGCAAAATTTCAAGTCGAAGAACATCCTCTTCGGTTGCTTTATCAATCACCACAAACAAAACCATGCTTTCAAACATCGTACGCAATTCATATAAATCCTGTCCGGTTTTGGCTTCGAGAATCAAACTGAACACCAACGGATTAAAAATTGCCGGTGATACTTTAGTTGCGACATAGGTTCCGTTTCCGCGCCTAACTTCCAATACGCCCATTGCCGAAAGCATCTTAATCGCTTCACGCACTGAATTTCGCCCCACATTGAGTCGTTCCATCAGTTCGACTTCCGTAGGCAATTTTTCACCTGGTTTCAATTCGCCACGCATGATCGAATCGGTTATCCGTTTGAGCACTTCACTGACTACGGTTTCGCTAGAAATCGGTTCCAAAATCATGTCTTTCTTCACATCGCTCTTCATCAAAATTCATCAACTATTCCCCAGTATTTTCGGCAATTTGCTTGAACTTTCCTCCCAGTTTTTTTGAAATCAAAGGTCCTAGAACAATCCATAGAATAAGCACCAGAAAAATGATGCAGATTGGCCTCGTGTAAAGCGGAGCCAGCGACCCGTCGCTGATCATCAGCATCCGCCGGAAATTACTATCGATCATTCCACCCAAAATCAGCCCCAGAATAATCGGAGCTGCGGAATACCCCATTTCGTCCAAAGCATAGCCGACGATTCCCGCGACAAACAGAACAACCAAGTCAAACGTATTCAGATTCAATGCGTAGGCGCCGATTATACTGAGAACTGCCACAATCGGCATCAAAATTCCCTGGGGAACACGCAATACCTTTGTAATCGGCTTGGCAATCAAAACTCCGCAAAACCACAGGATGATGGTTGCCAACAACATCAAAGCCGTGATTTCCGCAGTAAATGTGGGAAATTCCTGTGTCAACATCGGCCCAGGCCTTATTCCGTGAAGCAACAGAGCGCCCAGCAGAACCGCTGCGGGTGGGCTTCCCGGAACTGCCAGACTAAGCAGGGGAATCATCGCCCCGCCGATTGCCGCGTTGTTGCCTACTTCCGGCGCAATCGCCCCTTCATATACCCCCGTGCCAAAATCCTTGCCGTTTTTGCAGCTTCGCTTCGCATTATCATACGACAACCAGGCCGCAACATCTTCGCCAACGCCCGGCAACGCGCCAATGAAAACCCCTATCCCTGTAGACCGAAGAATCAACGCTATATTATTCCTGATCACAGGCCACAAAGAAGTCTTCATTTTCCCCTGTTCAATAACCGGCAGTACACCCGTCGGTCCTTTTCTGAGCGCCTTCACAATCTGAGGAAAGGCAAAAAATCCGATCATTGCGGGTATTAACGGAACACCTGTTGCCAGTTCCATCATTCCCATCGAAAACCGTTCTGCTGCATGGATATCTTCAATGCCGATCATCGCCATGAACATGCCCAGCAAGCCAGCAATCCACCCCTTAATTGGAAGGTCCCTCGCTGAAATACTGCCGCAAATCAGCACGCCAAAAACAGCTAGTAAGAAAAATTCTGCCGAGGTAAAATTTAGCGCCAGCTTGGTAATCAGTGGAGTAATTGTCGCCAGGCAAATAATCCCTAAAAAAGTACCGATAACCGACGCGGTTCTTGTCACCCATATCGCTTCCGCCGCCAACCCTTTGCGGGCCAACTGGTGCCCGTCCAGTGCCGTGGCAGCTGCCGACGGGGTGCCCGGAACGTTCAGAAGAATCGCCGACATCGAACCTCCATATATCGCGCCAATATAAACCCCCATCAATATGGTCAGGGCGTACACTTTTGATGCGCTATAAGTAAGTCCGGTCATCAGCGCTATTCCCATTGTAGCCGTCAAACCAGGCAATGCCCCGATCAGGATCCCCAGAAGTGAAGATGCGGTCATCAACGCAATGGCCATCGGATCAATAATTAACAAACCAAACTGCCGGGCAAACTCCATCAACCCTTCGAACAAAAATATCATCTCCTACGGAATCGTAATGGTCATACCGCTACCCGGTAAAATAAAACGGAGAGTCTTTCCCGGCAAAGGTATTTCTGCCAGAACGCCAAAGGAGTACGTAATTAACAACGAACAAACCAAGGCAATCAAGCCAACATAAAGATAGCGTTTTTCATAATATACCAGAATAAAAACATAAAGAAAAATAAATGTCGCCACACAATAAGGCAAAGCGCGAAGCAATGCAAAGATATAGAAAGCAATCAAACCAAAGATGAATAAAGTGTTCTTTCCCTCGACACTCCGAATTCCCGCCCAAATACCGGCTGGCAATAAGAATCTAAGCGAGCCGCCTTCGCATCGGCCTCGGCAAATCAGGCTAATGCTCATCACCAACATAAAGAATGCCAGAATCCCCGGTACTAATCCCGGCGAAGAAGAAAAAGCATGTCCTTGGGCAAGAACCGGCAATGTCATTTTGTAGGAACTGATTATCACCGCAACACTGCCTGCGGTCAAAACTATCCCTGTTGCAATGTCGCCACTACGCAAACTGCTTTTATCCATAAACACCCTTCCTCCCTGGGACTCAGGGTGTCGAACAGTGAAACGCTTCCCCGTTAGACACCCCTTCCCCTCAACAACTAGGGTTTAGGAATACCAAATTTTTCTGGGCTTTGTTTGGCAATTCCCCATTCCTGAAGCATCCAGGCCATTTTGCTTTCTTGCTTTGCGGCCATCTCTTTCGCTTCCTTGCCGGACAAACCATAAACATCCGAAACGTTCACTTTTGCCCATTCGGCAACTTTGGGGTCTTTCATCGCGGCTTTATAGGCCTTTTCAATTTTCTCGATGACAGGTTTGGGTGTATCTGCCGGAATCATGAAACCGAGCCATTGGTTGAGCGGGAAATACTTTTCGAGTTGGGGAAATGTTTTTGTCACTGCTGGAACTTTTCCAACGCCCGGGAAATCAAAATCATCCTTTTCAAGCATAACTAAAGGACGCATCTGTCCCGATTTGACAAACTCAATGACTTCTCCCGCAGAAGCGGCCGCTGCCTGCACTTCTTTGCTGAGTGCCGCAACAATAGCCGGACGGCTTCCTTGGTAGGGTGCATAGCCAAACGGAACACCCGCGTATTTCGCGATTACGTTGGCTTTCATATGCCACAGGCCACCGACGCCGGAGTTGGAAATCTTAATTTTCCCTGGCTCCGCTTTTGCAGCTTTGACAAGATCATCAAACGTTTTATAGGGAGAGTCTTTGGGAACAACGAGAACGCCTGGTGATCCGGCTGCAATGAAGTACTCCCAATCTTTGGTCGTAGTTTTGTGCGCGCCATTCACCGGCATTGGCAACAGGGTCTCCGAAGCGCCAACCCAACGATAGCCATCATGAGGCGCATCCCAAACCCACGATGTAGCGATGCCGCCCATGCCGCCAGTCATATTGGAAACTTGAATCTTGCCACCGATTTCTTTTTCCATCAATGCAGCCACCAATCGATTCACCTGGTCAGTCCCGCCGCCGGCAGAAGCCCATACCGCAAGATTAATGGCCCGTTCAGGAAACTTCGTCTCCACCTTGGCCGGAGCTGCCGGTTTTGCCGGTTTTGCCGGTTCCGATCCACCACAACCAAACATCGCCATTGTCAAAACACCCAGGATCACCAGCATTGCCAATTTCTTTCTTGTCATTTTCATTTCTCCCTTCTCTTCTCTGATTCCTCTTTACTTCTATCGCGTTGGGAACAATAGCCGCTTTGCCTCGTCAAATCCTGATTTGCCAATTTTGAAAATGGGAATGCCAAGATCTTCGTGCGGCACGAGACTCATGGATATCTGGGCGAAGGTTATTACATCGACTTGTTTTGCCAATTGGCGAAGACTTTCCGCCACCATCTCATCATGTTTCTTTCGGTAGCCTGCAACCAGAATGTCGAAAGCTCCCTGCGCTACCATCGGAACCGTCTCAATACTTTTTCCGGCAAGCGCCGCTTCCTGCTCCAGCAACCGAATCGTAGCCAGAGGACTTGTCGGCAATGTCGCCAATACACCAATCCGCTTCCCCGCGTTAACGGCCATTTTTGCGACAGGTTCATCAATGTTTAATACCGGAATCTTGGCGATTTTTCGTGCCAAAGCAGCCGATTCGTTCACTGAAGTACAGGTAATCATGACGGCATCCGCATTTCTTCGTTCTGCAGCACTGACATAATGGAGAATGCGCGCCGCGACATCGTTGGTCAACTTTCCGGCAGCAAGCGTATCTGTCAGCAGACTGTCGTCCATGATATTAAAAACCTCAATATCCGGATTCTCCTCCAGAAATGGAACGGCAAAAGGATTATAGATTATGTCCATGAATTTGTTGATAGTGTAGATAAGGCACAATTTTTTCTTCACGCTGTTTTCTCCTCTTCAATTTCTAATACATATTCAATAGTTCATCGGCCCGTTGCAGAATAGCAGCGCTGTCCATCTGGTACTTATGCAGCAAAGCTTCATACTCTCCCGATTCCGCAAACTGATCCCGCAATCCGACACGTCGCAGAATACCCTTTCCCGATTCTGCAATCACTTCGGCAACAGCACTACCCAATCCATTGTAAATATTATGGTCTTCCACCGTGATGATTTTACCTGTTTCTGCAATACAGTCTGCAACCAAGGCGCTATCTAGCGGTTTTAATGTGTGCATGTCAACCAGCCTGACCCCCACTCCCCTCTCGTTCAGGATACGCGTCGCTTCAAGCGCCTGATGCAATGAATCGCCAATAGCAATAATGCTTATATCTCCTCCTTCCCGGATTATTTTACCTTTCCCGATTTCAAAGGTTTCATCAGGTCCATAATAAACCGGCAAAGGATCTCTGGTAAAACGGATATATACGGGTCCATCATATTGGGCAGCCTGTTCGACCAATCTTTTTGTTGCATGATAATCCGCTGGCATAATCACGGTCATTCCAGGAATCGTTCGGTAAATCCCCATATCTTCAATCGCCTGATGGGTTACGCCATCATTTCCAGGGGTCAATCCACCGTGACTGCAGGCAATTTTAACATTCAGTCGTGGATAACACACCGAAGTTCGAATTTGTTCCAGCATCCGCATACTGCCAAATACCGCGTAAGTACTAATAAATGGAATCATTCCCATTGTTGCCAATCCAGCAGCAACGCCGGCAGCATTTTGCTCGGCTATTCCCACATTGATATGGCGATTGGGAAAAACTTTAGCAAATTTTGTTGTCTTGCAGGATTTAGAAATATCGCAGTCGATAACATAAATCTGCGGATTTCGTTCAGCCAATTCAACAATCACATCGCCAAAAGCTTCTCTGGTTGCCGTAGGCTTCATTGCGCCAGTCCCCCCTTCAACTCCCGAAAAGCCAATAAGCATTGATTGTCATCCGGCGCCATCCCATGCCACTCACATACGTTTTCCATAAAGGAAATTCCCTTCCCCTTTACGGTTTCGGCCAGGATGCAAGTGGGCGCGTCGATATTCTTTCTAGCTGTCGCAAATGCAGCAAGAATCTGTTCCATGTCATGACCATCAATTTTTATCACATGCCAGCCAAATGCTTCCCATTTTTTATCAATCGGCTCAATCGGCATTATATCCTGACAGAATCCATCAACCTGAAGATTATTGCAGTCAACAATTGCCGTCAAATTATCAAGTTTAAACTTTGCCGCCGACATGGCTGCTTCCCAGACTTGCCCTTCGTTCAGCTCACCATCGCCAAGAATAACGTAGACTCGACTATCAATATCCAACGCTTTGGCGCCGATTGCCATTCCTACACCGACTGAAAGACCCTGTCCCAGGGAACCACTAGTCATATCAAGACCGGGAACTTTTTTCATGTCAGGATGCCCTTGCAAAATCGAACCCATTTTTCGCAACGTCTGTAATTCCTCAACTTTGAAAAAACCTTTCATGGCCAAAACCCCATAAATGACCGGGCAACAGTGCCCTTTAGACAAGATGACCCGATCCCGCTCCGCGCGCATTGGATGTTCCGGGTCTATTTTCAATTCATCAAAATATAACGCGGTCACTACATCGGCAATCGACAACGATCCGCCCGGATGACCTGACTTGGCAACATGAATCATGTCAATAATATGTTCGCGTAGTTCACAAGCTTTTTGTCGCAAATAGCCAACTTTACAAGGATTCGCATCCACTTCATCGCCTCTTTTCAAAAATTATCGGTATAACGTAGGACGTCTTACGTTGTTTGTTTCTGCATTAATTTTAAAATTCCTGCAATTACAAAAAAGATTTTTCTTCGCTCCAACAATAATAATTTGCGTTCAAAACTTCCTCACAATAAAGGTTTTTGATAACAATTCGCGAATTCCATCAACAACAAAATACATACAATGAACAGGGAGGGACTATGCAAGATTCAAAAGGAATTTTACTCGAGTCTGGCACCAACGAATTTGAAATTATAGAGTTCTCTGTCGGAGGCGTGTTTTATGGTCTAAACGTCGCCAAAGTTCGGGAAGTAATCAATGCCGTGCCGGTTACTTTTATCGCCAGAGCCCACCCCAACTTGGACGGGGTTTTCACGCTTCGTTCCCGTGTCATTCCCTTGGTCAATTTGGCTCGCAGCCTAAACGCCCAACCCGCCTCCGAAGAATTCAAAATCATTGTCTGTGAAATCAATAATTTTCATGTGGGTTTTAAAGTGGATGCTGTCTATCGTATCCACCGAATTTCCTGGACCCAGATGGAACCGGCGCCACATATTGCGGGTTCAGATCTTGTCGTTGGCATAGTCAAAATGCAGGAACGTATGATTATTCTCCTTGATTTTGAAAAAATTCTGGCCGATGTGAATCCCGAAATGAACCAAAAAATGACTGCCGTACCGAAATCAACCCCCGAATTGATCGAAATCCGAAAGACCAAAACCATTTTAATTGCCGAGGATTCCAGGATGCTACGGGATTTATTACTTAATACCCTTCACACTGCAGGCTATAAAACGATCAGCAATGAAAATGGCCAGGAAGCTTGGGATCAACTTGAAACCCTTGCCAACTCGGACAAAGCTGTCACCGATCATCTTCAACTGATCATTACCGACATTGAAATGCCACAAATGGATGGTCATCATCTGATTAAACGGATAAAGAGCCACCCTCGGCTCAACGATTTGCCTGTGGTCATTTTCTCCTCCCTGATTAATGATGAAATGCGCGTTAAAGGCGATGCGCTAGGTGCTTTTGCCCAGGTTACCAAGCCGGAAATTGAACAATTGATTGGAATTGTCGACAAGAAAATTGCTTTGAAATAGGTAAAACGACACACAAAGTGGGGCTGAGGAAAACTTTTTATAAGTTTCCCTCAGCCCCACTTTTTCTGATACAATTCAGAATTCCTTACATCACGCTGCCATCGGGCCTAAAAGTGACTACGGTTCCCGCATCAAACCAGCGGGACTGTGACCGCTGCGGGTTGGTGTACAGACTGGTGCGATTGAGCAACGTCCCTCGTCTGACACTGCCATCTTCCCGAGTGACAATCCGGCTTCCGGCTCGAAACCAGGTCGATAGGGAACGATTCGTCACAATATATAAACTGGTGTTATTGAGCAACGTTCCTGACTCCGCAGTGCCATCCAGTCGGAAAGAGACCGGGGTTCCTGCCTGGAACCAGGTAGACAATGAACGATTGGCTGCGATGTAGAGACTGGTATTATTGAGCAACGTGCCTGCGGTAGCACTACCGTCAGAACTAAATGAAGCCGATGTGCCTGCCTTGAACCAGGTTGACAATGAACGATTGGACGCAGTGTAGAGACTGGTGTTGTTGAGGAGGGTTCCTGCAGAAGCTATGCCGGGTGATCTTTCATCAACGTTGGAGCCGGCTTTGAACCAAGTCGACAGGGATTTGTTCGACGCAATATACAAACTGGTGTTGCTTTGCAGATACCGCGCCTCTGCCGTCACTACAGTGGAAACCAAAAGCACAAAGGTGAATAACAATAGGCAGATTGTCCTGAAATTCCGGTTTGCCATGAAAGTCCCTCCTCATTTTGTTTCTTTACTAATGTGTCTCTCGCGGCAAAGTTACAAACTGCAGGTTGGCACAACTATTTAACAAAATAACACCCTGAAACTTTCAGCAAGAAAAACTGTTGGGGGGGAAAACCGCACGACAAGAGCCAATTATTGTGCAACTTTGGACCATGACAGTCGACGATCCTCGACCGGACAAGTTTGTCGCAACTCACGCAAAACATCGTCAACATAAGTTGTTTGCCTCATGCCGACCAAGACAGAGGTTATGCCACCGGTCGAACGCAACGAACGCAACGCGAGCTGGCTCAGCGATGCAACCTTCCAGTCCGGATCAAGATCCGCGATTCTACGGCGAAAAGCTTCGGCCTGTATTGCTGCTTTTCCCTGATAGACATTATCAGCAAGCCGCACCAACTGATCTTCGACAATCGCATTCAACGGTCGATTAATCAATGTCGCCAGATTTTTATCCCTGGCAAATTCCAGCAACGTCTTTTCCTGCGGTTGGTTTGGTAATGTTACCGCATTGGTTTCAAATAAATTGCAGGGAAATTCGATAACCCGGAAATGATGCTCGGGCGAAATTGTTTCGGCCAGTTCCCACACTGCGGAAAGAGAAGTAAATTCATAATCTGATTCAGGCTTGGGAAAGGTATTGGAACTAATACCGTAGCAGCCAATCCGTCCTTTCGCCACTTCAGTTTCCAAAAATTCAAAAGCCTGCCGGATGCGTCGCAAGTACTCCTGCTTCGCCTGCTGTTGGGGGATATGGTTTTGTTTGGCCCATTTCAGATAATACTCCGGGTTGTGAAGCAAGTAGCCGTCGATGCAGTCGATTTTCATCCTCTGCAAACTGCGCGAAATCTGATCCGCTAAGAATACCGGGTGGATGCAGTGCTCCAGACTTTCATCCAATACCACAAGGTCCGGGAAGGGGCTGCCGCTTCGCTTGCGTTCCTGACTTAAACGCAAATTCCCGCCTTGCAGATAACCGCCCTTCGACACGATCACCAGTTGCTTGCGACTCAGCCCACCGCTCTCGATCAACTGGGACAATACGGTTCCAATGAGCCGTTCTGAGCCGCCATCGGCATAATTGGCGCTCGTGTCAATCAGGTTGATTCCTGACTCCATTGCATACTGCAATGCTGTTCGATGCTCAGGCACGGAAATATCGATTCGATAGCCGCCAAAACCGGCTTCACTGACCCGAAGGCCGGTATTAGCAAAGAAATGATAAGAAAGATCCGGATGCAGCTGACAATATTGCTCGGTTCCTTCCGCTGTCGCTTTGCCTGAGTTCAAAACAATCGCCTCCTGCTTGGTAGGTAACGTCACCGAAACGATAAACTATCGAATGAAGGTGATAATCTGATCCAGCGGTTTTCTGGACGGCGCCGCCGGTTGCTCGTCGGGATAGCCGACAGGAATCAAAGCAACAAAATCTTCGTGGGGACCCACCTTGAGCATCTTTTCCACAGCCTGTTTTGCCTGGACCGGCCCGGCCATCCAAACCGCGCCCAGTCCCAGCGCATGTAGCGCCAGCAGAAGATGATCAACAAAAGCGCCCACCGTCTGAATCCGTGAGCTGGCAATCTGGCGGCAGCGGTTGATTTCACAGACGCGGGCCTGATCCATGTTGTCGGTTTGCAATTTGTCCGAAATGCTCACATAGATACTTGCCGTCATTGCAATCAACGCCGGAGCGTGACGAAAGAAGCCCGAGTTCTGTTGCCATTTTTCAACAATGGCCCGATCTTCTTCGTATTTACACAAGGACGCCAAATAGTCGGTCACTTCCTGAACCGCTGCGCCGATTTCGGCAATCTTGGCCGGATTGGTAATCAAATAGCAATGATAAGGCTGCCTTCCGCCGCTATTAGGCGACCAGCAGGCGCTCTGAATCGCTTTAACCAGGTCTTGTTCCGGCACTGGGTCCGATTTCCATTTTCGGATCGACCGCCTTGTCTTAAACAACTGTTCCAACGCTTCGATTTCCATTTGAAACCTCCTGCAATAATTTTGAATATTATCGATCAATTCCATTATAGATGGCGCCGTTATTACTGTCCATTAAAAATCAGCAGGCAGCGACACCCTCGCGCAGATCGCAAATGGCTTCCTCCGGCGACAGCCCGCGCGGGCAGACCGCGCCGCATCTACCACAATGCAGGCACTCATCAAGATACGGCCTTAGGTTCTGAATGATAGAATTCTTAACCGCCTCGCCGACCCTTGGATCGACCAGTATTTTTTGACATTTGATGAAAATAAATGGTTCGATAAACTTTCCGCCGGAAATGGCCGGACAGTCCGAAACACAAAGCCCACAGGAAATACATGATCCCAGCTTCAAATAAGTACTGGACAGCTCCGGCTGCATCCGGCTATCGTCCACGATTTCAACGGCTTGCGCGGAATCGGCGCCCGAAATTATCTGTTTTAGTCGAAGTCCGGCTGGGTTCCAGTCAACCTGCAAATCCCTGATCAACGTAAACCCTTGCAGCGGCTTCAATGTGACGCACTTCTCCGCTTCAGACAAATAGAAATCCAGCATAGTATCACAAGCCAACACCGACCTGTCATTGATCATCAAACCGCATCCTCCGCATAAGCCGGCCCGGCAAAAGAGGGGAAACAGCAATGACGAATCCAGTTCCTCCTGTATTTTGATCAGCCACCAGGAAATCGTTTTCTGGGGTTCATACGGCAGTTGATATTCCTGGAGAAATCTTTTTTCCTCATGACCGCGCATAATCCTAAATCTGATCTCATTCATTTGGTTTCCTCCCGTTGACTGGCTGGAACCGGTCCAAGGCGCGATATTCAAGCAACCATGCACCATTTCTTTTACTCACCAGACTGTGCTTGGCAAACTGCCCATCCTGGCTGACGTAATCGGTCCGGCAATGGCAACCCCTTGACTCACGCCGGCTGATTGCGGCAACAACCACGGCTTGGGCCACAGTAAGCAGATTGGAAACTTCAAGACTGCGAACAAACTGATAGTCGCCCTGTTGCCCCGATGGCGCCGGACAATGCTTGTCAAGATTCTCCTGCAACTGCTTCAGTTCCTGCAAGCCACTGGTGAGGCCCTGCTCATTTCGAACGATTCCGGCCTGATTCCA
>Ga0351928_1075_pt1 | contig 16122 bp, 12 predicted proteins | sample BONcelHT113001E8_FD_206858 | JGI IMG/M metagenome (GOLD analysis project Ga0351928, IMG submission 206858) | Enriched cells from coal bed in the Powder River Basin, Montana, United States - BONCAT cells T11 rep2 HSBNCT.T11.300.1.E8 ... | reverse complement strand
AATTTTAGCGCCTAATTTTATAGTTTCAAAATCCTATGATTTTATTCTTTCGTGAAGCAGAAGGGCCTATTCTGGCAGTCAAGACATTTAAAAGTTTAACCGAGAGCAATATACAGGCACTTAAGTGGCTCTTTTCCGGCGCCGAAATTATTGGCTCAGAGAGTATTAAAGGTCTTTTTATTGGCCCTAGAAAAGAGATGATAACACCATGGAGTACTACTGCTGTCGAGATTACAAAAAACATGAACATCGATGGCATTGAGAGAATTGAGGAGTTTGTTGAGATTATAAATGAGAATGGCCATCACGACAAAATGTTGCAAAGAGTCTATCATGGACTGGATCAAAATCTGTTCGATATTGACAGACAACCTGAACCTGTCCTTGAGATCACGGATATTAAAACATACAACCAAGAAGAGGGCTTAGCCCTTAATTCAGAAGAGGTTGAATACCTTGAAAATCTTAGTAAAAAACTCGGCAGGCCTCTCACAGATGGAGAGGTTTTCGGCTTTTCTCAGGTTAACTCAGAGCACTGCAGACATAAAATTTTCAACGGAACATTTGTAATTGATGGAGTCGAGATGGAATCATCTCTCTTTAAGATGATTAAAAAGACCTCTGCTGAAAATCCAAATAAAATAGTATCTGCATACAAAGACAATTGCGCTTTTGTAGAGGGCCCATCTTCTTCACTCTTTTTCCCCGAAAAAGGTGATATTCCCTCGCTATATACTACAGAATCTACCGAAACTGTGATATCCCTTAAAGCAGAGACTCATAATTTTCCAACTACCGTAGAGCCTTTTAATGGAGCAGCAACAGGTTCAGGTGGAGAGATAAGAGATAGAATTGCAGGAGGAAAAGGCTCATTCCCTATTGCAGGGACAGCTGTTTATATGACCTCATATCCGAGATTTGATGAAGAGGGAAGAGACTGGGAGAACGGAGAGCCAAGAGAGTGGCTTTACCAGACACCACAGGAGATACTAATAAAGGCATCAAACGGAGCAAGCGACTACGGCAACAAATTCGGCCAACCGCTTATTTGCGGATCTCTTCTCACCATGGAGCATATGGAGAGTTACAGAAGTTTCGGTTTTGACAAGGTAATAATGCTTGCCGGAGGAATCGGCTACGCACGAAAAGAGTATGCATTTAAAGGGAAACCTCATAAAGGAGATAAAATTGTACTTCTGGGAGGTGACAACTACAGGATAGGGATGGGAGGAGGAGCTGTATCTTCGGTAGCTACAGGCGAATTCGAAAATTCCATTGAACTTAATGCTATTCAGAGATCAAACCCTGAGATGCAAAAAAGGGTTTACAATGCCATACGCTCTCTTTCTGAGAGAAGCAATAACTCAATAATCTCCATTCACGACCATGGAGCAGGAGGCCACCTTAACTGCCTGTCAGAGCTAATAGAGGAGACGGGCGGAGATATTGATATAAGCAAACTCCCTGTGGGAGACCCTACCCTCTCGGCAAAAGAGATTGTGGGGAACGAATCTCAGGAGAGAATGGGGCTGGTTATGAGCGAAAAAGATGTCGCAGAACTTGAAAGGATAGCTGCCCGTGAAAGAGCTCCCATGTATGTTGTAGGAGAAGCCACAGGTCGCAATAACTTCACACTCGAAAACAGCAAAACAAAAGAAAAACCCATTGATCTTGCGTTGAGTGATATGTTTGGCTCTGCCCCAAAAACCATTATGGAAGATGTAAGTTTCAACGAAAAATGGGATCCGCTTGAATACGATACCGAAGATCTTGAATACTATCTGGAACAGGTCCTTCAACTGGAATCTGTTGCTTGCAAAGATTGGTTAACAAACAAGGTTGACCGCTCCGTTACCGGGCTTATTGCAGCTCAGCAGACAGTTGGAGAGATTCAGCTGCCACTTAATAATCTGGGAGCAGTAGAGATTGGATATGGCAGTAAAAAGGGGATGGTAACATCTATCGGTCACGCACCGGCAGTTGCAATGATTGATTCGGCTGCAGGCAGCAGAATTGCAATCGCAGAGGCACTAACCAATGTTCTGTGGACACCTATTGATGGAGGAATCAGAGGGATCTCCCTATCAGCCAACTGGATGTGGCCTTGCAGAAACGTTGGTGAGGACGCAAGATTATATAAAGCAGTTCAGGCAGCATCAGAATTCGCTATCGGACTGGGGATCAACATTCCTACCGGAAAAGACTCCCTATCTATGACTCAGAAATACCCCGGAGGGGAGAAAGTTCTGTCACCGGGAACACTTATAGTCTCTACAGTAGGTCAAGGAAATGATATTACAAATGTTGTTAAGCCTGTTCTGGCCAAAGAGAAAAACTCAACCATACTTTACATACCTTTTAGCATTAATACTCAGGAGTCCTTTGCTCTGGGAGGAAGTGCCTTTGCTCAGATAACAAATCAGCTTGGAAACGAGTGTCCCGATGTAAAAAACTCATCATATTTCAGGCAATGCTTTGAAGCGCTCCAAAGAATGGTAGAGAACAAAATTCTGCTGGCCGGACACGACATCTCAGCAGGAGGTCTTGTGACTGCACTGTTGGAGATAAACTTCCCGAATTGTGAAGGAGGTATCGAGGCAGACCTCTCAATTTTTGATGAGAAGGACCCTGCAAGATTACTCTTCTCAGAAGATCCGGGAGTAATTATTCAAGTAAATGATGGCAATATAGCCGGTTTGGAATCAATTGCAAATGAATTCGGAATTGTTCTTTACAATATTGGAAAATACTCGGCTAAAAGAGAGCTCACCATTAAATTACCAAAACAAAAATTATCGCTGAATATTGACAAATACCGCGATATCTGGTTTAAAACATCCTATCTATTTGACATACAACAGGTTGGAAAAAAACTTGCTAGCGAGAGATTTCAGAATTACTCCAAACAACCTCTCCGGTACAAGTTTCCCCACCCTTTTACAGGAAAAACAGATAACTCGATACTAGAAGGCGGCAGAACTAAGATTGCTGCCATAATAAGGGAGAAAGGCTCCAACGGGGAGAGAGAGATGGCATGGGCTCTTTACACTGCCGGTTTTGCGGTTAAGGATGTTCACATGACAGATCTTGTAAGCGGAAGAGAGACTTTGGAAGATGTGAGTATGATTGTTTTTGTAGGCGGATTCTCAAATGCCGATACTCTTGGATCAGCCAAGGGGTGGGCAGGTGCATTCCTATATAATGAGAAGGCTGCAAAAGCTCTTGAAAATTTCTATGCGAGAGAAGACACATTAAGCCTTGGCGTATGTAACGGTTGTCAGCTGATGGCCGAACTGGGCCTGATTACCCCTAAGAACAGGGATATTTCACCAAAAATGAAACACAACAACAGCCATAAGTACGAAAGCGCATTTGTCGGAGTTACTATTGAGGATTCACCTTCTGTAATGTTAAATCCACTCTCGGGAAGTTCACTTGGAATTTGGGTTGCACACGGAGAGGGTAAATTTTCGTTCCCTAAAGAGATTTCCAACTATAATATAGCTCTCAGGTATAATTACGGAGAGTACCCTGCAAATCCAAACGGTTCACCTGAAGCGGTTGCCGGGGTATGCAGTCCATGCGGAAGGCATCTTGCCATGATGCCGCACCCTGAAAGGTGTATTTATCCTCATAACTGGGCCTGGTATCCGCAGGAGAGGAGCACAGATGAAGTCACCCCTTGGTCGGGTATGTTTGAAAATGCCCTAAAATGGCTGAGGAACATATAAAATGACGAATTATGAAAAAGAAAAAATTACCAAAAATATTTGTGCTTGACACAAATGTAATCCTGCACGATTTTCGCGCAATTCACAACTTTCAGGAAAACGACATCGTTATACCGATTGCCGTGATAGAAGAGCTGGATAAATTCAAAAAAGGTAATGATACTCTGAGTTTCAACGCAAGAGAGTTTGTCAGAGAAATGGATAAAATAACAGATAATCAACTCTTTGACAACGGAATACCAATTGGCAAAAACAAAGGAATAGTAAAAATTGAACTTGGACATCCTTTCAGCGAAAAAATGGCTGAATCGCTCTTCGAAGATACTCAGGATCACAGAATTCTTGCTTCAACCGAATGGCTCACCGAAAAAAATCCGGACAGGACTGTTGTTCTGGTAACAAAGGATATTAACCTTAGAATGAAGGCAAAAGCCCTCCACTTGCTTGCTCAGGACTATCTAACCGATAAAATAACAGAAGAGAGGGTTGAAAATATAATGAAGGAGGTAATCCATCTGGACAATATCTCTGAAGTTATCATGCAAAAACTATTTTATATCAACGAAGGGGTGCTCGCCTCTGAGTTAAAGATTAAGAATATTCCCTCAAATCAGTTATACATAATTACCGGTGAGAAAAAGGAGAGCCGGGTGCTTGCAAGATATAATAGCTCAACCAGAAGCATCATCCCTGTCAGAAAGCAAAAGGCATATGGAATTGAGTCAAGAAACGACGAGCAAACTTTTGCAATTGACGCACTGCTAAATCCTGATATTAAGCTGGTATCACTTACAGGAACAGCCGGTACAGGAAAAACACTTCTTGCTCTAGCAGCTGCGATGGCTCAGGAGCAATCCTTTGATCAGGTTTTATTGTCAAGACCGGTTATTCCTTTGAAGAATCAGGAGATGGGTTTTCTGCCAGGAGATGTGAAAGAGAAACTGGGTCCATATATGTTGCCGCTATTCGATAATTTAGCTGTTATAAAGAGGGCATTCAAATCTACGAGTCGTGAAGCTGTGAGAGTCGAGGAGATGCTTAAAAACGAAAAATTGCTTATTTCTCCACTAGCCTACATAAGAGGGAGAAGCCTTTCCAACACCTTCTTCATAATTGACGAGGCTCAGAACCTGACTCCCCACGAAGTAAAGACCATTATCACCAGAGCCGGAGAGGGCACAAAACTTGTATTTACAGGCGATATCCACCAGATAGACTCTCCATACCTTGATATTCATTCAAACGGACTTACACATCTGGGAGAAAAATTATACGGGCAAGAGATATTCTGCCACATTAACCTGACTAAGGGAGAGAGGAGTCAGCTCTCTGAATTGGCAGGAAAACTTTTATAAAAAATTACTATATTTGCACCCCCATAGTTAAAGAAAAAAATATAAACCGAAAATAATTTATTTATGTCAGAAATTAAAAGAGTTTACTTCTTTGGAGGCAAAAGTGCCGATGGAGACGGCTCAATGAAAAATCTGCTGGGAGGCAAAGGTGCCAACCTTGCAGAGATGTGTTCTCTTGGAATACCTGTTCCTGCCGGATTTACAATCACTACCGAAACTTCTGTTGAGTATTACAAAAACAACATGCAATACCCACCACAACTTCAGAAAGAGGTAGAAGAGGCACTTAAGAGAGTAGAATCTGTAATGGAGATGAAGTTCGGAGACAAAGAAAATCCGCTTCTTTTATCTTGCCGTTCAGGTGCAAGAAGCTCTATGCCGGGTATGATGGAGACAGTTTTAAATATTGGTCTCTGCTCAGATACAATCCCGGGTCTTATCAAAAAAACCGGTAACCCAAGGTTCGTATATGACGCATATCGTCGTCTTATTATGATGTACTCTGATGTCGTAATGGAAAAAGCAGAGGGCTTAGATCCTGAAGAGGGTAAAGGTATTCGTGTTCAGCTTGATAAAATGCTTCACGAGGTTAAAAACAAAAAAGGGTACAAAATTGACACAGACCTTTCAACTGAAGATCTTGTAGAGCTTTGCGATGCCTTTAAAGCTAAAGTTCTTGATGTTCTTGGCAAACCATTCCCTGACAATGCCATTGAGCAGCTGTGGGGAGGCGTAGGAGCCGTCTTCAAATCATGGAACGGTAAAAGAGCAGTCTCTTACAGAAGAATCGAAAATATACCTGATGAGTGGGGAACAGCCGTTAACGTACAGGCGATGGTATTCGGCAACATGGGTGACAATTCAGCAACCGGTGTTGCATTCTCAAGAAACCCTGCCACAGGAGAGAATAAATTCTACGGTGAGTGGCTTGTAAACGCTCAGGGAGAAGACGTTGTTGCTGGTATCCGCACACCAAATCCTCTTAACGAATCAACCAAAAACGATCAAAACAAGCATCTTTCATCACTTGAAACAGCTATGCCTGTTGTGTACAAAGAGCTTGATGCAATACAACTAGGGCTTCAGAAACATTTCCGCGATATGCAGGACATTGAGTTCACCATTCAGGATGGTAAACTATGGATGCTTCAGTGCCGTGTAGGTAAAAGAACCGGTCTTGCTGCTCTGAATATGGCAATGGATATGCTTCACGAAGGTCTTATCGACGAAAAGACCGCAGTAATGAGGGTTGCACCTATTCAACTTGACGAACTCCTCCACCCTATCCTTGACCCTAAATCAGAAAAGGCTGCAACAGTTGTTGCCAAAGGTCTGCCGGCAGGTCCAGGCGGTTCAGTGGGACAGATAGTCTTCACAGCTGAAGATGCTGTTGAATGGAATTCAAAGGGCAAGAAGGTAATTCTTGTTCGCGAAGAGACCAACCCTGAAGATGTTGAAGGAATGCGCGCTGCAGACGGTCTGTTGACTGCCCGCGGAGGTATGACCTCTCACGCTGCTCTTGTAGCACGTGGCTGGGGTAAGTGCTGTATCGTAGGTTGCGATGCCCTTCACATTAACCTACATAAAAAGACTCTTACAATCAACGGTAAAGTTTATAACGAAGGAGACGTATTCAGTCTTAATGGCAGCAAAGGTTTTGTTTACGACTCTGCTATTGAAACAATGGATGCATCTGAGAATCCGAGATTCGTTGAATATATGTCAATCGTTGACAAATACAGAGTACTTGGCGTTCGTACAAATGCAGATACTCCTGAAGATGCACAAAATGCGATCAGCTTTGGTGCAGAGGGTATTGGTCTGTTCCGTATAGAACACATGTTCTACGGAGTAAATTCAGAGCAGCCTCTTGCAAAACTTCGTAAGATGATTCTTTCGAAAACCAAGGAGGAGCGTATTAAGGCACTTGGAGAACTGGAACCATATGTAAAGAATGCAGTTAAAGGCACCATGAAGGTGATGAATGGCAAGCCGGTTACATTCCGTCTGCTAGACCCGCCACTCCACGAGTTTGTACCTCAGACTGCCGAGAAGATGGCAGAACTTGCAACAGAACTCGGAATCTCTCTTGAAGATGTTAAGAAGAGAGGAGATTCTCTGCACGAGGTTAACCCAATGATGGGTCACCGCGGAGTACGTCTTGGCGTTACTTATCCTGAGATCTCAGAGACTCAGTTCAGGGCAATTTTTGAGGCAACAGCAGAACTACTTAAAGAGGGATTCGAGCCACAACCGGAAATCATGATCCCTGTAACTGTTTCAGTAAAAGAGCTTGACGACCAGAAAGCAATCTGCGACAGAGCTCACGCTGAGGTGGAGAAAAAATTCGGTGTAAAAATTTCATACCTCTATGGTACTATGATAGAGATACCAAGAGCAGCAATGCTTGCAGAAGAGATGGCAAAAACAGCACAGTTCTTCTCGTTTGGTACAAATGACCTCACCCAGATGACTTTCGGCTTTTCGAGAGATGATATTGGTGGATTTATGAAGGACTACCTTGACAAGAAGATAATTCCTGCAGATCCGTTTCAGACTCTTGACCAGTCATCAGTGGGTAAGCTTGTAGAGATGGGTATCAAGGGAGGTAGAAATACAAATGCAAAACTAAAGATAGGAATTTGCGGAGAACACGGAGGTGATCCTGAATCAGTTGAATTCTGCCACAAGATTGGTATGAATTATGTATCATGTTCACCATTTAGAGTGCCTATCGCACGTCTTGCAGCAGCTCAGGCAGCAATTAAAGAGTACAAATAGCATCTTTAGTTGCCAATATTAGGTTAGAGAGCTGTCCGACAAAAGGCAGCTCTCTTGTTTAATTATAATTATTAACGTACCAACTTAATTGAAAATGAAGAAAATAGCTATTATACTCGTTTTGTCCCTAACTGCAAATATTTTATTCTCTCAGGCTTCAAAGGGGAAAGAGGTTCCTGTTCTTAAAGAGATTTCCGGATTACAGGTAATTAAAGCCATATATCCCGATGCGGCCGGAGTTGAAAAAATTAATGATGTTTGGTTTAGGATTGTTGATGCAGAAAAAAAACAGATCGGTTACGCATTATCGAGTAAGCCATTCTCAGACGACATAAAAGGTTATCACAATACAACGCCTGTAATTGTAGTACTGGACAAAGATAAAATAATAAGAAAAGTTGGAATACTAAGTCACTGGGAAACCACATCATATATTTCAAGACTGGAGAGACAAACCTACTTCAACAACTGGAACGGACTCACTGTCGAAAGCGCTCTAAAGAAGAAGGCTTCTGCAGACAGTTATACTGGCGCAACAATCTCAGCCAACTCTCTGTCCAAAAATGTTGAACTTGTTCTTAAAAAGGCAAACGAAAATAAAGTTAAGTAAACCAATACAAAGGTATTATAGGACAAAGTAAAATAGAGCAAGAGAGAGCCTTACAACACTTTCAGCCTTTAAATGCCCTTGAGTCACCCCATTCGTTCCAGCCGATTTCGATATTCATCTCTTTAAGATTTTGCTCAAGCTTAGATTTACTAACTGATGCATCATCTTTAACACCAGGTTTATTTTCGTAAATCTGATAGTTTTTCCTTACCTCAGTAATTGTCATGTTTGGCATTATAATGTTTGCACCTGCCATTACTGCCCTCTCCCTCCCGTAGGGATCGATAACCTGCATTGCGGTAGTAGCTGCTATATTTATCTTTGGAAGCATAAGCCTCAAAAGAGCGACCATTTTTAGAGTAAGATCCAAAGATGGATGTTCATCAGCTATGGAACCAAGTGGGGTGTCTGAATGCTTCAGATATGGCCCCATCCCCACCATATGGACACCTAACTCTTTTATAAATAAAAGATCATCTGCAAGATTTTCTATAGTCTGGTAAGGCAAACCTATCATAACTCCTGTACCTGTTTGAAAACCAACATCAATAAGATCTTTTATAGCCCTGACTCTTACATCCCATGAATGTCTGGTGTTTTTGGGGTGAATTTTTGCGTAAAGCTCTTTATTGGAGCTCTCAATCCTAAGAAGGTATCTGTGAGCACCGGCATCAAACCACTCTTTATAAACATCTTTTGATTGTTCACCAAGTGAAAGAGTGATCCCAAGCTCACCTCCTGTAAGCTCTTTAATATTCTTAACCAATCTGGTTACTTTAGTGATATATCTGCGGCCACACCTCTCTCCCGCCTGAAGTACAAGAGAACCATATTTTGAACGCCAGGCAAATTCTGCCGCCTCCATCACCTGATCATCAGAGAGTTCGTATCTCTCAACCTTGGTGTTTGATTGTCTGATACCACAATAGTAGCAATCTTTGGAACAGATATTTGACAACTCAATAAGGCCTCTTAAATAGACCTTATTTCCAATAGTGTCAACTTTTACCTTATAAGCCCTTTCGGTTAATTCTTTGATTTTCTCTTTGTCAGATTCGTTTAGATATTTAATCAGAACATCCCTGGTGAAGATTTCGTTCTCGGCCATCTCTCTGTTTAATTCTTTTGTGTAATTATTAAGTTTAACTCTTAAGGTAATATCTTAAGTTATTCCCTGAACATTGCAGTTGCCCTGTCATATATTCCCATGCAGTAGGCAAGAGTTATACCATAATTGGTAACAGGAATGCCATTTTTAATTGCACTTCTCAATCTGGCTGCAAGTTGTCTGTTTGTTATCATGCATCCTCCACACTGAATAACCAATTTGTATCTCTCAATATCTTTAGGAAGCGGATCAAGCCCTGCCACAATGTCCCACTCTATCTTTTTGCCGGTTCTCTTTTCCAAAAGCTTAGGAATCTTTACCCTCCCGATATCTTCACATGAGCTGTGATGTGAACAGGATTCCAATATAAGGACTCTGTCTCCGTCATTGAGTTTGTCAATGTAGGGCGTACCCTTAACATAATGGTGAAAATTCCCTTTACTTCGTGCCAGAATCACGCTGAATCCAGTAAGTGGAATATCTTTCGGAACTGCCTTATCTACCTCCTGAAAGGCCTGACTGTCTGTTACTACCATCTTTATTTTTGACCCGTTCTCTTTTATGAATTTTTCAAGGTTACGGGGTTGTAGCACAACCGCTGTTGCATCTCTGTCAAGCAGGTCTCTTATCGCGTTCATTTGTGGAAGTATCAATCTCCCCTCCGGTGCCTCACTGTCAATTGGGCAAACCAATATTACCACGTCATCTTTCTCAACAAGACCTTCAAAAAGAGTTTTGTCTGTATAGGGAGATCCTGAAACAGCTTTTACAATAAGTGATGTCAGTAACTCAACAAGATTATCCTGCTCTTTGGAATCAAGGAGCGAACAGGAAAACTCAAGGACATCTGCCTTGAATTTCTCTGTTAGTTCAACTGCAAGAGCCCTGTCTAGCGGTATAATGTCAGATTGGTTATGAATTATAATAAAAGGGATATCCTCTTGCCTGAACTGCTCAATCAGATCCAACTCAAACCTGTCCAATTGATTATTTGTGAAGAGAATAAGTGCTATATCAATCTGCGAAATCACCTCTTTAGTTTTGGCAACTCTTTGATTACCCAAATCACCAGAATCGTCTATACCGGCTGTATCAATTAAAACAACAGGACCAATGCCAAAAATCTCCATTCTCTTTTTTACGGGGTCGGTGGTAGTTCCCGGTGTTTCAGAAACAATTGCTACCTGCTGTCCGGCAAAGATGTTTATCAGTGAACTTTTTCCGGAATTTCTTTTTCCAAAAACCCCTACAAACTTAGCTTTACTCATATTACATTTTTAAAAACAGAAAAAAAGGATCCTTTCGTAAATTTATCAATAGCAAATGTAAACATTTTCCATTTATGACCCTTATTTGGTCAGGCAATAGTTAAATTTGAAAAAACATAAATAAAGGATTATGAAAAAAGAGTACAAAACTATTGTAAAGTGGATTGCAGCAGCTGTAATATTACTGATTATCCTTCTAATTATTAAAAACTGGGAGGGATTTATAGATGGATTTAATGCCGGCAGAGTAGTCGGATAATTTTATCTCCATCTCTTTATACAATTTCATGCTCCACTTCCAATGTTGATAAGCAAGTTGTACTATAAAAGGAACCGCAATCAGAAGTACAACTCCGGCATTTGTAAAATGCAGAGAGCCAAAAAGCAGTAACAGAATTACAACAGCAGTCATTGATTGCGCCTTGTAATGTGGCACTTCGTTTCTGCTTAGCAGTACCGATGTGGCAAGTTCTGTGAGAGCCTCAAGCATGGTTGCAAAAAAGAGTAAAATCAGAAGAGTTTTGCCAAGTAACGGAGTGGAGCTGCCTATTAATTTCAGAAGTGGAGCTCCCGCTACAATTATGGCTATTGCTGCCGAAATAAAGATGGCAACAGCAATCAGCTGAGCTTTTATATATATCCTCTTGACCTCATGTGTGCTCTTTTTAATCTGCTCACCTGTTAATTTAGGATAATAGGCTCCAAACCATACTATTGCAAGTGTAAGGGTAATATCTGCAAGCTGTTTGGATATACCATAAGAGGCCATTACTGTAAGCGGTATATACAACGCACCTATAAGCGGAAGCATTCTGTTGGCAAATACCCAGCTTAAACCGGCCAGTCCTGTTTTATAGGCAGTGTTAAAGAGATTCCTGATAATCTCCCTCCAATCGGTTGCTTTTACATCAGATAGTTTATGACGTGTTTCAATGTCATAAAATGCTCTTCTGGCTAGATAGCGGTTTATCAGTGTTGCACAAGTCTGTCCAATAACCATTGAGATAAGACCAACTCCGCTCAATAGAAGTACAGATGATACAATAATGTGAATTGTTTGTGAGAACACAATAATCTGTCTCGACCTCTTGATCATTCCCCTTCCAACAAGAGCGGCATCGTAGTAGTATGTAAAGAATTGGTAACATAGAAGTATGCCATAGGAAAACCATGCCCATCTGGCCATTAATAGATCTCCGGTAAATCCTTCCAGTAGGTGCTCAATATACCAGATACCACCTGTGAAAAGAAGTAAAAGAAAGAGAAGTGACATTAAGCCGTAAAAACGACTCATAGCCTTTAAGAGCCCCTTTAGTAACGGAAATGATATCTGTGACCCGGGTTCTACTGGTGTAAATCCCTCTCTCTGCAAAGAGGTTGCTCCGGAATAAACATATGTAACTGCACGTGAAAATGTTTTAAAAAACCCAAAATCAAGCATATATATCATTGAATTGAGTCCTATCATTACAGTCCACAACCCAACCTCTTCACTCGGCAGCAACCTTAATATCAGAGGCAGGATAATTACTGCAGAGGCCATCCTCATAAAGGTGGCCGCATAATTCCAGTAAACATCTGCCCTTTGTACTTTCATAATTTAGAAAATAACTTTTGCCATTAGCTCTATTCTGTTGTTCGAAGTTTTTGGGTGTTTTGAAATCGGTTCCAGTTTCCCATTTATCTCCTTTGCCCACATAGCTGTAGTCCGGCTGTACTCAACTCCCAGAATAAATTTATTGGATATATTGTAAGTCAATCTTGGCGAAACTTTACCAAACCATAGTAACTTTTGATCTCTTAATGCTTCAGAATTAATCCCATAGTTCATCTTTCCGGTTGAGTTAAGCCTCGTCTGGTAACCTGCAAAGACTCCTGCTTTAAAATTTCCTTTAAGGTTCACTTCGGTATCCTGCCACCATGAAATCGCTCCAATACTCTCATATTTAATACTTGAATGTTCACTCCACTGCATCAGATAGCCGCCCAGTTGTCCAAGCATTGTCATGTTCTTCCCGTATGAGGCCCATGTTTTAAACAGAATCTTATCCTCGACATTTGTCCTCAGGAATGCACCAATGTTAAATGATCCCATCGTTGGAGCATCGGTATTATGCTGATAATCATAAATTACAGGCTTAAGGAATTTATATCCGGCTGTAATACCGCCAAACGTTTTTTGAGGGTCTCCCAACTTAATCTGGAACTGCAAATCGGGAATTTTAGCATTTGCCTGAGCATCCTCAGGCCCCAAACTTTTATGGGCAGTGTATATATGTGCTGCTGCCAGGAATTTTATATTTTTTGCCGGAGAATAGGTATACCTTAACTGAATACTTCTGTTTAGAGGATTGAACGGATATCCCGCTATAAAGGCCAGTGTTGAGGCCGTCACTTCATTTACGAGTGTCAGGTGATCTGTCTGCCCCATCAGAAGAGAAGAGTTACCCCAGTCCATATTAATGTAGGCATGCCTGATGTTAAGCATATATATTGTCGATTGGTTAGATCCGTTAAAATCTGCCTCAATGAATGTGTTCACCTTTGCATTCATAAACTCCATCCCGGTAACCGAGAAGTTGAGTCTGCTGGCAAATACACTTGCATTCAATGTCGAATACTTATTAACATCTCTTCCCATGTTATACTCAGGAGCCAGCGGATACAAATATATCATTTGATTCCTTGTCGTTTTTGATTTGTAATCATCATAGTAGGCTTTAAGCTCTACATATCCCCCAAATTTGTATTTGATCTTATTTTCCGATTCATCTTTCTGTACATTCTGCGATTTGGCTTCATTCATTTGTGAGATTGCACAAAACATAATAGCCGCAATAATGAATTTTCTCATTCGTCTTAGTATCCAGTTAATTGATTTGTCAAAGTTATGCAATGAAAAGAGATTGACAATATTTCAAGCTATTTTGGTTTAACAGATAATTAATTTGATTTTCAATTACATCAATTTTTAAGACCGACTGTCTGATTCAAACAAAATATCATGTCCAATTTATTATTTGAGTTTTTGATATGCTTTTAAAAATTTCTTATTTTTGATAGGGTCACCTTTAAATAAGATATTTAATTTTCCATCTATAATAATTGATGTCAAATGTAAAAAGATATTTAATTAGTATAGTTTCTTTAGCGTAGATCAAGAAAAAACCTACATTTTCAGTGGTAACAATAAATATTGGATGTAATTTTTCATGCTTATTAAGTAGAGAATTCCACCAAGAGAGCTCAAACATACATGCAGAACAGTCGCCATTCAATAGAATAAATATGTAATTATTATTGGGATTAATGACTTCATGAAATAGCTGTTCTGAAAATAGTCCCTCTTTAAATGAATATGTAATTGTTAAGGGAGATATGTCAAGTTTTTCATTACTGCAAGAAGATACTACAATTAACACAATTAAGATATATTTTTTTTTCAAATTTAAACTCATTTATTGCAGTTTTAAAAAGGGGAACGTGATTCCCACCATGATATAACTTTCTTTTGATTCATCGTTAATCAGTGTTTAAATTAAAATATCCTATTATTTCATTCCCGTCTTGTCCAAAAGTAACAAAGTAAATTCTTTGCTGAGCTTCATCAACGGCGAATCTATTTACTCCACCGTTAATTTTGTAGGACTTGATTGGATTGCCATCCCAGTCATAAACGTAAATATAATCACCCAAAGGACTTTTTTTAAAATCATTAATTGTTTTTCCAGAAAAAATTAAATAGATATATTCTTGGGTACTTTGAATATTCCAGAAACCAACATAAGATTCATTTGATGCTCTATAACGATTGTTCTTAAGTTTAAGAAATGTTGGTGGTAATAACCTGATCTCCTTGTTAAGGCTTATTGTATTTCCATTAAGGGAGAATATTTCAATAATTGCACCCGCAAAAGTTGCTGATACTAATTTTGTGTGATCGGGCTTTATGTCAATAGCATCTGATCCAGTAAATAATGCTTCTCTTACAATGCTACTATCATTTATTGCCTCAAAGCTTGGGTAATGTGTGTATTTACCAATTGGGGTTCCTGTTTTGTCATGTATAATAAATCTGGTGTCTTTTGTGGGTACAGTTATGAAACCCTGCTTATATGGTACAATATGAAAAAAACCACTTGCCCCTTCAAGCGTTATCTGGTTGTAAGGTATATTGTTACTTATAAAATTACTGTCATAGAAATTTACCTCAAGATTCCGTCTGTCAAAGAGACATAAAGTATCTCCAAGAAAAAAGATATTTACAGTCATAGTGTATTCACCCGGGCCTCTACCTCTAGGTGCAATTCCTGCGATATAATCTCCATTGTTTTTATTAAAAAGCTGTATCAGATTGTTGTCAGCAAATGATCTGAGCAATAAATAGTCCTTGTGGATGTGCATAGAATAAATATCCCTAAGTGGTTTGTCTTTGTTAATGTACTTTGGCGTTACTGACAATTTCTGTTTAAACACGGGCATTACGTATAATTCCGCGGATGTATTTTTATCTGATTTGCAGGAAAATAACGCAAATGTGAGTACTAATATTGTAAGACTTTTTCTCATTGTGTTAATGTCATTATTAAAATAATTGTAACAAGTAAAAAAATACTATAGAAGATAAAAAAAATAAATTTTATCTTATATAGCAAAAAAAGGTCATTTAATCCGATTTTTTATAATTGATTAATAATGTAATCAATCTATTACAGTTTCAAAATCGTAACTGCAGTCTGGACAGATTCCCTTTGTAAGTGTTCCAGAGCCTGTTCCAGTCAGCCCCTCAAAAAGGGCTGAGCAATTAGGACATAATGCGAAACAGGTGTTTGAAGTAGTACCATCACACTTGCCACGGAACTCGGTTTCTTCTTCTGCATAGGCTCTCACAGCAACACTAGCAATCAATAATGCTAACGCAATGAAAAATACTTTAGATTTCATACGAAAATAATTTAATGAAAATTAATAATTGGAACATATTTAAGAGCGCTCTTTTATTTTTTTTAATAAATTGAAAACAGAAGATAATCCATAAGTATAAATATTACATAATGAATTGAATACATACAAATATATATAAAATATCATTAAAACAAAAAATATATAAGAAAAACAGCAAGTGTATTAAAGAGCTATAGGTCAATTATATTAATGTTTATTAATCTTAATATTCGTGCAACAAGCACATAGAAACAAATAATATTATATATTTGTGGCAACTAAATACTTAGCTAATGGCAACAGATATTAATAAAGGAGAGTTTGA
>Ga0351928_1074_pt1 | contig 16397 bp, 17 predicted proteins | sample BONcelHT113001E8_FD_206858 | JGI IMG/M metagenome (GOLD analysis project Ga0351928, IMG submission 206858) | Enriched cells from coal bed in the Powder River Basin, Montana, United States - BONCAT cells T11 rep2 HSBNCT.T11.300.1.E8 ... | reverse complement strand
GAACAACCTGCCCGAGGCGGAACGATACTTTTCAAAGGCCTTGAGCATCGACGGCAACTATCAGCGCGCTCTGAGGGGTATGGGCGCCATCAGGTATGCCGGCAACAGGTATGCTGAGAGCGTCCAGTACCTCCAGAGGAGCCTGAAGCTTTTCCCGCAGGACCCGGCATCGAATTACTTCATGGGAATGAACTACTACAGGACAGGTTCTTACAGGTACGCCATAGGCTACCTCAAACCCTTCTCGGAGGCAGCTCCCAGGCATCCCAGAATACATGCCATCCTGGGACAGTGCTACGAAGCTGTGGGCGACTACCAGTCGGCGTACAGCCAGTATACCATGCAGCTCAAGGTCGCCCCGAACAACGACGCGGGTGGTGTCGCAAGATCTCGCGCCCAGGCCATCCAGATGCAGTTCGCACCCAAAAAGTAGAGACGGCTTGAACCGCTTGAATGGCTTGAATGGCTTTAGAGTTAAAAGAAGAAAGCCATAGCTCGCTGTCACCCCGGCGGCCGGCGAAATCCAGAAGTTGCTTCTATAACCTTCAAGCCATTCAAGCGGTTTTTCAGGTCTTTAGTTTCTTCCCCACTTTCTCTTCCACCGAGGCTATTTTGCCCTCGAGCCTGTCCGAGGCGCCTTTGCGGATGTCGAACTTGACGGTGGAATAGATGCGGTCGCAGTCCGGTTCCAGCTGTTCGTAGCATTTCTTTATGATGGACAGGGCCTCGTCCATGGTGTTCGCCTCGACGACGGTGCCCATCGGGGTGAGGCGGTAGGCGGTGGTGTTCTCGTCGATGACCTTGAGCAGTTTTGACACCCAGGCGCTGACGCTGACGCCCTTGTCTGTGGGAAACATTGCAAATTCGAATAGCACGGACATAGTGATGAAGAACAGGGCCGGGAAAGAGGTCGTAAAGGTTGAAGGCCTCGTGGTACGGGCCAGCTTCATGGGCCTTCTCAGGAAAAAGTACATTATTTCAAGCATCCTCGTGGAGAAACCCTATATGTATGTCGAAGTCGACAACAAAGGCCATCTCGTAAGCCCTGTTTTCCCCGAAAGTGAGAAAACAACCCGGGAAGACAGAAAAAAGGGAGGGGAGGTCCACCGGCCCGGGGCGGCACAGCCTCCGGTGATACTCAAGAAGATCATTGTCGTCAACGGGTCAGTCGATTATCTCGACCGCAAATCACCGAAGGTCCCGGTGCTCACCAGGGTGCGACACATCGACGTGGAGATGCGCGACCTTACCATACCTTTTACGAACGATCTTACCCGCTACACCCTCAAGGCAGCCATTCCCGAAGGCGCGAGCACCGCGGGCGTGAAGAGTGAAGGCAGGATCAATTTCCTGAACAGAGACATGGAGTGCACGTCCTCGGTGAGAGGGCTCGACATAACGCATTTCAAACCCTACTACCATGCCAGCCAGGGTGTAAACGTCACGAAAGGGCTTCTTGATCTTGATGTACGGGCGAAGATCGTCTCTCGCAGGATCAACGCGCCGGGTAAAGCGGTGGTCAAAGGTCTTGAATTCGACAGCACCTCCGGCAAGTTCATGGGTGTGCCAGCGACGCTCATGGTGGCCTTTTTAAAGAAGAGCGGCAACGAGGTTTCCGTTGACTTCGTCATTGCAGGCGACCTCGACAATCCCAGGTTCAACATCGCGGAGAATTTCGTGAGCAGACTCTCCTTCGGTATCGCCGAAAAGCTGGGTTTTTCTGTAAAGGACATCGGGGAGTCGGTCTTCGGCGTCGGCGCCGAAGGCACGAAAAAGGTAGGCGAAGGTATAGGAAACATCGGCGAGGGAATACAGAAGATGTTTAAACGATAAAGGCGGCTTGAGTAGCTTGAATGGCTTGAGTTGCTTGAGGGTTATAGAGGCAACTCCTGAATCTCGCCCGTAGCCGGAATTCCAGCAAGATATGGTTCCTTATGTTTTAACTCTCAAGCCATTCAAGCGACTCAAGCGATCTTTCAATCTCTCTTGTACTTCTCATTCAGTGCCCGTTTGAAGCGGGGGGCGTAGATGAGGTCGAAGGTTTCCTCCTTTCCCGGGAAGAGCACGAGCGCTTGTTTACGCACCCCTTCGACGATGTGTATGGCGTGGTCGTGGGAGATGTCCTGGGTGCGGATGAACTCCAGGGCGAAATCGGCCACGAAGCGAAGCCTTCTCAGTTTCCTTTCTTCTTCCAGGATGTCATCCATACCTGTCTCGCTGCCGATACCGGGCACCGCGGGAAGATGCGGCGTCAACGGGTGGGACTTTCCCCTTTTGCCTCAGTCATCTCGAGAAGAATTATGAGCCCTATTCCGATGGAAAGGGCCATATCGGCCACATTGAAGGCGGGCCAGTGATATTTGCCGTAGTAGAAGTCGAGAAAATCGACGACACTGCCGTAAAAGATACGGTCGTATATATTGCCCAGGGCACCCGAAAGAATGAGGCACAGCGCGAAAGTCTTCGCATTTCTCATTGTGTACCGGATCAGGATATACAAGAGGGCGGCGGCGATGAGGACAGGCACCACGGTAAAGATGTATTTGGCGTATACACTCTCGTTGAGGACGCCGAAGACACCGCCCAGGTTCCTTACGTGGACGATGGAGAAAAATGACGTCACCTTGACCTCGCCCAGTATGGGGAGGTTCTGCATGATGAGCACCTTTGTGACCCTGTCGAGGGCGAATATAACCGGTATTAGAGCAAAGAAAGCGTATCGGCGCATCGCTTGCACACGTTCGGGAATTTCCCGTCCCTGAGGATATCTGTGTCATATTGCCAGCAGCGCTCGCACTTGTCGCCTTCGGCCCTGATAACGGCCACATCGAGTGCGGCGGCCTTACGTATCTCTATCTGCGAGACGATGAAGACGTCTTTGATCTCGTCGCCCAGTTCCATCAGGGCTGCGTAGTCTTCATCGGGTGCGTCTATGATGATCTTCGTGTCGAGAGAATGGCCGATCTCTTTTGCGGTGCGCTTCTCCTCGATCTTTTTGTTGGCGAGCTCCCTGACCTTCCAGATCCTTTCCCATCGCTCCTCGACGTCCCCGTTGATGAGGGTCTTGTCCGCCGTGGGGAATTGTGCCAGAAAAACGCTCTCCTCTGCGACGTATCCCCTGAGATAGGACCACATTTCGTCCGCCGTGGAGGAGAGAACGGGCGCTATGAGCCTGACGAGGGCGATGAGAGTCTCATATATGACGGTCTGTGATGCCCTTCGTTTTTTGGCGTCCTTGTGCTCCACGTAGATCCTGTCCTTGACGATATCGAGATAAAGAGCGCTGAGGTCGACGGCGCAGAAATTGTGGACTCCATGGTAAATGGAGTGCAGCGTGTAATTGTTGTATGCTTCCCCTACGCGGTCGATGAGCCTTGCGAGCCGGGACAGGAGCCATTTGTCAAGGAGGGAGAGCTCTTCGTAGGGGACGGTATCGCGGCCCGGTTCGAAATCGTCGTTGATATTTGCATGGAGGAACCGCAGGGTGTTGCGGATCCGGCGGTATGTCTCCACGAGGCGGTTGATGATGTCTTTCGATATCTTGATATCGTCGCGGTAATCCTCGTAAATGACCCAGAGGCGAAGTATCTCGGCGCCGAACTTTTCGATGACCTCGTTGGGGGCTATGACGTTACCCAGGGATTTGGACATCTTTCTGCCCGAGCCGTCGACGACGAAGCCATGGGTCAGCACTGCCTTGTACGGAGCCCGCCCTTCGTTGCCCACCGAGGTCAGAAGAGAGCTGTGGAACCAGCCGCGGTGTTGGTCGCTTCCCTCCAGGTAGAGGTCGGCGGGGTATCTGAGTTCAGGTCTTTTCTTGCAGACGGCGGCCCAGCTTACACCGGAATCGAACCATACGTCGAGGATGTCCTGTTCCTTGGAAAAGGTCGTGCTGCCGCAATGACTGCACTTTGTCCCCTCGGGCAGGAAGTGGGAGGCGTCCTTTTCGAACCAGACGTCCGCGCCTGACTGCCGCACGGCGTCGACGACCCGGGAAAAGGATCCCTCGCTCCAGAAGGGTTCGCGGCATTTCTCGCAGTAGAAGATGGTGATCGGGATGCCCCAGGTACGCTGCCGGGAGATGCACCAGTCGGGACGGACGGAAAGCATGTTATAGATCCGGTCGCGGCCCCATGAGGGGATCCACCGTGTTTTGTCGATCTCGTTCAGGCCCTTTTGTCTCAGTCCCTGGCTGTCCATTGAAACGAACCACTGTTCCGTCGCCCGGAATATGACGGGTTTCTTACAGCGCCAGCAATGGGGATAGGAGTGCTCGATCTCTTCCGTGTGGAGAAGGAGTCCCAGTTCCTTAAGTTTCTCGATGACCTTCGGATTCGCCTCCCAGACGTTCATACCCTTGAAGAACTCCACCTCGTCTATAAAGGCGCCCTTTTCGTTGACAGGGGAATAGATGTCGAGACCGTACTTGAGTCCTGTCTCGTAGTCTTCTTCGCCGTGGCCCGGCGCGGTATGGACCGCACCCGTTCCCGTATCGGCGGCGACATAGTCGGCAAAGACAATGACCGACTGCCGGTCAATGAAAGGATGCTTGAATGTGAGGCCCCGCAGCGTCTGCGGGTCTATTTCCCCGATAATGCGGTATCCCGTTATCGCGGCGCGCTGCATGACGTCCTCGAGGAGGTCTTTGAGGACGATGTAGACCTCTTTGTCGGTCTCCACGGAGACGTAGGTGAAATCGGGTTGGACGGCGATGGCCAGGTTTGCGGGAAGCGTCCAGGGTGTTGTCGTCCAGATGAGCATGTAGACGGGCTTGTCGGGATATCCGGCAAATACCGGTTCTCTCTCGCCCGCATAGGGGAACTTGACGTATATGGAACTGGATCTCTTCGTATCGTATTCGATCTCCGCCTCGGCGAGAGCCGTCTCGCAGTTAAGGCACCAGTAGACAGGTCTCTTTTTCCTGTAAACCTCACCGCGCAGGAAGAACTTCGCCGCCTCCTCGATGATCGTTGCCTGATACCCGAAGTCCATGGTGATATAGGGATGGTCCCAGTCGCCGATGCCGCCGAGGCGCTTGAACTCCTCTCGCTGGATATCTATGAACCGGCGTGCATAGGCCCTGCATTCCCCGCGTGTTTCCAGCTTGGAAAGATCGAGCTTCTTCTGCTTGACGTTTTTCTCGACCTGATGTTCTATGGGCAGGCCGTGGCAGTCCCATCCCGGGACATAGTCCGCCCTGTGGCCCGTCATGAACTTTGCCTTGATGATGATGTCCTTGAGGATCTTGTTGAGGGCCGTGCCAAGGTGTATATTGCCGTTGGCATAGGGGGGTCCGTCGTGAAGTATGAAGGCGGGGCTGTCTTTTCTAGCCTCGGTGAGTTTCCGGTAGAGATCGATCTCTTGCCAGCGGGCAAGCATGTCCTTTTCCTTTACGGGAAGGTTGCCCCTCATGGGAAAAGGGGTTTTGGGCAGGTTCAACGTGTCTTTATAATCCATGGCGGAACAATCCTTGCGGAAATAGAAAGTAACCCGGCCGGGAGCGGTCAGCTTGCGACGTTCTCCTGCAATGGGAAGATTTTTCTACGTTTCAGGCTGTCGTAACCCGCTGGATTCTGCTAATCAAATTAACACAAAGCGGGTATCTATTCAAGAAGAAGGGAGAAAAGGACGGGGAGGAGAATTGCCCTTGCCAGATCCCATATACCCCGCAGGTCTTGTCGGTCCTATTAAATCCTATAGGGCAAATGCTACCGCTTCGGAATAGTTTCTTTTATGAAGTCGATGAGTTCCGTTTCTTTTCCGGCATAGAAGTGGGTCGTGTCGATGACCTTGAGGTGCTTGTCAAGAGTGGTGAGGTTTTTGTAAAGGTCATAGAGGTCGTCCATGGGGGCGATGTCATCGTAGGTGCCGCCCACGATGAAGATCTCCTTCCTGAAGTTCTTCAAATGATCATATTTGTATATAAGACAAGGAAATGACACAAGAAACAGGCTGTCGAAATCATCTATCTCGAGGGCCGACCTGCTGATGACCCAGGCGCCGAAGGAGTAGCCCGCGAGGGTGATGCGGGCATCGTCGTCGAGTTGTTTCCTCAAGGCCCCGTACGCCGCGGTCGCGTCGCGGACCTCTCCATCACCTTCATCGTATTCACCCTTGCTGTCCCCTACACCTCGGAAATTGAAGATAAGAGTCGTGAAACCCTGTGCGGCGTAGCCGTCCTCGATGGCGCTGACAACGTTATTGTACATGTTTCCGCCATAGAGAGGGTGGGGATGGCATATGACGACGCCGGCTTTTCTGCTCTGTCGGCGGAGCATTCCCTCGATATTCTGGTCCGATTCGATATTGACCCTTTCTATTGACATAGACATACTTATTTTGGTAGTTTTTCAACAAAAATTCAACAGGAAAAGTAATGGGATTATTCAAAAAAAGGGATAAAGAGAAGAAACCTTACCGTGAAATAGATATTCAGAAAGAGATCTCCAAGGCGGAAAAGGAGGAATCTCTCTGGAGAAAATGCAATTCCTGTCAGGAACTCCTCTACAGAAAAGAGGTCGAACGCAACCGCCATGTCTGCCCCAAGTGTTTCTATCATTTCCCCATCTCTGTGGAGAACAGGATAGCTCTCACCTTTGACAGGGGTAGCTTCAGCGAGTTCTATGAAAAGGTGGAGCCCGTCGATTTCCTGAGGTTCAAAGACACGAAGCCATACAAAACGCGGCTTGTCGAGACCCAGGAGACGGCGAAACGTCTTGATGCCATTGTTTGCGGCAGCGCAAAGGTAGGCGGCATTCCCGTTCTCGCCGCCATTTTCGATTTCAATTTCATGGGTGGCAGCCTGGGCAGCGTCGTAGGCGAAAAGATCACCCGGACCCTCGAGGAAGGGGCGAGGCAGAAAACACCGGTCATCCTTTTTTGCTCATCCGGAGGCGCCAGGATGCAGGAGGGCATCATGTCGCTCATGCAGATGTCCAAGGTTTCGGGGGCCATCTATCACCTGAAAAGCAATAAGATTCCCTATATAACAGTCCTTACCGATCCTACTCTCGGCGGTGTTTCGGCGAGCATGGGCATGCTCGGCGACGTCATCATCGCCGAACCGAAGGCGATGATTGGTTTCGCCGGGGAACGGGTTATCAAGGAAACGATCAAGGCCAAGCTGCCTCCGGGGTTTCAACGGGCCGAATACCTTCTGGAGCATGGCATGATTGACATGATCTCCTCCCGTAAGGAACTGAAGCAGACACTTTACACGCTGCTGTCCTTGATCACATGAATGATGCCCGCTATGAAAGATCACTGAAGTACCTTTTTGGTCTGGAGAAATTCGGCTCCGTTTTCGGGCTGGGGAACGTATCCCGGCTTCTCGCCGCAATAGGCGACCCTCACAGGTCTTTGAAGACGGTCCATATAGCGGGGACGAACGGCAAGGGTTCCGTGGCCACGATGATCTCCTGTATCCTCAAGACAGCGGGATACCGGGTCGGCAAGTATACGTCGCCTCATCTTGTATCCTTCACGGAGCGCATTACCGTTGACGAAGAAGAGATCACCGGGGAAGAGGTGGCTTCCCTTACGGAATACATCCGCGACAGGGCACATCGGAACGAATCCGATGGATTCTATACCTTCTTCGATTTCACGACGGTTCTTGCCTTCGAGTATTTCAGAAGGGAAGCGGTCGACATAGCCGTTGTGGAGACAGGTCTTGGTGGAAGGCTGGATTCGACGAATGTGATAGAACCGCTGACAACGGTCATCACCAATGTTGCTTTTGACCATACGAAAGAGCTGGGAAACACTATCGGGAAGATCGCCGGTGAAAAGGCGGGGATCATAAAACGGGGAATTCCCGTGATAACGGGGACGCGGGGAAGTGCCCTTGCAGTGCTCGAGGAAAGGGCCCGGGAACTTACGAGCCCCCTTTACGCGCTGGGAAAGGACTTCATTTTCAGGAAGAAGGGCGACAGGCGTTTTTCTTACCGCGGGATCGCGCAGAATTACGATGATATTGTCCTGAACCTTGCCGGGGACCATCAGCTCTCGAACGCTGCGCTCGCGCTGTGTGCCATCGAGTCGCTCTCGCAGGCCGGTTTCCACGCCGGACGGGACCATGTAAGGGATGCCCTCGCGTCGGTGAAATGGGAGGGGCGCCTCGAGATAGTCCGCGAGCGGCCTCTCGTTATCCTTGACGGGGCCCATAATCTTTCGGGCGTGCGCGCGCTGACGAGGTTTCTTCGCTCACGGTATCGGGACCGCAGGAAGGTCCTTGTCTTCGGCGTTATGCGCGACAAGCAGTACGGGAGGATGCTTCAGGCCATGAACGGCTGCGTCGACCTCGCCATACTGACACAGCCGAAGACTCAACGCGCACTGGAAGCGGAGAGTATGAAGGACCTTGTGCACAATTCCATTGTCGCGAAAGACATGAAAAGCGCCCTCAGGAAAGCGCGACAGGCTGCCGGCGAGAAGGACCTCGTCCTTGTTACCGGTTCATTCTATACGATCGGAGAGGCCAAGCAGGCCGTCAATGAGATATTCTAGGATCTTTGTCGTAATAATGATGTTTGTCCTTCTCCTGCCGCTGGCATCCCGGGGGCAACAGATCGGTGTCCGCAGCGGCGCCGTGACGGGTCCGGTGGAGATCATCGCTGACCAGGTGGAGCATGACCGCGCGGCGAACACGTACACGGCCCGGGGAAATGTCGAGGTGAGGGAGGCGACGCGCACCATCCTTGCAGACTACCTTTTCCTTGATGACAACACGCGTGACGTCACCGCTGAAGGCAATGTCGTCTACGAAGACCTGGGAGACCGGATCGAATGTGAATGGATGCAGATCAATCTCGATACCAAGAAGGGGACCCTCGAGAAAGCGCGGGTATTCATAAAGACAGGCAACGTCTATATCAACGGCGCAGAGATCGAGAAGACGGGGGAATCCCAGTACAAGATCAAGAAGGGGAAGTTCACCACCTGCGGCTGGGACAAACCGGAATGGACGTTCACCTCCGACGAGGTGGACATAACCGTGGAGGGATACGCAAAAACCAGGTCCACTACATTCAATATACTCGGCGTCCCTGTCTTTTATATCCCCTGGGGAATATTCCCTGTCAAGGCGGAAAGGCAGTCAGGGTTTCTCATGCCCGAAATGGCGCTTTCTTCAGCGGATGGTCCGAAATTCAAGCTAGCCTATTTCTGGGCCATTTCAAAGGACAAGGACGCCACGATGTCCGCCGAGTATATTGAGAAGAGGGGCGTGAACCTTGGCGCCCAGTTCCGATACGCCCTGAAGGAAAACCTCAGCGGAGAACTGGAAGGGAACATCATCGATGATAACGATTATGGCCATACGCGATACCAGGTGAAGGCAAAACACCAGCAGGTATTCTTCAAGGACCTGCAATTCAAGGCCAATATATGGCATGTCTTTGACAACGATTATCTCAAGGATTTTGGACGATCCATCCAGGAACGAAGCGAGAGTCAGCTCAAATCGACGGTCTTCGTGGAGAAGCCGCTGCCGAAGTCACTCCTTACGGGGGCGCTCACCCAGTTCCGGAACCTCCTCATGAGGGACAACGGCACCCTATTCCAGTACTATCCCGAGATAACCTATTTCACCGAATATATCCCCATCCTCGGCGGCAAGATGTTTCTCGATCTCAACAGTTCGCTGACCAATTTCTATCGCGACACCGGCGGTACCTATACGCGTTTAGCCATCGACCCATCCATAAGGTTGCCTTATTCGTACAAGGGCTTGAATACCCTCCTGAGCGGAACCCTCTACGAGACGGGATACCTGGTGAACCGCAAGGAAGGTGCGGAAGGCAACAGCAATCATCGTCAAACCTTCCGTTTGGACGGCGACGTGAATATGCAGTTCCTGAGAGGCTACAACACGGGATGGTCCTGGCTCGAATCCATGCAGAGCGTGTTGAAACCCAACGTCAGGTACACGTTCATCCCCAGCACCGGCTACAAAGACGCACCCAAGATAGACGCCTACGACAGGATAAACCAGACAAACACAGTCACATACTCCCTCAATCACTATCTCTATGATACCTCCGGAGAGACAGGGTTCAGGCGTGAGATGTCCTTCTTTGAAGTGTCGCAGACCTACGGCATTTCGGGCAACCTCGAGGAGTCGGAGCTGTACAAGGGTTCGGGATCGCGCTTTTCCGATATCGACCTGAAATTTACCCTGTCGCCGCTCGACTATCTCAGCTTTGCCCATGAGAGCGTCTTGAGCGTTCACGGCGGAGGGGCGAAGACGTTGAGGAACAGCCTGACGTACCTGGTGCCCGGGGTTTACAGCGCTGTTGTCGCACACAACTATAATACCGGGCTCAACAACGATATCTTTGTGGAGATGTTTGCCGCATACTGGGTCTTTGAAGCGGGCTACAACATACGGTACACGTTCATGGAAAAAGACTGGATCGACACTGAGTATCGCCTGAAGTACAAACCGGGCTGCTGGTCCACGACACTGTCGTTGTCGCAGACGAAGAGGCCGAGGGACACGAGTTTCAAGATCTCCTTCGACCTTACCGGTATAACATCCCGATAAAAGGAGGAGTGTTGGCATGAAAGGTATCATACTTGCGGGCGGTTTGGGATCGCGCCTTGCTCCTCTCACGCGAATAACGAACAAGCATCTCCTGCCCGTGTACGACAAGCCCATGATCTACTATCCCATCGAAACCCTCATTAACGCGGGCATCACGGACATCATGATCGTGACAGGCGGGAACCATGCAGGGGATTTTCTGCGTCTTATGGGCAATGGTAAAGACTTCGGGTTGAAGCACCTCAACTACACGTACCAGGAAGGAGAAGGGGGTATCGCGGATGCCCTGTCGCTGGCGGAATATTTCGCCGACGGAGAGTCTGTCTGCGTTGTTCTGGGCGACAACATCATAGAAAAGAACATCATCAAGGCCGTCAGGGATTTCAGGGAGCAGAAAATTGGGGCGAAGATCATGCTCAAGGAGGTTCCTGACCCGGAGAGGTTCGGCGTTGCCGAGATTACGGAAGGAAGGCTTGTCAAAATTGTTGAGAAGCCGAAGAATCCCCGGAGCAATCTCGCTGTCATCGGTATTTATCTCTATGACCCAAACGTTTTCGATATCGTTAAGACCCTGAAGCCTTCCGAGCGGGGCGAACTCGAGATCACCGACGTGAACAACGCCTATGTCAAGGACGGCACCATGACGTGGGAGATGCTCGATGGGTGGTGGACGGACGCCGGCACCTTCGAATCCCTCCTTCGCGCCAGTGTGCTCGTTTCGCAGACAGGGGCCAACAACGCAGCCCCGGGGGAGAAGACATGATAGACGGCGTCGCCATCAAGACGTTGAAGGTTATCCCCGACGAGAGGGGAAGGCTCATGGAGATCCTGCGCAGTGACGATGACATCTTCACGCAGTTCGGCCAGGTCTACATGACGACCACCTATCCGCAGGTGGTGAAGGCCTGGCATTACCACAAGATGCAGGACGACTTCATTGCCTGCATCAAGGGAATGATAAAACTCGTTCTCTACGACGATCGCGAAGGATCACCGACCCGGGGGGAGGTGAACGAGTTTTATATCGGCGACCACAGCCCCCGGCTCGTCAGGGTGCCGAGGATGGTCTATCACGGGTGGAAGTGCATAAGTATCGAGGAGGCCTTCATTGTCAATGCTCCCACCATGGTTTACAGCTACCGGGAGCCGGACGAGTTCAGGATTGATCCCCACGTGAACGACATACCCTACAATTGGGAGAGAAGAGATGGCTGAAACGATCCTCATCACCGGCGGATGCGGTTTCATCGGGACCAATTTCGTGCGCCACATGCTGGAGAGATACGATTATAACGTCATCAATTTCGACAAGCTGACGTACGCCGGCAACATGGAGAACCTCAAGGACCTCGACGGCGACGGCAGGTATACCTTCGTGAGGGGTGATATCGCCTCCATGGCCGACATTGAACGCGTCTTCGAGAAACCCGTCGATGTCATCGTCAATTTTGCCGCCGAGTCCCACGTGGACAGAAGCATCCTGGATCCCGACACTTTTATAAGGACCAACATAAACGGCACCTTCAACCTGCTGGAGATGGCGAGAAAGACAGGGTTAAGACGCTTCGTCCAGATATCGACGGACGAGGTCTACGGCTCTCTCGGTGACAGCGGCGCCTTTCGAGAGGATACCCCGCTTTCACCGAACAGCCCCTACTCGGCTTCCAAGACGGCCGCGGACATACTGGCCATGGCCTATTTCAAGACATACGGGATGCCCGTCGTCATAACGAGGTGTTCCAATAATTACGGACCCTACCAGTTTCCCGAGAAACTTATCCCCCTCATAATAACGAACGCCCTCGCGGACACAGAGCTGCCCGTCTACGGCGACGGTCTCAACGTTCGCGATTGGATCCACGTGAAGGACCACTGCGCGGCCATCGACCTCGTCGTCCACAAGGGTGAGGAGGGGAACGTGTACAATATCGGGGCTTCGAACGAGCGGACGAACATCGAGATCGTCGAACTTGTCCTCGAGATACTGGGCAAACCCCGCTCCCTCATCCGCTACGTGAAGGACAGGCCCGGCCACGACCGCCGCTATGCCATCGATTCGGGGAAGATAACGCAGAGACTTGACTACAAGCCCTCGGTGAACTTTTCAGAAGGCATGCGCGACACCGTTGAATGGTACGTCAAGAACAAAGGCTGGTGGGAAAGGATCAAAACGGGTGCCTATCTCGACTACTACGAGAAGATGTACGGGAATCGATGAAGATACTCGTGTCCGGCGGCAGGGGATTACTGGCGAGAAACATCCTCCCCCTTCTCGGCGAGCGCTTCGATCTCGTGGTTTATGACATCGATGAATGGGATATTACCAGCCTGTCGGCAGGCAGGGAATTGATGAAGCTTCATCGCCCTGACGTGGTGCTCAACCTTGCCGCGATGACAGACGTGGACGGATGCGAGGACAGGGCAGACCTTGCGCAGAAGGTGAACGCGCAAGGGGCCGGGATAGTGGCGGAGCTCTGCTCGGCAGCCGGGGCGCAACTCCTTCATGTAAGCACCGACTATGTCTTCGATGGCACGAAGGGCTCTCCCTACCGGGAGGATGACGAACCCGGACCCGCTTCGGTGTATGGCCGCACGAAGCTTGCCGGTGAAAGAATGGTCTTCGAAAAACTTGCCGGCGCGGCCGTGGTGAGGAGCCAGTGGCTCTACGGGAAAGGCGGGACAAGTTTTGTCGACAAGATAACCAAGCTGGCGCGAGAACATGGCAAAGTCAGGGTCGTAGACGATCAGAGAGGGTCTCCCACCTGCGCCCGGGACCTCGCGGCGCCAATCATTGCCATCATAGAGAAAGGTCTTGCGGGGATCTATCACGTTTCGAACAGCGGTTCATGCAGCTGGTTCGAATTTGCAGGGGCGATCTTCTCCATCCTGGGCATGGATGTTGAGGCAAGCCCCATATCATCTCGCGAACTGGGAAGGAAGGCCGTGCGGCCTGCCAATTCCGTTTTCGACCTGACGAAACTCGAACACGACACCGGCATTGGAATGCGCAGTTGGATGGAAGCCCTCAGGGAATACCTGGTGACCGGAGGTTAGAAGCCCGCCGTGAAGATCGTTTTCTTCTCCGATGTTCATATGACCCGCACAAGTGTAGACAGGGCGGCCCTCACATTGAGGTTCATCGCCGATTATTGCGACGATGCCGACATGGTCGTCGTTCTTGGCGACCTCTTTGATTTCTATCATGGCTACAACGGGTACATATACCCCTGGTACCGTACCATGACCGACAGCCTCAAGAACCTTGTCAGTCGGGGCAAGCGTGTGTTTTTCCTGGAAGGGAACCATGAATTCGCCCTGGGGAAGTATTTCGAGGACTACACCGGGGTTACCTGCGCCACCGAACTCAGTCTCGACATAGACGGAAAGAAGGTTTTTCTCGCCCACGGCGACGGGTTTGCCAGCCTTTCACTCGTCCGTCTTCTTAAACGGCCCTTCTTCTACAGGACAATGGACCTTCTTGGTCCGAAGCTGACCTGGAGCGCAGTGACCCTCGTGCGTCCCTTTCTGTCCCGCAGGAACAAGGGGCACAGCGATATGGTGCGGGATGTGTTCCGGTCCAATGCGAGGATGAAATTCTCTGAAGGGTACGACGTGGTGATCCTTGCCCATTCACACATACCCGATATTCTCGAGATGGGCGAGGGGCCCGCAAAAAAGACATACCTTAATACGGGCGACCTCGTGACATACGCCAGCTTTGTCTCTTATGACACCTCTTCGGGATTCTCTTTGAGGACGATCGGCGCCGCCGAGAGCAGAAAAAGTGTTTCCCGTTAACCGGGGGGTTGCCAACGGACCTCATGGACACTATATAATAATATCTCCGGTAACCACTTTCACGGTCCCCTTCCGGGACGGGCGGAGGTATTTGCGGCACCACCGATAAAGGAGGACAACATGAATATCTTCAGCACAGGCGACATCCTTCGATTTGCCATCCGGATCGAGGAAGACGGTGAGATGTTCTATCGCAAGGCGGCCCTCAACGCCGCGGACAAAGAGGTGGGAGATCTTTTCAATCATCTTGCCGACGAAGAGATCCGGCACAAGAGGATCTTTCAGGACATGCTCTCTAGCATCGAGACAAACCCTCCCGCCGAGAGCTTCAGCGGCGAGTACGGGGCCTACCTGCGGGACTACGTTGACGGTAAGGCGGTGTTCACGAAGGACGCCCGTGGCGAGGCGATGTCGGAGGGCCTGGATGCTCCCTCGGCGCTCCACTTTGCCATGGGACGCGAGGCCGACTCGATCCTCTACTACCACGAGGCAAAAGAGTTCGTCGACGAAAAGCACTACGCCGCGATCGACAAGATCATACAGGAAGAACGTAAACACTTTCACAAACTGGCGCAGATGAAGGCCAGGTACAGGTGATGGGTCATGGGAAGAACAACGGGGGCAGGAAGCTGTATGAGCCCTCCTCCGCCTGCGATGGAGTCAATGAATCCCGCCAGGGCGGCGAAAAAACAGAGTATGACCGTCTCCAGCAATCAACCTCGCGGTGAGACAAAGACACCCTCCGTCCACGGTCGGGATGTCCGGAGGGTGTCTGCTGAACAGTGATCATCGTCAGATAATAACACACCAGCCGAAAGGATCGTTCTTTTCTCCATATTGCATGCCCGTGATCTCGTCGTACAGCCTTTGAGAGATGGGGCCGATCTCACCGCTGTGGATCGTTACCGTATCTTCCTCGTGCCGAATCCACCCGACGGGTGAAATCACGGCGGCGGTCCCGGTTCCGAAGACCTCCTGAAGGCGGCCGCTTTTTGCCTCCTCCATAACCTCGTCGATGGTGATCCTTCTCTCTTCGACCGGGATGCCCCAGTGCTTGGCCAGCGCAATGACTGAGTTGCGCGTGACTCCGGGCAGGATGGAGCCCTCCAGCGGCGGAGTGACGACCGTGCCGTCTATGACGAACATGATGTTCATTGTTCCCACTTCTTCGATGCACCGGTTCTCGATGCCGTCGAGCCACAGCACCTGGGTGAAGCCTTTCTTCTTGGCCATCTCCCCGGGGTAGAGCGAAGCGGCGTAGTTTGCCGGCGTCTTGACGGCGCCGAGGCCGCCTTTCACAGCACGGACATACTCGCCGGAGGTTATGAGTTTCACCGGATTGAGCCCCTCCTTGTAGTAGGCACCCACGGGTGAGGTGATGATCATGAAACGGTAGGAGTGGGATACCCTGACGCCGAGAAAGTTGTCCGTGGCGAAGACGAAGGGGCGGATATACAGGGAGCAGCCGCGCTTGACGGGGATCCAGGTCTTGTCGATCTCCACGAGCTTCTTCATCCCCTCAAAAAAGACCTCGTAGGAGATGGGGGGGATACACAGGCGCTCGCAGGACACGTTGTATCTCTCATGGTTCTTGTCCGGCCGGAAAAGACGGATCTTTCCGTCCACACCGAGAAAGGCCTTAAGGCCTTCAAAGACGGCCTGCCCGTAATGGAGTGTTGACAGGGCCGGGTACATCTTCATCGCTCCGTAAGGTTCGATGCGCGGCTCGCCCCAGTGTCCGTCAGCGTAGTCCACATAATACATATGATCGGAAAGATGGACGCCGAACTCCAGGTTGTCGAAGTCCACTTCGTTGATCGCTGTCTTCCTGCTCTTCCTTGTCCTGATCTTCACAGCTTCCTTCCTCGCGTTCTTTCCTATTTCTTATCGCAGGGCCCGAGGCGTTTCCCCGTCATTTTGGTGGAAACCTGCTGGGCTTTATGGGTCTTGTCCTTGATGAGGGTCGTTGTCGTGCCGTCAAAGGTGTCACCCTTGTACGTGATACTTCCCTTGCTTTCCACGGTGCCGTCATTCTCCTTGCAGACCATGGCCC
>Ga0351928_1073_pt1 | contig 16471 bp, 15 predicted proteins | sample BONcelHT113001E8_FD_206858 | JGI IMG/M metagenome (GOLD analysis project Ga0351928, IMG submission 206858) | Enriched cells from coal bed in the Powder River Basin, Montana, United States - BONCAT cells T11 rep2 HSBNCT.T11.300.1.E8 ... | reverse complement strand
TGCCCGACGCGGTCCCGCTGAAGGTGAAGGCGGTCTTGCATGTTCCCACACCCTCGGGGGCGTTGCCGCTTGCAATGTTTGCCGTCCAATTCCCCGTGTCCGACCCGGTTTCGATATCGCTCGTGAGGATGAGATTGGCGGTCACACCGCCGCCCGACAAAGCCATTCCCTGAAAACTACTTCCCTCTCCCACCGACATGTACGTGCCCGTCACGGAATCAGCCTTCCAGGATTGCGGCGTCCCCGTTGCCGAGGGACCATAGAATTTGACATTATTGAGCGAAATATTGACAGTTTCCAGGGGGTCCTGATATGTGCCCCTCAGGTAATCCACGCTTCCCACAAAGACATTGGGAATGACCGGCGGCGGCGTGAAGGTATATCCCGTATTGACCACGTTTGTCAGACCGGCCACCTCCGTGTTGAGACCCCTTCCCGATACACCCCCGGAGCCTCCATTACCGCCGATGCCTCCCGTGCCGGGTGCGGGGCTCGTTCCGCCGACATAGGAGACGTTGCCCCGGACGGGACGAGAGGGGGTCCCCCCCGACCCAACGACAAAGGACACAAACCCTGCCGTAACATTGGTCACTTTCCCCGGAGCGCTGGGATTGAAGAAATAACCCTTGCCCGTAGCGAAGAAGAGACCCGTTACCATCTGGGCAAAAGCCACGGTCATCCCCGAACCCCGGATACCGGCCACGGCGTTCGGCGTGTGGACCTCGAACCTGTTGCCCTCCGCAAAGGAAGAGACCTTCTTGACGAATTCTTCGCTCGACCGGGCCTCAACCTTGCCGCGCTCGAGCTTCATGACCTGGTTACTCCTCGTACCGTCATCGGAATACTGGCCTACCTGCATCCGCGTCCCCGGCGCTATCCTGACGATGTTCTTGTTTAAGAAGGTAATCTCGGCCCCGCTCATCGTCTTTGCACGGTAGATATCACCCACGTCGACGCTGTCACCGAGGGACACGCTCCTCACGACCCTCTCGCCCGGCTTGAGAACGTCCACCCTCCCCTCTACCCGGGTGATCTTACCGACGGGGGCTGCCCCGGCGGCAAAGGAGACAAAGAACACGGCGAATGTGACAAGAACACATACCAGGGATATTCTTTTCATGATCGCCGCCTCAATCTTCCTGTGACCGAAATTGCCACTCAGCACCTCCTGCCGGCTTCCCTAGAACCTGTACTCAACACCCAGGCCGTACACCTCCCTGGTGTAATCGTAAAGTGCTATGTTGGACTGGTTTCTGTAATAGTTATATTGGAGGACAAGATCCGTGTTCTTGACGATACCGTAGAGCAGCGCACAGGACACAATGTAGATGTCATCCCTTCTCTTTCGCTCGAAATAGGTGTTGTCGTAGGAGTACTTGACGTAGTTTGCCTCGGCCGACAGTTGGGCCCTGAACGTCCCGATAATGGGATAGAGCAGGTCGGCGCCGAGACGGGTCTCGTCGTTGACCCAGTTGCGTCCTATCGTGTTGTCCCGCGCGTAGGCATACCGTAGCGTGAAGAACCCCTTGTTCTCCTTGAAGGTGTAAGTCCATCCCAGACCGCCCGTCATCTTCTCACCGCTTCTCTCCTCTTCCTGGGGGGGTTCGGGGTGGAGTTCGGTATCGAAGTATTTCTTCCGCATATAGCTGAAAAAGACCTCGCCGAAACTGCTGGCCGTGGTGAGAAAGCGAAGGGTCGGTGTCACTGCTTTCGTTTCAAGATAGCGCGTCTGGTTCCACCAGTTGAGCTCGTTGAAGAAGCTGTTCCCCTTTGCCCCCTGGAGGCTGACATACGAATAGGTGAGCGGCAGGCTCATGGCGAAACGGTCGAAGGCATAGCCGGGAACCACACTTATGGTGTTTGTCATGTTGTTGTATTCCGTAAGATTACCCTCGCTCCCGTCGGAACGTGTGTAGGTCTTCCCCAGATACCTGTCGGCATATATTGAATAGTACGCAGAAAAACTGAAGGGCGTCCGAAAGGAAAATGGCGCCGTATAGCCCATGCGGGCGCCGAAATTGAGGGCGCTGTCCTCCTGACCGGAGATGGATTCCACCATGGGGCCGTCCCCCTTGGTGACCACGTTGGTGTCATACTTGTAGCCCATGCCGACGGAGAAGCGCCAGGGTCTTTCCCGTTCGGCCTTGTCGGCGACTATCTTCTCGTAGTCGCGGGCGTAAAGGGCCAGGTCACTCGCAGGGTCGAGGGTGATCGTCGTCCTCAGGCGCGCCTGCGCGTCCTTGTATTTCCCCTGCTGCGTATATATGCCGGCGATCTGAAGCTCCGCCTGCTGCGTCAACCGGGCGTCAAGCTTCTTCGCCGTCTCAAAGGCCACGACGGCATCATCGGGCTTGCCGGTCTTCGTAAGGACCATGCCCTTGAGGAACTGCAGCCGGGCCGTGCTTATCCCCTCCTTTTCGGCAAAGGCGAGCCATTTCTCCGCCTCTCCGATGTCACCGTTATGGTAAAGCACGTCGACAAGCTCCACAACCCCCTCGTCGACACGGGGGGGCAATGTAGCGGCCTCCTTTAAGTAGGGCGCTGCCTCCTTGTATTTCTCCATGACCTTGTACGTAAGACCGACATAATAGGCTGTCCGGGCGGACCCCTTGTCGGCCGACCATGCCTCAAGAAAAAAAGGCAGGGCCTCTTCGTAATTCTCCTGACTGAACTCCCTTAGCCCCTGGTCAAACAGCGTCTGGCCATGGGCAAGGCAGGCCATGCAGACGAGAAAGTATATGGCCAGCAAGGAAGACATCCGTAATCGTTCCATCAACAAACCCCCGATGCACAATCCGATTGATGCGTATGTTAAGAATTATTAACCTATTAAAACTGCCTTGACAAGAAAAAGTTGGGGCCAAAACGGGCACAGACAGAGCGATTAGAGGGTCAATATTTCCGACTGCCTGAGAAAACGGATATTCTTCCTGCCCGAACGTTCGAACTCGGCGACTATCTCGGAAGCAAACACGGGCTTCATATGGGAGACATAAAAGAGCATGTCGCCAAGACCATATGAGTCAATGCTTTCCATGAGCATGGAGGGGGTCATATGACCCGACAGGGTGGCCAGGTCCGCAAGACGGTCCGGAAACGACACGTCGGCTATAATGAAGCGGATATCCTTTTCACTGCCTGCCATTTTCCAAAATCTCTTCGTAGGTCCCGTGTCCGCGGTGAACATGAAGCCCTGCCCGTCATCCTGCCTGATCACGAAACCCACCGTGTAGACCGTGTGGGTCATGAGCACGGGCACAACGCTGATCCCATCGAGGATGGTCGGCTTTTCAAGGGGGATTCCCTTAAGCCGGATGACCGCCCGCGAAACCGAAGGGATGACCGTAAAGTCAGGCCAGATACGGTTGTTGAGAAGATTGTTGGAGATGATGTCAAGCACAGGGGCGCAGCTCACCAGTTCTATGCTGTAGTCCCCCATCATGACGAGTTCGTCCACCAAAGGGAAGAGGCCCTTGACGTGATCCATGTGGGTGTGGGAAATGACAATACGCCTGATCTTCTTGAGGCCTCTGCGGCTTATCGCTTCCGTGACAGTCCCCGCATCGATGAGAAGAGAATCGTCAAGCAAAAAGGACGTGGTCCTATGCCTGCCGACAAGGTTGCCGGAGCAGCCGAGGATCTTTATACGCATCATTTGATTGTATGTGATGACTCTCCGGCCTGTCAAGGGGCCTTCCCTGACGACGACAAGAATTGCTGGATGCCGCGGTCACGATGGGGGCCGCATTCACAATAATAGCTTGACTGGACAGGCCGAAAGCATTATATTACTGACACTTAGACACTTTTTTTTGAGTTGGAGGAACACCATGCCTATCTATGAATACCAATGTGGGGAGTGCGGAAAGACTTTTGAAATATTCCAGAAGATCAGCGAAGAGCCACTCACCGAATGCAGGGTATGCAAGGGAAGGCTTACCAAGCTCATTTCCAATTGCGCATTTCACCTCAAAGGTACCGGGTGGTATGTCACGGACTACAAGAAACCGGTCGACTCCGTCGGCGGCGGGACTAATGGCAGCAAACACGTCGAAAAGACGGAAAGCGCCCCTGAACCTGTGACCGAAACAAAGACAGAGACGAAATCGGAGACTGCAAGCACAACATCGACAGGAGGCGCGGCATGACCAAGGGCGACAAGGTAACATTCTCTTTCGCAAAAAAGACCATGGAAGGGACCGTAGAGCAGGTCTTCTCAAAGACCGTCTACATAAAGGCCGATTTCCCGAAAGACAAGGGAAAGATCATCAAAAGAAAGATGAAGGACGTGAAGTAGACGGCTTCAATGGCTTGAGCCGCTTCAATGGCTTGAATGTTAAGGCAAAAATAAACCCCGGGCTAAACCCGGGGTTCCTGTTATCCATGGTCTCAAACAGTTCCTGTCAGTAGTAGTCCTGCAGGGCTCTTACCCGAAGTGTTCCGTTTTTCATCACTTCTATTGCGTTGACCACGGCTTGGGCGCCTGAGAGCGTTGTTGTGTAAGGGATCTTGTACTGGACGGCGCCGGAGCGGATGGCCACCTCGTCCACCTTGGGGTTCCTTCCGCTGGGTGTGTTGATGATGAACTGTATGCCGCCGTTCTTGATCATGTCGACGACGTGAGGCCTGCCTTCGGAAACCTTGTTGATGAAAGTGACGTCGATGCCGTTGTTGACGAGAACCTTTCCCGTACCCTTCGTGGCGTATATGGCGAAACCAAGGTCGGAAAGCTTCTTGGCGATGAAGACGACGTTCCGTTTATCCCTGTTCTTGACACTCAGGAAAACGTTCCCCCGGGAAGGAAGGTCCTGACCGGCGGCCAGCTGGGCTTTCCAGAAGGCTGACCCGAAGGTGGAGTCTATACCCATGACCTCTCCCGTTGATTTCATCTCCGGCCCCAGGATGGTATCGACGCCGACAAACTTGTTGAAGGGAAAGACAGATTCCTTCACGGCGACATGCTTCGGAACGACCTCTTTTTCAATCTTCAGTTCCTTCAACGTCTTGCCCGCCATGAGCTTGGCCGCCACCTTGGCCCACTGGACACCCGTGGCCTTGCTCACGAAAGGCACCGTGCGGCTCGCCCGCGGGTTGACTTCGAGGACGTATATCCTGTCATCCTTGACGGCGTATTGAATGTTCATGAGACCCACCACGTCGAGACCCTCGGCCAGCCGATAGGTACAGGTGCGTATCCGTTCTATGACGTCGTCATTGAGAGAGTACGGCGGCAGCGCCGATGCGCTGTCCCCGGAATGGATACCCGCCTCCTCGATGTGTTCCATGATGCCGGCCACCACACACTGCGTTCCGTCGGCGACAGCGTCGACATCGATCTCGATGGCGTCCTCAAGGAACTTGTCTATGAGGATGGGCTTTTCAGGAGAGGCCTCGGCGGCCTTGACCATAAAAGATGCCAGATCCTCGTCGTTATAGACGATCTCCATGGCCCTTCCCCCGAGCACGTAGGATGGTCTCACCACAACGGGAAATCCGATGGCAGCCGCTATCTCCCGGGCTTCTTCGAAGGAGGCTGCAATGCCGTTGTCGGGCTGGGTCAGCCCCAGATCCTTGAGGAGCTTCTTGAACTTGTCCCTGTCTTCTGCAAGATCGATGCTTTCCGGCGTGGTCCCGATGATCCTGACCCCCGCTTTCTTGAGGGCCGTCGCCAGGTTGAGCGGCGTCTGGCCGCCGAACTGCACGATGACTCCATCAGGACGCTCCTTGTTTGCTATGTCCAGAACATTCTCAAAGGTGAGGGGCTCGAAATAAAGCTTGTCCGAGGTATCGTAATCGGTGCTCACCGTTTCGGGATTCGAGTTGACCATGATCGTCTCATAGCCCAGTTCCTCAAGGGCAAAGGCGGCATGGACGCAGCAGTAGTCGAATTCTATTCCCTGTCCTATCCTGTTGGGACCGCCTCCCAGGATCATGATCTTCTTCCTGTCGGAGACGCGCGATTCGTCCTCCTCGTCGTAGGTGGAGTAAAAATAGGGAGTGTAGGCCTCGAATTCGGCGGCACAGGTATCGACAAGCTTGAAAACGCTCTTCAGCCCCATCTTTTCCCTGAGCGACCTGATCTCGTTCTCGTCAGCGCCCAGGATTTCACCGATCTGCTTGTCGGAGAAGCCGAGTCTTTTTGCCTGTCTTAGAAGCTCACCCGGCAGGGCGGCGGGCCCGTCACCGATGCAGGCTTCCAGTTCCTTCTCGAAGAGAACGATCTCCTCGATGTTCTTGAGGAACCAGGGGTCGATCTGCGAGATATCGTGGATCTCTTCGATGCCCATTCCGAGGCGCAGCGCGTGCCTTACATAGAATACTCTCTCTGCGTTGGGCGTGATGAGTTTTTGTCTTACCTGTTCGAGGTCGTCCTTGCCGGCAAGCCGGTCGTGCACAAGACCCGACCTGCCCACTTCGAGAGACCTCAAGCCCTTTTGAAAGGCTTCCTTGAAGGTCCTGCCGATCGACATGGCTTCGCCGACGGACTTCATTGATACCGTAAGGGTCTCGTCGGCGCCCCTGAACTTCTCGAAGGTGAACCGGGGTATCTTGACGACGCAATAGTCTATAGTGGGCTCGAAGGACGCCGGGGTCTGTTTCGTGATGTCGTTGGGTATCTCGTCGAGGGTGTACCCGATGGCGAGTTTCGCCGCTATCTTGGCAATGGGGAAACCCGTCGCCTTCGAGGCCAGGGCGGAGCTCCTCGACACCCGGGGATTCATCTCGATGACAACCATCCTGCCGTCTTCGGGGTTCAAGGCGAACTGGACATTGGAGCCGCCCGTCTCGACTCCGATCTCCCGGATGATCTTGATCGATGCGTCGCGCATCAGCTGGTATTCCTTGTCGGTGAGGGTCTGGGCGGGGGCGACGGTGATGCTGTCCCCCGTATGGATACCCATGGGGTCGAGGTTCTCGATGGAGCAAATGATGACCACGTTGTCGTTTCGGTCGCGCATCACCTCGAGCTCGAATTCCTTCCAGCCGATAACAGATTCCTCGATGAGTATCTCCGTGATAAGGGAGCTTTCAATCCCCCTCACGGCGAGGACCTCGAACTCCTCCACGTTGTAGGCCACGGACGCACCGGTACCGCCCAGGGTGTAGCTGGGGCGGATGATAAGGGGAAAACCAATCTGGCGCGCCACAGCGCGCGCCTCTTCCATTGCGTAGGCGAGACCGCTTCTCGGGACCTCGAGGCCTATCTTCTCCATGGCGGCCTTGAACTCCTCCCTGTTCTCGGCCTTCCTGATAGCACCGTAATCGGCCCCGATAAGCTCGACACCGTACTTCTCAAGGATGCCGCGTTCGCTAAGGATGGTGGCAAGGTTAAGACCCGTCTGTCCGCCCAGGGTGGGAAGGATGACGTCCGGTCTTTCGGTCTTTATGATCTCTTCGATGACCTCGGGTATCAGGGGCTCCACGTAGACCCTGTCCGCCATGTCCGGGTCCGTCATTATCGTCGCCGGGTTGGAGTTGACAAGGATGACTCTGTAGCCTTCTTCGCGGATGGCCTTGCAGGCCTGACTCCCCGAATAGTCGAATTCGCAGGCCTGGCCTATGACGATGGGCCCCGACCCGATGATGAGCACGCTCTTGATGTCCGTCCTTTTAGGCATTTCTTTCCTTCCTGAAACTCTCCATCATCTTCCGGAACTTTTCGAAAAGACCGTAGGAGTCATGGGGACCGGGCGACGCCTCGGGGTGATACTGCACGGAAAAGATGGGATACATCTCATGCTCGATGCCTTCGGCGGTGCCGTCGTTGAGGTTCACATGGGTCACCCGGACGGCCTGTCCCTTGATCGAATCTACGTCAACGGCAAACCCGTGGTTCTCCGAGGTTATGTACACCTTGCCCGTCGCCGTTTCCCTGATGGGCTGGTTGGCGCCGCGGTGGCCGAACTTGAGCTTGTACGTCCTGCCGCCCAGTGCAAGTCCAAGGAGCTGCTGGCCCAGACAGATGCCGAAGATCGCGGCCCGGCCGAAGAGCTTTTCTATCTCCCTGATGGCATAGGGAACCGCCTCGGGGTCTCCCGGACCATTGGAGAGGAGGACCCCGTCGGGCCTCATGGCAATGATATCCTCCGCCTTCGTGTCCGAGGGCACTACTGTGACGCGGCAGCCTTTTTGACGCAGGATCCTCAGAATGTTCCTCTTGACACCGAAGTCCATGACGACGCAGTGGAGCAAAGACCCGGCCGTGTCACCGGCGGGCTCACCCTCAAATTCATAGGGAGCCTTGCAGGTCACGCCGCTTACGAGGTCTACCCCCACTATCCCCCGGGAACCCTTAGCCTTTCTCACCAGGCTGTCCCTGTCGTGGTCCGTGGTGGAGATGATGCCCCTCATGACACCACGCACCCTGAGGTGGCGGGTGAGCGCCCGTGTGTCTATCTCTTCGACGGCGACGATATTATGTTTGTGAAAATAGTCTCCGAGGTCGCCCGTCGCTCTCCAGTTGCTCGTTATCCGGGAAAACTCCCGCGCGATAAAACCCTCGACCTTGGGACCGTCGGATTCGACGTCCTCATCATTGACACCATAATTCCCGATCAGCGGATAGGTCATGGTGACGATCTGTCCTTTATAGGAAGGATCGGTCATAATCTCCTGGTAGCCGGTCATGCTCGTATTGAATACGATCTCGCCTTCTTTCTCTCCCTCGGGGCCGAAACTTCTTCCTTCGAAAATCGTCCCATCCTCGAGTGCAACAAGAGCCTTCATCGTTTTCCCCCGCAGGTCTTCACGCAAACACCGCATATGTGATGGCCGATGTTGCGCTCTTTTCTGAACCTGTTCAACATCTCGTAGCACCCGTGGTGGTCAAAGTCGAACCTCTCCGTCTTTATCGCTCCCGCGGGACATGCAGCGACACAGGCCATACAGCCCGAGCAGTCCCGGTCCAATTCCCTGTTCACTTGAAGGGGCATGTCCGTGAGGACACTATTGTACCTCACCTGCGACCCGAACAGGGGATGAACAAGAAGATTGTTGCGGCCTATCCAACCGAGACCCGCCATGACCCCGATCTTTTTATGATTGATGTGTCCCCGCTGGCTCTGCCAGTCAATTACCTGCGAAGCAGCGAAGGGGATTGCCCTGAACCCTTCCCTTTCTATCGATCTGCCGAGAAAATATCCGATCATGTCAAGCCTGTAGTTAAGCTGGCGGTAGTGGTGGAGGTACAACTGGGTCGGACCGTCCTTCAGGGTCTCCAGGACCCCTACCGAAAGTACAATGCCAAAAGACACCGCAAATGGTAACTCCCTCGCCGTGAGATCGCCGATACCCGTTATTTCCTCACCGTAGCGGGACATGTCGGCAATTCCGAAGGTATCGACCTCCAGGTCGTGGAGCCATCTTTCGATCATCCCGTTATGGTGCGCCCTTCCCTCTTCCTTGCTCATAGTATTCCCTTCTTTTTGAAATGCACCATCAATGCGGTGATGGACGCTGGGGTGACCCCGGGGATGCGCAACGCCTGGCCGAGCGTCGACGGCCTGACCCTCAGGAAACGTTCGACCACCTCCCGGGAGAGTCCCGAAACCTCATTGTAATCCAGATCCCGGGGTATCCTTCTGTCATCGAGTTTCTTCGTTCTGGCCACGAGTTCAAGCTGGCGGTCGGTGTAGCCCTGATATTTCACATCCACCTCCACCTGGTATGCTATGTCGCCGTCGACATCCCGCAGTCCTTCGTGAATGCGCTTTACATCATCGAAGCAGACGCCGGGCCTCCGCAGGAGGTCTTCAAGGGTCACCGGGTTCGTTATCGCCTCGAAACCATTCTCGCCGAGCAGTCTCTGTGTCTGCCTTGCGGGCTTGAGGCGCACACCCCGAAGGAGCGAGAAGGTCTCGCCGATCTTTCTTCTTTTCTCGCGGGCTCTTCCATGACGCGCATCGCCCACGACACCGATCTCATGTCCCTTTTCCGTCAGCCTCAGATCCGCGTTGTCCTCTCTGAGCAAAAGCCGGTGCTCGGCACGGGATGTAAACATCCGGTAGGGTTCGTCGACACCTTTCGTTACAAGGTCGTCGATGAGGACACCGATGTACGCCTCGTGCCGGCCGAGCACGAAGTCCTTCGCCCCCCGCAGCCTGAGGGCGGCATTGATGCCCGCCATGAGTCCCTGCGCGGCCGCCTCCTCGTAGCCCGTGGTCCCGTTTATCTGGCCCGCCAGGTAGAGGTTCGCCACCAGTTTGGTCTCCAGGGTCGGGTAGAGCTGGGTAGGATAGACGAAGTCGTACTCTATCCCGTAGCCCGGCCGTGTTATCCGCACCTCTTCCATGCCCTCGATGGTTCTGAGCATCGCCATTTGTATATCCAGCGGCAGGCTTGTCGAAAGACCGTTGGGATAGTGTTCGACGGTGTCGAGACCCTCGGGCTCGATGAAGATGCGGTGCCTCGGCCTGTCGTTGAACCGCACTATTTTGTCCTCTATGGACGGACAATACCGGACTCCTGTCCCCTTTATGACTCCCGTGAACAGGGGGGAACGGTCAAAGCCGGTGCGGATCGCGTCGTGGGTCCGCTCGTTCGTATAGGCAAGGTAACAGGGAACGAGCCTGTTCTTCACCTCCTGCGTCATGAAAGAGAACGGAACGGGCGGGTCGTCGCTTGGCTGAGGGACCATCTTCGAGAAATCGATCGTCCGGCCGTCAAGCCTCGGGCAGGTGCCGGTCTTCAGTCTGCCCAGCTGGAAACCGAGTTCGCGGAGATTATCCGACAAACCGACAGATGGCATGTCGCCCAACCTTCCCCCTTCGAAATGCTCAAGTCCAACGTGGATGAGGCCCTTGAGAAAGGTCCCGGTAGTCACGATGACAGCCGCCGCCCACAGACGTTCTCCCAACAGCGTCTCCACCCCCGCGGCGGCGCCTTTTTCGGTGAGCACTCTCTGGACAACTCCCTGGCGTATCGAAAGACCCTCTGTCTCTTCGAGCCTTCTTTTCATCCTCCGGGCATAGCGCGCCATGTCCGTCTGTATCCTCGTCGCCCGCACCGCGGGGCCCTTCTTCATGTTGAGGACCTTGAACTGTATGCCCGTCGCATCGGTATTGAGACCCATTTCTCCGTCCAGGGCATCGATCTCCCTGACGAGGTGGCCCTTGCCGAGACCGCCCACGGCAGGGTTACAGGACATGAATGCGATGTGGTCCAGGTTGATGGTGAGAAGAAGCGTCTTAGCGCCCATGCGAGCCGCGGCAAGCGCCGCCTCGCATCCGGCATGACCCGCCCCCACTATGATTATGTCATAAGTATCCATGCCCTATGTCCGAAAAGCCGTATATTTTAGCAGAAATCGCGCCCTTTTTCCACCTGGTTCGATAATAACGCATTATCACTGTTCAATTATTCTTATACACATGATAGGATGAAAGAAAAAGGGGACCGGGAGGGTCATATGGAAGAAAAGGCCATCGGCGTCGTTGTCAGGTATTTTGCCAAGATCGGGGTTGCAGCCATCAGGATCACCGACGGCGGACTCAAAGTGGGTGACCGTATCAGGATAAAAGGGCATTCGACAGACCTCGAGGAGAACATCGAATCGATGCAGGTGGAACACGAAAATGTTCAGGAGATCGGCCCGGGGACCGATGTGGGAATAAAGGTCAAAGAAAGGGTCCGCGAGCACGACGTTATCTATCTCCTGGCATAGACGGGCACGACAGGCCGGGATCTTGACGAGGGGAGCCGCCGGTCTTATCCGGCGGCAGAGGGGTATTTTCGCTGTTCAGGGCTGACAGGCACGTCCTTCTATGCTATAAAATACGTTAAAGATCCTAAGGAAAACGGAGGAGTGATGGAAGACAAAGAATTGATGCAGCGTTTTCTGGATGTTTTCGAGACGGCGACCCCCATTCTTGACGACCTCAAGAAAGGATTTTTCACCCAGCAGGCGGGGCTTATACAGGAATGCGAAAGGAAATTCGGCGACCTTCTCATTTCGCGCGTTCCCTACGTCGAAAAGGTCATCGGGGAAAAGGAGAAGAGCGAGGCGGACAAGAAATATGTAAGGCTCCTCCCCGCACTGCAGACAATCGCTCTCGCCATCGAAAACCTCATGTACAAGATGGAGGCGAAGATTGTGTCGAATATCCTTTTCAGTGAGAAGGCGCTCTCGGAGATCCGCGACCTCTACAGCCTCATGCAGGAGCAGTTCCGTGACACGAAAGATTACATCATCACGAAGAATCCCGGCCTTCGCGACGCAATCAGGCAGCACATGGAAAGAATGTTCAAGATGATCGAAGAACTGGCCATAGTTCATCAGAACAGGCTCATTACAGGAATATGTATGCCCCAGGCATCCTACCTCTACCTTGACATAACCGATTCATTGAAAAGGATCACCAGGGGACTCGTCGATTTTGCCGATAGGGTTTAGTTGTTGGGGATTTCGCGTCAGGAGCTTGCCCATTCGATCGCAGGCGGTGACATCGCAGGCAAACTGGCTGGATGTCCCTTCAAGGGGGGCGTCTTTCTCGTGGGAGGGGCCATACGGGAGATCGCCCTCGGAAGGGAACCTCGGGACTATGACTTTGCTCTCTCCGATGCCGGCGACCTGAAACACCTCGAGCAGACTTTCGGCAAACGTTCCTTCCTTCTCGGAAAGAAACCCATCCAGACACACCGGATAGTAGCCGGCGATACGGTCCTTGACGTTACCATCCTCGAGGAGACCATCGAAAAAGACCTCAAGCGCAGGGATTTTACGATGAACGCCGTGGCCTTCGATATACGCCATGGCACCATTATCGACCCCCTGGATGGCCTACACGACATCGAAAGAGGCTTCATTCGCTATCCCAACCCCGATACCATCGCCAGCGACCCGCTGAGAATGCTCAAGTCAGTCCGTCATTTCGCCGCCCTCGAAGGCTTCACGCTCGATCCCGAGCTCATCGAAGCAATGACCTCTTCGCGCCAGCTCATCGGAAAGACAGCGCCGGAAAGGATCAAGCACGAACTGGACCTCATTATGGTCTCCGAGGGCGTCTGGCGCGCAGTAGACATGCTCACGAGAACGGGGCTCATCTTCGAGATCTTCCCCGAGCTCGAAACCCTCCGCATCATGGATGTGGAAAAGCACTTTTCCCTCGAGACCTTAGGTCACACCCTTCTGGGATTCTCCTTCCTCCACACCCGCGGCGGACGCTATCTGGCCAACCGGGCCGCGGCGAAAGACGTAGGGTATGCTCTTCTTTTTCACGACCTGGGGAAGGCCCACACTTACTCCTACGACGAGGTCAAGGGTCTCGTCCACTTCTTCAACCACGAGCGCCGATCAAAGGATATTGCCTGTGCCATCATGGAAAGGCTGCGCTTCAGCACGCATGAGACAAAACGGATATCCTCGCTGATAGAGCACCACATGCGCATCTTTCTTATCAGTTCTCCGGAGGCGACGGAAAAAGCGATACGACGGCTCATTTATAAGATGGGCGACCTCACCCCGGAGCTCATAGCACTCACGCTTTGCGACATGTACGGAAGTTCCGGGGGGGAAGAGAATCCTTCGACGTACCAGGTCGTTCAGAACTGCGATTCCATCCTGGCGGCATGGTATGAATCAAAAAAAGAACCCTTGCCGAGGCTCCTGTCCGGCAACGACCTCCTCGCCGCAGGCTTTGCGGAAGGCCCCATGGTAGGAAGGTGTCTCGACACCATCCGCGACAAACAAATAGCCGGCGAACTAAGGACCCCCGAAGAAGCCCTGCGATTCGCGGAAGAGCTCCTGAAAAGTCCAGTAACCCCACTCAAGGAGAACCAAACAAATGATCCTTGAAGACGGGTCCTATAGATCCTACGTATCCTATATGTCTTACAGGTCCTGTCTTTCCTGCAGGTCCTATTACAAAGAGTCCTTTTCTACCCCATGAAACGCTCCGTCACATCACTTCCCCTGCACACCGGCCGGGCGCCGGCGTGGCTTTTTGACAAAATGAAGCGGCTCTGCGGGGCCCTTACCGAGATCATCGTCATCGAATATGGCCCTCGCGAGCTCCTTGCCCGCCTCGCGGACCCGCTTTGGTTCCAGGCACTTGGCTGCGTCGTCGGTTTCGACTGGCACTCGAGTGGCCTGACGACAACTCTTTGCGGGGCCTTGAAGGAAGGATTGGCAACGCTCGGTGACGACGTGCCGCTGGCCATATGCGGAGGCAAGGCGAAGCGGGCCATCAAGACGCCCGACGATATCCGGGTTTATGGCGAACGGTGGGGCATCGATGTGGCCGACATGATCACCATGAGCAAACTCTGCGCCAAGATAGATAACACCGCCGTTCAGGACGGCTATAATCTCTATCATCACACCTTCCTCTTTACACCCGACGGCTCCTGGGCGATCATCCAGCAGGGGATGAACGGCGGGAAGAAAGATGCAAGGCGTTACCAGTGGCTCTCCCGCGACAATCTCGACATCATGTCCGATCCCCATACGGGTATAACCTGCGACCGCACACAGGAAGTCCTCAACTTCGTCGCAAGTCAGAGCGCCGATGCCAGGGGCGCCGTCGTCGATTTCGCCTCGCAAGACCCCGACAGTATGGCAAGAACATGGCAGGATATCGCCCTATCCATGCCGAAGCGCCACTACATATCTGCCGGGGACGTGAACACGGGGCGCCTCGTAAAGGCCTTCAAAACCATTCATGATGCGCATCCCCAATCCTTCATGGACCTCCTGGAAATACGCGGTGTCGGCCCCCGGACAATGGGCGCCCTCGCCCTGGTATCGGAACTCGTCTACAACACACCGCCGAGCTTCAAGGACCCGGCCCGTTTCAGCTTCGCCCACGGCGGAAAGGACGGATACCCCTTCCCCGTCGACAGACCCACCTACGAACACTCCATCGATTTCCTCAAAACCTGCATAGACAAGGCAAAGATGGGAGACAGGGACAAAATCGACGCCTTCAAAAGACTCGGAAAGTCGTTTTAAGTTTTAAGTGTTAAGCAGATGGCGCCGTTTCTATCCTTTAACGCTCAAACGGTTCAAGCCGCTCAAGCGGCTGCAACCGTCTGTTCAGTATTCCGGCTCACCCTGCTTCGTGATCCTCTTGTACTCTTTGAGGTCAAGGGCATGGTCAGTACCGGGCTCGATGGTGGCATCTTTGGAATAGCCATAATTCGACCAGTATCCCGTGCCGCCCTTGTCAAGGAATTCGAGCCTCACGATCGTCTTCACACTCTTGTAGCCGTACTTCGACGGCATGAGGAGGCGAAGGGGCCCTCCATACTCGGGCGGAAGGGGACGGTCATTCATTTCGTAGGCAAAAAGAACGCGGGGTTTAAACAGCTCTTCGTTGCTGTGACAATGGACGACGGAGGTGTCCTTCTGGAAATATGTTCCGCCCCTTCCCGTACCGGTCACGTCGAGCCCCGACATGATGAGACGGTTCTGTTCCTCCCGGGGGATGGCACACATTTCCTCCTCGGCAAGGTACTTGTGAGGGACAAAGGAACTGTCGAAGGAGTCGAGGTCGACATCGTCGCCAAAGGTTGCTTTCTTGTCGAGTGCCCGGCGGGCCTTTTGTTCAAGTTCTTCTACATTGTACATTTCACACACTCCTCGTAACCCAGTTGTCCGATACACTGAAATATTTCACGGGGATTTCCCGCGCAGGCGAGAACCCCGTTGTAAAGTACCTGGCCCTTGTCAGCGGGGACGTAATCGAGAATATAACCTGTGTGCGTGATGATGAGCCCCATCTTGGTGCGCTCCTTCCATTGCTGGGCGACAGGTTTTGTATTCCCCGCTTTCGGCGACTCTTTCTCCAGGATCTGGGCTATCGTAGTCCCGATGAGGGCCATATTCTCTATGTCGACGCCGGATTCGGGTTCATCAAAAAGCATGAGATCCGGGTTCTGGGCCTTGAGCTGGAGGAGTTCAGAGCGTTTGATCTCTCCGCCGGAGAAGCCGGCGTTGATGTCCCTGTCGAGGAAGTCCTCAAAATTGAGGGACCGAGCCAGCTCCACGGCATCGACCTTTCTCTTCGCGCAGATATCGATAATCTGCCGTGTCTTGAGGCCGTTTATAGTGGGCGGCCGCTGGTAGGACATGCCGATCCCGAGGGCGGCCCGTTCGTTAAGCGGGGCGTGGGTTATATCCGTCCCCTTGAAGGTTATCTTCCCTTTCTTGACGATGTATTGCGGATAGCCCATGATGGTCATGAGAAGGGACGTTTTGCCGGACCCGTTGGGACCGAAAAGGATATGGGTCTCTCCCGGCCTGATTTCAAGATCGATGTCTTTGAGAAGCGTCCTTCCCGCCAGTTCCACCTGCAAATTTTCGATTGTCAACATTGCCTACTCCTTTTTAGAGGCTCTGGAACGTTCCTGAATTTAATTATTTACTTTTGTTTGTCAAGGGTCAAGGCTATACTTGATTTTATGAATATCTTTAAGGAAATGGACAGACGGGATGTGATGCGTTTCATCTGTGTTCTCGGCATATCCTTCCTCA
>Ga0351928_1068_pt1 | contig 17600 bp, 13 predicted proteins | sample BONcelHT113001E8_FD_206858 | JGI IMG/M metagenome (GOLD analysis project Ga0351928, IMG submission 206858) | Enriched cells from coal bed in the Powder River Basin, Montana, United States - BONCAT cells T11 rep2 HSBNCT.T11.300.1.E8 ... | reverse complement strand
GTCGAGAAAGCCCAGGAGGAACTCAAGAAGAAAGAGAACGTGGCGGCCCAAATACCCCAGGCGGCTCTGGCGCGAGCCGAAACGCGCCTGAAGATCGCCAAGAGAACCACCAAGTAAGAACCCGTAGTCTATAGGGTCTATAGAGTCTATAGTGTCTATAGACAGCCATCGGCCGGTCAGACCTCCCTTAGTCGGTTAGACCCTGTAGACTCATCCTTGTAATCATCGTACTCCTAGTGTTTTGGTATAATCATTCCTATGTCTACTTACACGATCCAGGGCGGAGTCCCTCTAACCGGTTCCGTTAACGTACACGGAGCCAAGAACGCCGCGTTGAAGCTGATGGCGGCCTCGATCCTCACCGAAGACACCTGCGTCATCCGAAACGTGCCTGATATCAAAGACGTCAGGACAATGATCGATGTCTTGAACTGCTTGGGAGCAGAGGCCGATTACCGGCCCGACGGGGTAATCACGATCATGGCGGACGGTGGATTGAAGGACAGAGCGCCCTATGAGCTTGTCAGCCAGATGCGCGCCTCCATTATCGTCCTCGGTCCGCTCCTGGCCCGTCTGGGGCGCGCTCACGTTGCCTTACCCGGCGGCTGTAATATCGGCTCCCGTCAGATCGATATGCATCTGGCCGGATTGAAACGGATGGGCGTAAAAATCACCACCGAGCACGGCTACATCGAGGGGGTGGACGGGCGGCTTCGCGGCGCCAGGATTCCGCTCGATTTTCCCAGCGTGGGCGCGACGGAGAACGTTTTAATGGCCGCCGCTCTGGCCAAAGGCACGACGGTCATCGAGAACGCGGCGCGCGAACCCGAGATAATCGAACTGGTCGACTTCCTTCTAGCCATGGGCGCCGAAATCCGGGGCGCCGGCTCGTCGGAAATAGTAATCGAGGGCGTCGAGAAGCTGCGCGGCGTTGAGCATACGGTCCTGCCCGACCGGATTGAAGCCGGAACATTGCTGCTGGCCGGGGCCATTACGGGCGGAGAGATAACGATTGCCGGCGCGGTTGCGGCCGACCTTAGGCTGGTTCTGGATAAACTTGTCGAGACGGGGGCAACGATCAGCGAAAGCCCGGCAGGAATCACCATAAAGGGCCCCAAACGCCCCCGTTCCATAGATATCGCTACGCTTCCCTTCCCGGGTTTCCCGACCGACCTGCAGCCTCTTATGGCCGCCTACCTGGCCAAGGCCAAGGGAACCAGCGTCTTGACGGAAAACGTGTTTGAAAATCGTTTCATGTATATCGATGAACTTAACCGGATGGGCGCGGATATTAAGCTGGACGGCCATCATGCCGTAATCAGAGGGGTGCCCGGTTTGAGCGGAGCGCCCGTTCGGGTTCCCGACCTAAGAGCCGGAGCGGCTTTGATAATCGCGGGTCTGGCGGCGGAGGGCGAGACCATTGTCTACGACAGCGGCCACATCGAGCGCGGTTACGAGAACTTGGATGAAAAACTGAAAGACCTGGGCGCGCACATTACCCGGGTAGAATAAGAGTACGAGGAGTACGTAGAGTACGACGAGTACGAGGAAACGTTGTACTCCTTGTAATCATCGTACTCATTGTACTCATATCGTGAGGAGCAGCCATGTTGACAATGCCGTTAGACCGCGACGAAATCATGAAGATTATTCCGCATCGGGATCCGTTTCTTTTGCTGGACGAGGTTTTAGAGATGGAACCCGGGGTCAGGACTGTGGCAATCAAGAGGCTGACCGGCCGGGAATTCTGGTTCGTCGGACATTTTCCCGAGTATCCCGTTATGCCGGGCGTATTGATCGTCGAGGCGCTGGCCCAGGCCGGAGCGGTCGCGATCCTCAGTCTGCCGGTTAATAAGGGCAAGATAGCGTTCTTTGCCGGTATCGACAAGGTCAGGTTCAAGAAACAGGTTCTCCCGGGCGATGAGCTGCGTTTGGAATGCGAGATCATCAAGGTCAAGGGGCCGATCGGCAAGGGTTCCGCCAGGGCGACCGTCAACGGTCAGCTTGCGGTGTCCGGAGAACTCATATTCGCCGTTCAATAGGTTACAAAAGGCGGCTGTGAGGCTGTTTATGGTATCATATTGACTTCGAGATGGCTAAACACAAAAGAACATCTGACCCCGCGTTGGATACCGGCATAAAACCACAAAAAACCACCACCAGACGGCGCATAATCATCAGGCGGATCATGGTAATAACGATTGCCTTACTGCTTGTCGGCGTCGGAGCCGCATTCGGTTATGTCAAGTTCCTTGAAGGCAAGATGAAACCGAAGGGGCTTATGGCCAGGGCGATTGCGGCCGTTATCAGCAAACCCGTGCCTAAAGAGCCTGTCAATTTCCTGATTCTGGGCGCCGACGCGACGGAAGACGATCCGACCGGCCGCTCCGACAGCATCATCCTGGTGCGCGTGAATTTCGAGAAGAAGACGGCCACGATGGTCTCCATCCCCCGGGACTTCCGGGTAGATATTCCGGACAACGGTTTGGACAAGATCAACCACGCTTATCACTTCGGCGGTCCCGCTCTGACCATAAAGACCGTAGAGGAATATACCGGTCTGGACATACACCACTACGCCGTCGTCAATTACGAAGGATTCGTCAATATCGTCAACACCCTGGGCGGAGTCGAGGTAGACGTCAAGGAAGATATGGTAGACGATGAGCTGGGAGAGCCGATAGACAAAGGTCTGCAGCGTTTGGACGGCAACCAAGCGCTTTTCTACGTGCGCTACCGTAACACCGCTATGGGCGATTTTACCCGTATCGAAGACCAACAGAATTTCGCCCGTTCGCTGATCAACGAATCGACCAGGATCCAGACCGCCTTCAAGATCCCGTCTCTGGTCAACACCCTCACCGAGTTCATCCAGACAGACATGTCATTGGCCGAGATACTTGAGTACGCCAATGCCGCCAGGTCGTTCAAGCAGGAAAACTTCAATACGGTTATGTTGCCCGGTATCCCCGGCAACATCGAAGGCGTGAGTTACGTCATTCCGGAGCAGGACAAAGTAGATATGATTCTGGCCGCGGTCAGGGCTGACCAGCCCATCGATCCGCTGCTCCTCGAGGATGTCTATCCCGGCGATGTCAATGTCAAGGTATTAAACGGGAGCGGGGTCGAAGGCAGCGGCGGCGAAGTGGCGGATATTCTGGGTAACGCGGGATATAACATTGTTCTTTTGGGGAACGCCGACCGCAACGATTACGCCGCCTCTATCATCTACTATGCCAAGGCCGACCACGCCAAAGCCCTTAAGTTAAAGAGCGACCTCAAGGAGGATTTACCGGACGTCAAGCTGACCGAGTCAAGCACGTTAGACCCATCCGTGCACGTGATCGTCATCGTCGGTAAGGACTATAAGTGAAGTTCCGGTTAAATCATCTGCCTCAGATATTCTTCGACGCGCTTCTTCTTGTCATAGCCTTATACGCGTCGTTCCTCCTTCGATTCGAAGGATCTATTCCAGCCGGCGACCTTGACCTCTTTCGGGCCAGTCTGCTCGTTATCGTTCTCATCAAGCTGGTCGTATTCTTTATCTCCGGGTTGTACGATCGCATGTGGCGTTATGTCAGCACGCGCGAGCTTCGGGTCTTATCCCTAGACGTTATCATCAGTTCCGCGATAGCTGTTATCACCCTGTACTACGTGAGCCAGACCGGTTTCCCCCGATCCGTCATTATCATCGACGCGTTACTGACCGTCTTCCTGGTCGGCGGCGCTAGATTCACCGTCAGATATCTATATGAACTGCAAAAACATCGCAGCGTGATGGCCGAATCAGTGCCCGCCCTGATTTTTGGCGCGGGCGACAGCGGCGAGGTCATAGTCCGGGAGATGTTGAAGCATCCGGAAGTGAAATACGACCCCGTCGGGTTTGTCGACGACGACCCGGCCAAGCAAGGTCGCCGCATTCACGGCGTCCAGGTTCTGGGAACCCACAAGGACATAGTCAGACTGGCGGCCAAGAACGAAGTCGAAGAGGTCATCATCGCTATCCCGTCGGCCCCCAGTTCGGTTATCCGCGACACGGTCGCCCTATGCGAAGCGGCCGGCGTAAACTGCAAGACGCTGCCGGGCGTGTTCGAGTTGATTGACGGAACCGTGGGATTGAACCAGATCCGCGCCATCAACGTAGAGGATTTGCTCGGACGGGAGCCGGTCAAACTCGATATTGCCGAATCGTCCGCTTATCTTTCGGGCGCCGTTGTCCTGGTTACGGGCGGGGCGGGTTCTATAGGCAGCGAGCTGTGCCGCCAGATAGCCCGATTCCGGCCTAAACAGCTCATCATAATGGACCATAACGAAAACGACACATATTACCTGATGATGGAGATGAACCAGAAATACCCCGAGCTTGACCTGAAGATAGTGATCGGTGACATAAAGGACGCGGCCCTGCTCGACTATACCTTTGACAGGTTCAAGCCGGACGTTGTGTTCCATGCGGCCGCCCACAAACACGTGCCGCTGATGCAGGAAAACATCATCGCGGCCGTCGGCAACAATATTACCGGCAGCAAGAACCTGATGTACGCCGCCGAGAGGCATGGCGTCAAACGTTTCGTTCTGATATCGACCGACAAAGCCGTCGATCCGACCGGTATCATGGGCACGACCAAGCGTATCGCCGAGATGATTCTCCAGTCTAGAAACAAGAACAGCAAGGCGGCGACGACCTTTATGGCGGTCCGTTTCGGCAACGTGATCGGCAGCAACGGCAGCGTCGCTCCGATATTCCGCCGGCAGATCGAGGCGGGCGGTCCGGTCACCGTTACCCACAAAGACGCGACCCGATATTTCATGAGCGTCAGCGAGGCGGCCAAACTGGTGCTCCAGGCGGGAGCCTTGGGGCGGGGGGGCGAGGTATTTCTGCTTGATATGGGAGAACCGGTTAAGATCGTCGACCTGGCCAGAAACCTGATCCGCCTAAGCGGTCTCAGGCCGGACGTCGACATCAAGATCGAGTTTACCGGTTTACGCCAAGGCGACGCCATCACCGAAGATCTGGTCGGCTCGGAGGAAACGGTCGAGAAAACAAAGCAAGATAAGGTCCTTATGGTCCTGGACGGAGGCTTTGATTACGCCGCATTTAAGGGCCAACTAGATAAGCTGGAGAAGCTGGCAGGCGAGCATGACGTCGCCGGTATCGACAGCCAACTTCACGCAATTGTTCCGACGTTCAAGAAGATAACATAGTAGAGCGGAGCAGAATGAGTCTATTGAGTCCGACCGTTCGAGGGCGTCTAGAGGGTCTATTGGCCGAGCGTCGTCTATAGCGTCTATCTATGCACCCATGACCCTATAGACCTTATAGACACCATAGACTACTGAAGTCATCGTTGTCATTGCGAGGAGGCCATAAAAGGTTGCCGACGAAGCAAACTCCCATCGACGTAAGTGTAATCATCGTAAACTACAATACCAGGGAACTTCTCTTATCCTGTCTGAAGTCGGTTTTTGACAGCCGCGACGCCGGCTCGACCGAGGTCATCGTCGTCGATAACGCGTCCATCGACGGCAGCCGGGACGCGGCTAGAACAAACTTTCCGCAAGCCAAAGTAATCGAGAACGCCGAGAACATCGGGTTTTCCGGCGCCAATAACCGCGCGTTCGGAGTCGCCAAAGGGCGATTCCTTCTGCTTCTTAACAGCGACGCGGAGCTTAGGCCGGACGGCATAAGGCTCTTGCGAGATTTCATGGAGAAACATCCGGAGGCGGGAGCGGCCGGACCGAGGCTTGTCTACGACGACGGCACGACCCAGCCGTCCGTCGACAGCGCGCCAAACCTGTTTACCGAGTTTCTGCACCTGTTCGGCCTAAAGCGTCTGCTGCCGGGCGAAAAAGCGAGACGCGCCGCGGCGCCCGTTATGCGTAAGCTTGGCGGCAAGACGGTGGGGACTTATTTTACGACATACGCGGGCGATTTGAATCCGATAGAGGTAGACTGCGTCAGCGGCGCCTGCATGATAGTCAGGAGGGAAGTCGCCGAACGGACGGGCGGGCTGGATACCGAGTTCTTCATGTATATGGAAGACATGGACTGGTGCGTCCGGATGAAGGAGGCCGGCTTTAAGGTCTTCTATATCCCCGAGGTGGAAGTGACGCATCGGGTCGGCGCCAGCGGCAGCGAAGGCGAAGACGGGATCGATAACCATATTTTGGCTGAACGCTACCGGAGCCGCCTGATGTTCTTCAAGAAACACCGCGGATCCGGCGCTTTATTGTTCGAACGTATTATGATGGTCTTATCGTTCGGAGCGCGCTGGCCGTTCAGCCGGCGAAGAAAAGCGTACGGGAGGATAATCGGGATGGCGTTATCGGGACGGGACGCAAAATGAAGATATTGTTTTTGACGAGCCGGTTTCCGTATCCGCCTTTTCGCGGCGATAAGCTGCGGGTATTCAACCTTATAAAGGAATTTAGCCGGGACCACGAAATAATCCTGGCGACGTTCGCCGAACCCGAGGACGGACAGCATTACGCGGACCTCAAACGATATGTCTCAAGGATCGAGGCCGTCAGATTCAATAAACTTAAGGCCTATCTTAATTGCGCGGCCCATCCGTTCAGCCTGACGCCCCTCCAGGTTTACTATTATCAATCGGCTGAAATGAAACGGGTCGTCGCGAAGCTGATGGCCGAGGAAAAGCCTGACGTTATCCACGCGCACCTGATCCGAATGGCGCCATACGCCATAGAATACGCCGAGACGCCAAAGGTCTTGGACATATGCGACTCGATGACCTTGAACTACGAGAGATTCCTAACCTACCGGCGTGACCTGGCTGCGCCCGTCTATCGCCACGAGCAGAAGCGGACAAGGGCTTATGAAACGACCGTTCCGGCGATGTTTGACGCCAGCGTCGTAATATCGCCCCACGACCGCGATTTTATCTTAGGGCTAAATTCAGACGCCTCTCTTTCCATCGTGCCCAACGGCGTTGACTTCGAATATTTCGTTCCGTCGGCCGAGGGCCGCGATCCGGACCTTATCGCCTTCATGGGTACGATGAGTTATTTTCCCAATGTGGACGCGGCCAAGTGGTTCGCGGCGGATATTCTGCCGATCATCAAACGGACGTTGCACCAGGCCGAATTCTATATCGTCGGGAGCAACCCGGCGTCGGACATCGAGAGGTTGGATAACGACAAAGCCATTACGGTTACCGGCTTCGTCGATGACGTGCGGCCTTACGTGGCGCCTGCTTCGGTTTTTGTCTGCCCGATCCGCGCCGCCACCGGTTTGAACAATAAGGTGATCGAAGCGATGGCCATGGGCCTGCCGGTCGTGGCGACGCCCGGCGCCTGCGAAGGGATCGGCGTCACTCCCGGTAAAGATATACTTCTGGCTGAACAGCCGATGGATTTCGCCGAAGCGGTAATCTCTCTTATGACAGACACCGGCCTTAATCAGCGGATCGGCAAAGCCGGCAGGGAGTTCGTTATGGAGAATTTCAGCTGGCAGCATGCCGGCGATAAACTTAGGCAGGTATATGCGGAGGTGACCGCGTGAGAGACGGATTTCTGCCGTTTGCGCTGCCCAGCATCGGCGAAGCTGAGATCAATGAAGTGGCCGAATCCTTAAGGTCCGGCTGGATAACGACGGGACCGAAGACGCATGAGTTTGCCGAGCGGTTTGCCGCGGCCTGCGGCGTGTCCTTCGCACTGCCCGTTAACTCGTGCACCGCGGCCCTCCATCTATCCTTACTAGCCATGGGTGTCGGGCCCGGCGACGAGGTGATAACGACCCCCCTGACGTTCTGCGCGACCGCTAACGTCATCTGTCACACGGGGGCGACGCCGGTTTTCGCGGACATAGACGAAGAGTCCATGAATATCGACCCGGCAGCTTTTGCCAAGGCCATAACGAATAAAACGAAAGCGGTCATACCCGTGCATTATGCCGGTCAGCCGTGCGCGATGGACGAGATCATGGAGACCGCCCGGCTAAAAGGCCTGCGCGTTATCGAAGACGCGGCCCATGCGCCTTTCGCCGAATATAAGGGCGCGGTTATCGGCGGCATCGGCGACACCACCTGCTTCAGTTTCTACGCGACCAAGAACTTGACGACCAGCGAGGGCGGCATGCTGACCACGAACGATAAATCCATCTACGATTCAGCCGCCGTTTTGTCACTGCACGGGATGTCGAGAGACGCTTGGGACCGATACTCCGAGAAAGGGACATGGTATTACGAAGTGGTGGCCCCCGGTTACAAATACAATATGTTCGACATCCAAGCCGCTATGGGTTTGCGCCAGCTTGACAGGCACGGCGAGATGCAAAGCAGGCGGGACGAGATCGCCGCCTCGTATTCGAAGGCATTGGGCGGCTGTCCGGCCTTGAAAGTCCCACGAGCCGGAGACGATGTCCGCCACGTGTGGCACCTATATCCGTTGCGGCTGCGCCCGAATACCCTGTCGATCGGAAGGGCGGGATTCATAGACGAGCTAAGAACGAGAAAAATCGGAACAAGCGTCCACTTCATACCCGTTCATCTGCATCCCTACTACCGGGACAGATTCGGATTCAAACCGGGCGATTTTCCTAACGCCGAAGCCGCCTATGAAGCCGAGATATCGCTGCCGATCTATCCGATGATGAACGACGCCGACGTCCAGGACGTGATCGAAGCCGTCCTGGAGGTCGCGGAAGAGTATAAGGCTTAAGAGTACGAGGAGTACAAGGAGTACGAGGAGTACGAGGAGTACGAGGTTAAAAGGTCTAGAGAGTCTATAGGGTCTATAAGCCCACTAGGGTTACGAGGGTTCGTTTTTAAATAGTCTCCCCTCCCTTGAGGGGAGGGGATATAAGGGGTGGGTGCGAGTACTACGAAGCCGAAGAGTAAATTAGGTCAAGGAGATACAGAGAGTCTGTGGGGTTTAGAGAGTCTAGAGAGTCTATGGGGGCGAGGATGATAGTGACGAAGCAACCTCAACATGCTAGACATAAGATAAAATAATCTCTGAGGGAGCCGTAGGCGACTCGAAGGGCAGTTTAACGGAGAGATATGCTAAAACGTCTATTTGACATCTTAATATCATTCCTTCTTCTTATTATCCTGTCACCTCTTCTATTCCTCTTAGCTGTCTTTGTAAAGTCAACCTCAAAAGGACCGGTTTTGTTTAAGCCGATCCGGGTCGGGCGTAATGGGTCGCCGTTTAAAATGTTGAAATTCCGTACTATGGCCGTTGGCGGCGAAAAAGACTGGCGGGAGAAACTGGACCCGGACCAACTGGAGGATTTTGTCTTTCAATCGGAGGACGACCCGCGGATAACCAAGCTGGGGCGCAAGCTGAGAAAAACCAGTCTTGATGAACTGCCGAACCTTCTTAACGTATTCGGAGGCAGTATGAGTTTGGTCGGGCCTAGGCCGGAGGAGCCCGAGATCGTCGCTCACTACACGCCGGCGATGCGCCGCCGTCTGGTCGTGAAACCGGGCATAACCGGACTGGCTCAGATATCGGGCCGCGGCGACCTTCCCTTAGCCAAGACGATTGCCTATGACCTGGACTACATAGAGAAGCAATCGTTTGGCTATGATCTTGCGCTTCTTTTTAAGACCCCGGCCGCCGTCTTCTCCCGCCGCGGCGCCCTGTAGTATCATATTAAGTGTAAGGCAAAGCGACATTCGGAGGATTTCATCCAATGATTAAACGTCACCACAGGCTGCACACCCTCCCGGCAGTTTTCGGTTTTACTGTTTCAATCGCACTGTTCTCGTGCCTTTTTGGCGGCTCGGCCCTGGCCGTTCCAACAGCGTCCCGATGGAGCGATACGGTCGACACAACAACCCCGATATCGCGATTCGCTTCCAAGGTGTCAGGCAGCAACGTAACCTGGTTTGCCGACCTAACCGGGGCGGGTGCGCCAACGATTTATAGCAGGACGTATAACGGCTCTGGTGAAGGAACCGCGGTAGCGGCTTTGTCTACAGGCTGGCCTTCTTACGATCTTGACGGCAGCGTTGTCGTTTGGAGCGCGGGCGATGGCAGCGATGACGACATATTTATGAGCGATATCGGAGGCGGCGCTCCGACAATGATTTGCGACGCAACTAACAAGCAGACCAACCCAGCGATAGCGAATGGGCTGGTTGTTTGGGTTGATTATCGCAACAGTACACCAGGCACCCGGGATTTAGCCCAGATTTGGGGTTGGAGTTTGGTTACCGGCGAGTTTCAGATTCCGACAGGTATCGGATATAACGGGACAAGCAACCCGGTCGTTTCAGCTAGTACGATAGCTTGGACCGAGTATAACGGCGCAGACGGTAACGATGTATATGTCTACGATGTTGCGACGGCATCTGTTAACATCCTGCCGCCAACCAAGGGCTCGGGGGCTGGCAATCAAACCGCGTTGGCGATCGACGGTTCCGTCGTTGTTTTCATGAACGAAGCAGCTGCAGCCGTTCAAGTCGTAGATGTCAGCAATCCCGTCAGTCTTGTTGTCGTAACCGAATCATTCGGTGACGCTTTCGACATTTCAGGACCGATTGTATCCTGGATCGGAGACCAGGGTGGGGGTGTGATCGGGCCGCGGGCCAAGAACATATATACGGAAGCGACCTATGATTTGGACGTGCCGCCGGACGAACTGTTTCAGGGTCAATCAATAAGCGGGACATTGATGGTCTGGTCTACCCAAGGCTCTGACTCCAGTAATATTTACTGGTTTGACCTTAGCTCATATACCGGAGGAACAGATACCGGGCATCCAATGTTTGGCGCGGGATACGCGTATATTCCAGCGTCCGTCACGAGTTTTTCCCTTGACGGGGCGACTCTTATTTGGGCTGATGATCGCCTGCCTACGGAATCGATCCATGCGAGGAACTTCCTTTACGAGAATAGGGCCGATTTCGCCAGCGGTGTTGATGTTTTCCGCCTGCCAAAAGCGGCCGGAGACAGAATAACCTGGGTAAAAAACGACGGTTATTACGATACATCCATAGAGGTCTGCAGCATAAATCCCGCGGACCCGGACTATTTGACGCCTGTAACGGCGAAATCATTCGAGGGTTCATCCGTAAATGTCGATGATGTCGCTTATTCCGGATCATGGCTGGCTTGGGAAATCAACTCATCCATAACGGCAACCGGTCCGGGCGGTGAAGTATCTGTGCCCGTGACGGGCGGATATTTTAACTCCGAACCTGATATCAGCGGAGACACGTTTGTTTGGACCAACCGCGACATCTGGAACGCCTCATCCATTTATTCTCGAACTATGTCTGCCGTCAGCGACGAGGCGGTGGCATCCTCTATTAGGAACCAACGGCAACCGGTCGTCAGCGGCAACAATATCATCGTTTGGGAAGAAGTGATCGACAGTGACAATACGGTCATCCGTTATAAGGACGGCTCCGGAATAGTCAACGACGTCACCGGTTCGGTCGGCATACACACCGCCCCCGACATAGACGGCGACAGGGTTGTCTGGATAGAATACCTAACCGGCGAAAAGCCGGATGTGTTCATGAAGGACCTTGGCGACGATGTAGTGACGCGGTTGACTGATGACAGCAATGACCAGGAGAGTCCCCAGATATCAGGCACGCGGGTAGCTTGGCTGGATAATCGCGACGGAGAGATCGCCGTCTATGGCACGGATCTTGTTGGCCAGCCTGAAGGCAGCCTAGAGATTGGAAACATGCTTGCTGCCACGAATAATCCGCTTGTTACTCTGTATACTGTCGCTGCCGGAGCAACCTCGATGCGTCTAACAAACGATGGCACCGCTTTGACCAATCCCGATGCCGCTTTTTGGACGGACTGGACCTCCTATACCGGAACGATTTACAGCTGGGACTTAAGACTCCTTCAAGGAGGATCGGTTGAGGGCGTCAAGACCGTCTGTGTCCAATATCGTGACGACGCAACCGGCTTAGTTTCTGACAGCGATCTTTTAACGCCCGACATCTACGAGCCGTATTCGGACACAATCATCTTCGATGAGACCGTACCGGGCGGTGAGATCTTCATTTCCAGCGGCTTGGACCCTTTATTCGTAGGCAGCCGGAGCGTGGGCGTGTACCTTAATCCAACACCTGATCTGGGTTCAGACATCATCGAATATCAGCTAACTAATACAAGCGGCGAATGGCCGGGTACTTGGAACGATTTTGATACGCCTTCGTCACCGATGACGGTCGAATCTTATCTGTTAGCCGAGGGACCGGACGGGCCCAGAACGGTCTATGCCCGGTTCCGCGACGCGGCCGGGAACGTGTCGAGCGAAGTGTCGGATTCGGTCGAACTTTTAACGGCGGGCGTTCTTACAGGAACGATTACGCTGGAAGCTGACTATACATTGGATCAGCTGGTATCAGTTGTTCTGACCGCCGAAGATAACGGCGGCCCTTCAGTCACCGACATGAGGCTGTCGAACGATCCTCGATGCGACCCGGACCATCCGGACAATAGCGTGGCAATTTGGGACGGGTGGAAGACATATCCTCCCGCCGAGCCTATCACTGAGTGGGACTTAACCGCGTTTGGCGGCAGCGCTGCCGAAGGCGCCACAACTGTTTACTTCCAGTTGCGTGATGACCTTGGATTTGAATCGACGATTTATGAAGATACGATTATATATGACGCCACGGCTCCCACGGGCGGTACCGTCTCAATCAACGACGGGTCCGCCTATACGACATCAACGACCGTTGTATTGACCTTGTTCGCGTCCGACGAGGTTTCCGGCATGTCACAAATGCGCCTGTCGAATGACGGGGTGTTTGACAGTCCCGAGGAGGATTGGGGCACCTACGCCACATCGTCCGACTGGACCCTTGCCTCGGGCGACGGCGCCAAAACGGTCTATGTTCAATTCAGAGACAAGGCAGGGAATGAAACCACCGGGACTATAAGCAGCCAAATAGAGTTGTTGACTATCATTCCAGAAGACTTTCTGGTCGCTTATGATTATACCGGCTCAACCCGGGTTTGGTCTTTTGGTCTTAATATTCCTGATCCGATTCCAAGCACGGCTTGGTATAGCGGCCCCGGTTTCGACATCAACCGCTCCAAGATGGTCCGGGGAGACTTCAACGACGACAACAAGTCGGAGATTGCCGTTCTCTATGATTACGGCTTCGGATCAGCTCGGCTATGGGTCATACCTATCGATGAAGCCGAGTCGACCCCGCGTCTTGTCTGGACCAGCTCTCCCGGTACATTCGATGTCTCGCGCTCCAAACTAACAAGCGGCGACTATGACGGCGACGGAAGAGACGAAGTCGGAGTCTTGTACAACTATGCCGGCTCAGTCAGGATCTGGATCTACAATGCCGAAGCGCCTAACGATAATCCTTATATGGCCTGGTACGGAGCAGGCATAGACTGGAACAAGGTCAAGCTTATCAGCGGCGACTACGACGAAGACCTCAAGTCCGAAGCCGGGTTGCTTTACGATTATGGCAACTCGACAACCAGAATATGGACTATCGATCTTGATGCTGCTAATCCGATACCCAAGATGGCCTGGTACAGCGGTTCGGGCTACTTTAACGCCGGCCGGGCGACTCCGATTGGACAGTAGATAATCTGTAAATCGGTTTTAAGCACCTTTGATTGCCTGGCGCCCGCTTTGCGTTTCGAAACGCCGCGACGCACGGAATAAATAGCCCGAAGTATTCCCAATATCTTGTAATCATTGTTGCTATGTGATAAATTAGTTCTCATAAGTATGTAAGAAGCGTTACAAACTTTTTACAGGCGTCATTGCTGTATTAATAGGATGGGACGGTAGATTATGCTGGCCGAAGTCAATATCTGGGCGGATGTGATTGCAACCTCTATGGTCGCGATAGGGCTGGGTTTCTGGCTCTTTCAAATCGTCGGTAACTTCGCGACCGGCAGGATCAAACGAAAATTCGTCGACAAGCAGTGGCCGCACCACGACGCCATCGTGCCGCCCCTGCCGAAGATCATGCACGCGATCCATGTTGTCAGCATGATCGCCCTGTGGGTTTCGGGCATTTACATCCGCTTTCCCTTCTTCGACGGCGGACGCGACATAATGAAGAATATCCATTTTGTCGCAATGTATCTGGTCATCATCATCTTTGTCTTGCGGGTGCAATATGCCTTATCCCACGACGGCAAGGAATTCACGATAACCTGGCCGGACATCAAGAATTTCCCCCGGGTCTTCCTCTACTACATGTTCTTGGGAAAGAGCTACCCCCATCGCATGAAATATAATCCGTTGCAGAAGATGACCTACGGCTATCTGTTCCCGACCTTTTTGACTGTCATGGCCATAACCGGTTTCGGGCTGATGTGGCCGGACAAGGTTCTGGGTTGGACCGCTTCGTTTGCCGGCGGCGTGGCGGCCGCGGCCGCTTGGGCCCGCGTCATCCACTTTCTATCGGCCGCGCTGTTGCTTATGTTCACCATGATCCACCTATGTCTATCGTTCATAGAGGACTATCCCGCCCTGCTTATGTTCTTCGGTCTGACCAAGCAAACGGTCGACGAGGAGCACGGGCACGCCGCGCATCCCCCGATAACAGAACCGGTGACCGATCATGCGGGTTAGGATTTTGGCGCGTTCGCTCGGCTTAACGGTCTTGCTGGCCGGGTCGCTCTTAGGCCTGGCGCCGGGAAGTGCCGCCGCGGCCTCGACCGATTTCACGATCGGGATCCCGGGGAAGACGGGTTGTCTGGTTTGCCACGGCGACCCCAAGCTTACCGAGGTAAAGGACAAGAAAGCGCTCTATATCAGCGAGTCCGAATCGCTGGCGTCGGTTCACAAGGATGTCCCCTGCGTTAAGTGCCATACGGATTTTGACGCGAGCATGGCCAGTCAGTCTCACCAGAATAAGATCACCGATTCTAAGAAAGTTGCCGGCTTGTCGTGCAAAAACTGCCACGAACATTCGAAACAGCTGAAGATCTACAACAAGAGTACTCACGGACGAATGGCTTTGGGCGGTGACAGCAAGGCTCCGACGTGCGCCGATTGCCACGGTTCGCATGACATAAAAAGTCTAAAGAAGAACAAGGCGTATAAGGCCGAGTTTCAGATGAGCGCCCGGGAAGTCTGCGGCAAGTGCCATAAAAAGTCTTACGATTCTTACAGCGATTATTATCACGGCCGTGCTTACAAAACGGGAGCAACGGACGCTCCGGCGTGCTGGGACTGCCACGGATCGCATGATATCCTGCCGGCTGAAAACGTCGAGTCAAAGGTCTCGTCCCGCAATCTGGCCAAGACCTGCGGCGACTGTCACACGGATTCAAGGACCGGTTTTACCGATTTCGGCCGCTTAATCCACGGACGCCAGACGATTCTAAACAAGAATATCGTGTTCAAGTACGCCGACATCGTTTATTCGTGGGCCAGTGATAAGGTCACCGGCATCGCGTCCGCCGCGTCCAAGGGTAAAAAAACCTCTGAAGGAAAGTAGGGTGGGCGCAATGACGCATCGCCTTACTATCATTAAGCCCTACTCGTATTGGCTGGCCGCGGTTGCCGCGGGCTTGATCTTGCTGGCCGCTCCGGCCGCCGCGCGGGCCGCCGATACCGCAAAAGTCGTAATACCGCCGACCCTGACCATCTCATCAACGGTTACGATGTCGCAATGCGTTTTTTGCCACGGCAGCAATCTGGACGGTTTTCGTAATCCGATCCTTTATTTCAAACACGACCCGCACCTAGGCCGGGGCATCCGGTGCGAGGGCTGTCATACGGGATTTCCGCATAAGCAGGGAAGCACCGTCAAGCCCAGCATGACGCTTTGTTTCAATTGTCATAACCTGCCGCACAGCGGCAACGGAACGGTGGCTTCGGGCGCGTGTTCTCTCTGCCATCCAAACGGCTACGGGCAACCGCCTGTTTCTCACTCCAATGAATTCAAGGCCAAGACGCATGCGAAAGATGCTAAAAAGGATGCTTTCCCGTGCCGGACATGCCACGTCGATGATATGTGCGCCAGTTGCCACACCGCCCGCGCCGTTAAACCGAAGGACCACGCCAATGTCGTGACTTGGAAGAAGAATCATGGCAAAGCCAGGGATGACGCCCAATGCCAGACCTGCCACACCAAGGAATTCTGCCTAAAGTGTCACGTTACGCCGATGCCGCATCCCACGCAGTGGGAAGGGGAGCATAAGAGTACGGCGAAGACGATGAAAGAAGACTGCCGTGTCTGCCATTCCGACACGGTCGAAGAATGCTCCTCATGTCATCATCAGTTCAAGGGAGAAACACTGCTGGTCGAGAAGAACTGCGCCGAATGTCATGACGAATACGCGGCGCCCCTGTCCCAGTTGATATCGGCGGAACCGAAGCAGCTTCGCCGGGAAAGCATAATCATCCACAAAGCCCATTTCGAGATGACCAAGACCGATCCTTTCGAATGCAACGAATGTCACGGCCGGGAGTTCCAGAGCGCCAAGGGATGCTTTACCTTCGAGCTCTGCTACACATGCCATGGCCGCATGCGGGGCGGTTCATTGATCGCGAAATGGGGCGGACAGGAGCTGTGTTACAGATGCCACGCGACGAAATAGCTCTTACCGAATTACGGGGGGAGTGGCGGGAACAACACCGCCTGGACATGTGGATCCGTTCTTTGGCCGTTATCTTTGTTCTGCTGCTGGCTTCCTTTTCCGGCTACTACGGGTATACAAAATACGTTCAAAACGAACAGACCCCCGAGCAGAAGGCGATCGCCCAGGCAATCAAGGCGATCCGGGCCAACCCCAGAAGCGCCGCCGCCAGGGTGCGCTTGGGCGTCCTTTATACCCAAGCCGGTCTGACCGATACGGCGATCGAACAGTTCGACGAGGCCCTGAAGATCGCTCGCGACGATCAGGAAGCGCTGCTCTACGCCGGAATCGCCTATCTTAACAAAGGCGACTACGACCAGGCCATTAAGTATTTCGACAAGGAGATCAAATACTACAAGAACACGGCGTTGGCCGGGACAAACATATCTTTGGAACAGGCCTATTATTACAGCGCCGTCATCCATTGGAGAGAGAAGGACTACGATCTTGTGATCGATAACGCTGCCAAAGCGCTAAAGATCAAGGCGAGCAGCGCGGACACCCATCTTCTGCTGGGCCGAGCTTACTATGAGAAGAAATCCTATGACGAGGCAATCGCGTCATTCGACCAGGCGTTAAGATTCGATCCTACATATCCTGACGCCCTGTACGGCGCCGGACTGGCTTACGAAGGAAAGGGAGACAAGGAAAAGGCGCTTGAACAATATCGCAAGGCGTTAAAGGCGAAACCCGATTTCAAGCAGGCGGCTGACGCCGTCAAGCGGTTGGAATCGGCCGCCTAGAATGACATAAGGGGTAGCTCGTATGGCAGTTTATAAAAACATAGACGAGAGATCTGTCGTCAGACCGACCATGGCGCTCTCTGATTACTATGACCAGAAAAGACGTAACAAGATACTCATAATCGGGCTTATGTTGCTCGCTACGCTGTCAATAGGGGCGATATTCGCGACCTATTACCTGACGCGCGGGGAGCCCCTGCCAAAGATCTCGCAGGCCGGACAGGCGCAAGAGCTCGCGCCCCCCGAGTTTCTCTTCGCCATCACGGGCGGCCCCGGCGACCTGGCGTT
>Ga0351928_1055_pt2 | contig 17805 bp, 15 predicted proteins | sample BONcelHT113001E8_FD_206858 | JGI IMG/M metagenome (GOLD analysis project Ga0351928, IMG submission 206858) | Enriched cells from coal bed in the Powder River Basin, Montana, United States - BONCAT cells T11 rep2 HSBNCT.T11.300.1.E8 ... | reverse complement strand
TAACGAAATGCGTCATCGCAATTTCAAGCGGATGGTCCAGACCATGGTTTATATCCCATATTTCCTTTCCTGGGTGGTAATTGGCGGAGTCATGACCGATCTATTATCCTCATCTGGCATCGTCAATCATCTGATTGGTTGGTTTGGCATCAAGCCGACTTTCTTTCTCGGTTCAAATATCTGGTTCCGCTGGGTCATCATTTTAACCGATGTCTGGAAGAGCTATGGCTGGAGCGCCATCATCTACCTGGCTGCCTTGACAGCCGTGGATCCATCTCTTTATGATGCCTGCAGCATCGATGGCGGTGGAAAGCGGCAGCAGATTTTCCATATCACACTACCCGGAATCTCTTCAACGGTTGTTCTGCTTGCAGTGCTCAGTCTGGGTGGTGTTCTAAACGCAGGTTTCGAACAGGTCCTTGTCATGTATAATCCGGCGGTCTACCGTACGGCAGATATCATCGATACCTATGTCTATCGCATGGGGTTAGAGCAGATGCAATATTCTTTTGCCACTGCCGTCGGACTACTTAAATCGGCAGTCGGATTCTTTTTGATTACTCTATCTTATTGGCTTTCTTACCGATTCGCAGACTACCGGATAATATGAAAAAGGCAGAAACCATGCTATCAAAAACAAAATTCAGCCGGCTATTCGATCTATGCAATATTATTGTACTTGGATTCTGCATGCTCGTTGCAGTCCTGCCATTTATCCATCTTGCAGCCCTATCTTTGTCCAGCAAGCCTTATGTTATGGCCAATCTGGTCTTTTTCCGGCCAAAAGGATTTCACCTGGAGAATTACGATGTCATTTTCAGATCCCGGATCTTCATGCAGACGCTGGTCAATTCAGTTGTCCGGGTCATCGTTGGCCTGACAGTGAATCTATTATTGGTTGTATTGACAGCCTACCCCCTAAGCATTGGCGAAAGACGATTGCGCGGCAGGAATGCCTTTTTGCTGTATTTCTTTTTTACGATGCTCTTCAATGGGGGAATGATTCCGACCTTTCTCCTGGTCCGCGATCTGAATCTGATCAACACGCTCTGGGCTTTGATTCTGCCAGGTGCTGTACAGGTGTTCAGCATCATCATCATGATCAACTACATGCGGGGCATACCCGGGGAACTCTACGAAGCGGCCGTACTGGACGGTGCCGGACACTTCAAGGTCCTTATGCAGATTTTTTTGCCGCTGTCCCTGCCCTGCATCGCCACATTGATCGTGTTTTCTGCTGTGGGTCACTGGAACAGCTGGTTCGATGGTATGCTTTACCTGAAGTCGCCGACCAAATGGCCTTTGCAAACCTACCTTCAGTCGATTCTGGCAGATTTGCAGTCGCTGTCGCAGAAGATCGGTATGAGCGCAGAAGAAGCCCAGCGTTATGCCCAAATATCCGACCTTAGCTTAATATCAGCACAGATGTTTATTTCAATCGTGCCGATTCTTCTTCTTTATCCGTTTATGCAAAGATATTTCATCAGCGGGATCCGGCTGGGGTCAGTTAAGGGGTAAGCATGATATCTGAAGTGATGCCCAATACTGAAATGAATGATCGATGGATGCGTTTCCTGCATGAATCCGATTCGGGATTCATGGTCTCACCCCTGGTAGACGGGTGGTTTCTCGACCAGCCTTTCTACTGGCCTTATGACCATGATCTGCCGTTGCCCTTAAATGGCAGTACGCGAGCCGTCGTCGAGCAAATTGCAGCCGCGGGCATCTGCGGCTATGATCCGCTTTTTATGATCTCAGCGGAATGGATTTATGATCATCCGCTGCCGGAATCTGTTTATGTTCATGCGAATGGCGGCAAAAACTACACAAACCGCAGGATAGAAACACCTTTGGGTTGCCTGACATCCCTTTTTGTGCAGGATCTCGCACAAAAGGCTTCCTATATGGATCAGGGCCTGATCAAGGCGGTTCAGGATTATCCAGCTTATCGCTGGTATATTCAGGAAAGGGCAAATTACAACAGGCAGGCTTCCATCCAGGCAACCCGCAAGACCATCGATATTGTTCGCCGGTATGGGCCGGCAGGAATCAGTATCTTGGCCCCGGGTATAGTCCAGGATATTCAGATCAATGATATCTTTCTGCATGTGCAGGATTATGAAGATGAATATGATGAGGTGTTCTCCCTCCAGCAAGCCTTGCTGCTCGATCAGCTGGAAATTTTCCGCGAGATGGGCATCGATTTTTTGTTCTGCGCTGTCCCCGGAACTGAATTATCTTCACCGACCCTTTTTGAAAAATATTTTCTTGGTTCTTGCCGGGAAATCATCAGCAAATGGCAGGAGCTTGGCGGTTTTTTTGTCTGGCATACCTGTGGTTTTGCCAGAACCTATGTTGAAAAAGGTTATTATAATCAACTTGGCATGAATATCCTCGAAACACTCAGTGAAACACCTGTCGGCGATATCCCCTCGCTGCAATGGGCCAGGAGTAAACTCGATCCGCGGATTATTACCAAAGGCAATCTCGATCTCTCTTTACTGAAGAGCGGACCGCCTGACGAGATTCGCGAAGCTGTCAGAGCCATTAAGAGACAGTGCGGCCAGGGCAGGCATATTATTGCCGGAACCGATGATATCTTGCAAGGCACGCCGGCCGAGCATATCCGGGTCATGGTGGAGGAAGCCAGATGCCAGATAAATTGAAAATCATGACCATCGCCGCCTTCGGCGCCCATCCTGACGATATCGATATCTATATGGGCGGAACGCTGCTTCTCCTGCATCAGGCAGGACACCGGATCGTTCCGGTCGTCGCTACGTGCGGGGAACTCGGCAATCAGATGACCGGCCTTCCTCCTGATGAAACCTGGCTGCTTCGTGAAGCGGAACAGCGCCAATCCATGCTGATGCTGGATGCAATACCCCTGTTTCTTGGTTACGGTGACCAGTTGCTTGCTGATGATTCCGAAACACGCGCCAAAATCAGACAGATCATGCAGCAGATTAAGCCTGACCTGGTCTTTACACATGATACCCATGATTATTGTTTCGATCACCGGATTCTGGCACGGCTTGTTGTTGATTCTATATCTGCCGGAGTCGCGGTGTTTCACGCAGATACACCCGGCGGCGTTGGTTTTGAACCGCAGTTCTATGTCAACATAGATGAGGTTTTCAATAAAAAGCTGGAAATGATGAATCGGCACATCAGTCAGATGAACGCTTCTGTATTGGAAATGCATGAAAAACAAGCCTTTTTCCGAGGTCTGGCCTGCAGATGGGATGCCAGGTATTGTGAGGCGTTCCGGCTGGCAAGATTGCCGTATTGCATGGATGCATACAAGTATCTGCCCTGAATGAGATCGGGAACTAAACCTGTGCATAGTTGGCTGTTCAGCGAGTATAATAGATCCATGACAATTTTTGCTCAAGCCGTGCATTGCGGACATGATTGGAGTTGTATACCTTGCCGAAGCCTGGAAGTCTGAAGAAGCTGCGGACACGAAGACTCCTGTTCATTTTTTCTGCTGTCCTGATTTTCATGTTGACGCTCAGTCTGATGGTTCTCTTTTTTAGTTCGATGATACTGAAAAACCAAATTACGTCTTCGGCCAGAATGTCGCTCCGGATCATGTCGGATCGACTTAATGATACTTTGGGCAGGCTTGGCACAGTCTGTCAATCTATCGTTACCGACGAGACAGTCAATGCTATCAATTATGAAACCACACCCTTCGACCTGATCTGGCAATACTCAAAACTGCTGGACAGGCTTGCTTATACAACATCGACGACAGAATTCCTTCCTACCATCGAAGTCTTTTTTGCCAAGACAAATCGGCTGGTTTCCTCGAATAGCGGTCTGGCGGAGATCACTTCTCAGTTGTTTTCCAATGAATTTGGTGTTGAGGATATCAGCCAGCTCGAGCGCCAGACCAATCGCTGGGTGTATCGTCACGCCACTTTATCTCGGCAATATGATAGCCTAATGTACCTGACGATGAATCGGACATCATCTGCCGGTAATGCAATTGTCGCTGTACTCAGTGTTGATATCGGCAAGTTAAGCCACCTGCTGCAGTCTTTGAAACTGCAGGATGGAATCGGCACAGCCTTCCTGGTTACTGATAAAATAATTCTATCAGAGCCATCCATCCGTTACGATCGATTAAATTCGGTCCGGGATATTGTAAAAGACAAACCAGAGAATGACGGCTATTCACAGATGATACTCAACGGCGAGAAAGTGTTGCTCGTTTATTCCGACCTCGGTCAGCCAGGTTTAACGCTGGGTATGTATATCAACGAAGGCATTATCATGGAGCCTTTTTATCGAATCACCTATTTGATTCTGGCATTCGCCCTGATTTTTGCCGCTTTCATGACAGTCATTCTCCTTTGGAGCTATCGTCAGTTCCTCAACCCGATGAAACTTCTCATCGAAGGAATCGATCGTGTCCGAAACGGCGATCTGAAGACTCGGTTGCCTGAAACAAGCATTCCGGAATTCCATCTGGTCTATCAGCAATTTAATGATATGTTGCTGAAAACCAATCAACTGATCGATGATGTCTATATCTCTGAATTAAAAATCAAAGATTCCCGGCTGAAGCTTCTTGAATCACAGATCAATCCACATTTTCTTTACAATTGCCTGAACTACATTTACCTGATGTCGCAGAATGAAAATCCGCAGGCCACCGGGCAGATGTCCTTCTATCTCGGCAAGTATTTCCGGAACACATTCCGCTCAGCAAACGAAATGATTCCATTTTCTGAAGAAATTGAAAATGTTCACTGCTATCTGGAGATCCAGAAACTTCGTTTTGGACACAATCTCATCTGCCGGCTGAGTATCACCCAGGAGTCCCTGGCAGTGTCCATCCCCAGGCTTGCCGTTCTGACTGTTATCGAGAATGCCTTTGTGCATGGCATCGAGAAACAGCCCTCTTGCGGCATCCTTGAAATAAGCGCCCAGATTGAAAACGGCCATCTGATTGTCAAGGTTACCAATAACGGTCCGGCCTTGAACGATCTTCGCATCAGGGAGATCAACAGTTTTCTAGCAGGCCCGGAGACAGCGAACGAGCATTTTGGCCTGGCGAGTACAATCTGGCGCATCCGATATCAACTGGGTATGGAAGCCATGCTGTACCTGGTGCACAATGAAGATCACACGATGAGCACGATCATGGATATCCCGGCTCATCCTGTCCTGCCAATCGAGCATACGGGAGGTAACTGACCATGTCCCATCTGATGCTGGTCGACGATGAACCCATCGTAGTTGACACAATAGCGGAAAGCATCGACTGGGAAAAGAATGGATTCACAGAGATTTTCCGCGCCTATTCGTCCGGGCAGGCTGAGCAGATTGCCATGAAGCATCGAATCGATGTCCTGTTATCCGATATGTTTATGCCTGGCGATAATGGCATTATCCTCGCCGATACAATTCGCACCCGTTGGCCGGATCTCAAGGTCATCTACCTGACCGGCCATGAAGAATTCGATTATCTCAAGCAGGCTTTGGATATCGGCGCCAGCTCCTATCTCCTTAAACCGGTTGATTTTGATGAAATCGAGAAGGCCGTTATGCTTGCGCTGAAAAAACAAACTGAAGAGATCAACCAGAGAAATCGGCTCAAGAGCAGTACCCTGGCTCTGGAAACTCTTCGTCCGATGGTTCTGGAGCACTGCTTTTCCCGGATTGTTCTTCAGGGCACAGGTAAGCTGACCGATGAACTGGCCGTCCTGGCTGCCTGCGGTATCAGGCCTGGGTTTGATCCAATGATGTTCGGGCTCCTGATCTTGTCACCGGACACGATCAATGATCCTGATCCGTTATCTGAAGCGGGCATTCGTGGGCTGGCACCCTACAACCTGATCAGTCTGGCAAAAAAGAACCTGTTCCCTGAACAGTCACCGATTACCTTAATCGATGGCGATGGTGATGTCGTCTTTGTATTTGGATCTGGTGATGAAGAAAGGGTTGTCTCAACCATCACCTACATCAGTGAGATGATTACGCCTCTGCAGCAGATCATTCAACAGGAACTTCACCTATCGATTTCAGCTATCTGGGAGGGACCCGGCCATGATCCGGATCTGATGAACGCCTATTATCGCCAGATGAAGCAGCGCATGAGTCAGAGCCGGCTGCTGGCCTCCAGCAATCTGATTTCACCAGAACGTCTGTTTCAGCCGATCTGGCACTTTGACAGAAACCGTTTTGCAAAAGTCTTAGATACTCTTGACCAGCGCCTGATTATGGAATCTGTCAGGATAGAGATAGCCAGTATGGCAAAAACATCCGTCGATTCTGAAATGATTCTCCGCCTGTACTTCGAAATTGGCAATATCCTGTTGAACAAAGGGGTTGACCATCTCTCCGACTCTTCATTGGAACGCGAACAATTTATCCGTCATCTCTACAATTTTGGGAATATGGCTTCTCCGGAGGAACTCCTTTCGTGGTCTTCCCAGATCATCAGCATCTGGTGCAGCATCATGACCCAGAAAAGAAATGGCACGATCAACTCATTTACGACAGCAACCCGGAACTATATCGAAAAAAACTTTGCCCGCAATTTGTCTTTAACTGAGATCGCTGATTATCTTCACATACATCCAAACTACCTCAGTAAGTTGTTTCATGAGAAAGAAGGCATGACCATAACCGAATATGTCCAGAAGTGTCGTATGGAAAAGGCTCTCGAGTTATTGAAGGTTACTGGCATAAAAGTTTATGAAGTTGCCGACCAGATTGGATATGCCAGTCTGTCGCATTTTATCCGGGTGTTCAAGAAAACCTATGGTCTAAATCCAAAGAACTGGCAATCATCGACCTAAAGACTTGGCTGCATCTGCGACGTCCACTTTTGTCTTAGCCTCCCAGCTTTCAGTCGATTCCGCGCGGATTCCGCGATACCCCAATCTCAGTGCCGACAAAGGCAGCCGTTGACGCTGCCCTGCTTTTGTGCTTTCGTATAGAGGACGGCTAGTGGCTGTTAACCCACGTAAAGACGAGGAGATAAGATCATGGACAAAGTTAAAGTCGCGTTTGTCGGTTGCGGAAACATCTGCAACTTTCACCTCAGCCATCTCGTCCAGTTTGACGATGTGGCTTATGTCGGCTTCATGGATATCCGACCGGAGCGGGCGGCGGAAAAAGCCGCACAGGTTGGCGGTGCGCCGGTATTTGCCGACACAATCGCCCTGCTTGATCAGGCAAAACCAGATGCGCTCTATATCTGCGTGCCGCCGGACCAGCATGGTTTCATCGAATTCGAGGCGATCAAACGGGGCATTCCGTTTCTGGTCGAAAAGCCCATGGCCTTGAGTATGGACCTGGCGCACCGGATCCGTGACGCGGCCACGCAGGCCAACCTGATCACCGCCGTCGGTTTTCAGGACCGTTATCTCGATATTATCGCCCGCACCAAGGACTTTCTGGCCGACCGCCAAGTCGGCCTGGTCGACGGCGCCTGGCTGGGCGGTATTCCCGGCGTCTACTGGTGGCCAACCTACGCAACCAGCGGCGGCCAGATCGTCGAGCAGAACATCCATCTTTTCGACATGCTGCGCTACCTGTTCGGCGAACCGGCCAAAGTTTACTGCAGCGCGGCCAAAGGGCTCGTAGCGCGGCCAGGCTACGATCTGCACGACTACTCGGCTGCGGTCGTGACGTTTAAAAACCAGGTGATCGCCACCTTGTTCACCGGCTGCTACCTGAACCGGAATGTGCCCAATAAAAACGGCTTGCATATCCGCTGCGTGGATGCCGATATCCGCTACATTCTACGCCAGTCGGTGGAGTTCGATCTGGGCAGCAGCGTCCAGCTGTATAAAAGGGAGTTTGACCAAGGGGTCACCGAGGACAGGACCTTCATCGACGCGATCAAGACCGGCGACCCATCGCTGATCAAGTCGCCATATGCAGACGCCTGCCGTTCGTTGGCCTTGACTTTGGCCTGCAACGAGTCCCTGGCCACCGGCCGGGAAATTACGCTTGACTAGAGCGGCTAGATAGGAGTGTCTTGTTATGTTTACGCTGACCGTTCATAATTCCTGGTTTTCCGGCGACGAGTACAGTAAGTTCGCGCAGGCCCGGCAGCAGGGCTTTCGGGCGATTGAGATCCTCAACTGGATCGGCCTCGATCTGGCCCGCATCCGCGCGGCGAGCGATGTGACCGGCGTTGTGGTCTCAGCCACTTTGTTCCGTTCCGCCGATCCGGTCAAACAAGCCCTGATCGCCAACACGCATGGCATCGTCCACGCGGATGCGCGGGATGCCTTTGTCGATGCGATCCGCGAGACGATCGAGGCCGCCCGGACCATCGGCACGCGCGTCATCGTCGTGACGACCGGCAACGAGATTGAAGGCTTGTCCCGCGCCGAACAGCAAGCCAATGTGATCGCTGCGCTGCGTGCGGCCGCGCCGCTGGCTGAAGCGGCAGGCATGCTCCTGGTGCTCGAGCCGCTGAATATCCTGGTTAACCACCGCGGGTATTACCTGACGACCACGGCAGAGTCGGTCGAAATCATCGACCGGGTCGGCAGCCCGGCCGTCAAGGTACTTTATGATGTCTACCACCAGCAGATCACCGAGGGCAACCTGATCAGCAACATCCGCGCCCACATCGGCCAGATCGGGCACATCCATGTCGGTGATGTGCCTGGCCGCAAACAGCCGGGGACGGGCGAAATCAACTACAAAAATGTCTTCAAGGCCATCCGCGACACCGGCTACAGCGGTTTTGTCGTTTTTGAATGCGGCCTGACCGAACCGGTCGAAGTCGTCTGCCCGAAGATGTGGGCTTTGCTGGAAGACTGATAAGCCGAGCAGCGAAGTCTATCAGGTAATCACACTCAATACCGGCGCCTATATGGCGGAAATTGTCCGCGGCGGCATCCTCTCGATCGACAAGGGACAGACCGAGGCCGCCCATTCGATCGGCATGACCCACTGGCAGACGATGACGACGATCATCCTGCCGCAGGCGATCCGCTGCCTGATCTACTTCGTCATGACCTTTACAGTAACCAGGATCCTGCGCCTGATCGAGCGAAAAATGGCGGGTTCTGACAGCTATACGATCCATGGTTCGCAGACGGTCCCGGAGTCGGAAATCAAAATCAGAGGCGGGGTGTGATATGGCTGATTCAATCCTGGAGATCCGCCATCTCAAGAAAAACTTCGGGACCAACGAGGTCCTGAAAGATATCGATTTCACCGTCAGCAAAGGCGAGGTCGTTTGCATCAGCAGTATATCGATGCGAAACCGCACCAGATCTCGGGCGGCCAGAAGCAGCGCGTCGCGATTGCACGCGCCTTGTCGATGGAGCCGGAGGCGCTGCTCTTCGATGAACCGACTCAGGAACGGACCCGAACGTTCCTCAAACGGGTTCTGCTAAGCGAAGCATGATAGGACGACAAGCGGCAGGCCAGTGAGACGGCCTGCTTTTTTGTGCGCGACACGTGTTCACAATCACAAATATTTGGATACATGTTGACAGCTGATATTATACGCCGTATAATATGCGTCAGGTGATGATATGGATGTGCAAATGAAACGAGGCGTGCTGGACGGATTAGTCCTGGCGATCCTCAAACAAGGCGACACATACGGTTACGAATTGACCGAACAGGTCAGCCGGCGTCTGGATATCGCGGAAATGACGCTGTATCCCATCCTGCGCCGTCTTGAAGCGCAAGGCTTTTTGACGACTTACAGCGAGGCGTGCAGCGGCCGGTTGCGCAAGTACTACCACCTCACGCCGGCCGGTCAGGCGCATCTTTGCGCGGTGGCGGTGGAACTGGCTGATCTTCGGTCGATCATCGACAGCATAATCGAAGGAGCGGAGCGCTTATGAGTCATTTGGAGCAATTTCTGGCTAATCTCAAGGCTGGCTTGACGGATCTGCCGTCCGAGGTTGCGGCGGATGTCCTGCGTTATCACAGCGACTACATCGCAGATGCGCTGAGCGCCGGTCTGGAACCGGAGCAGATCCTGCGTCGGCTCGGTTCACCGGAGCAGATTCTGGCCGCAACACGCGATGAACTGGCCATCGAGGACGCTCTGCGCAAGGTCGGGCCGCTGGGCCTGCTGCGCACGTCCCGGCGCCTGATCGGCCGCGGCTTGTCGCGGGCTGCGCGCAGTGTCGCCCTGGCGCTCCTGTCCCTGGCGCCGCTATTGGCAGCCGTCTGCTTCTATCTGAGCGCAGCAGTGCTGCTGCTCGGCGGCCTGGCGTCCGGCGCCGCGGTCCTGTATAACCTGGCGCTGCACCGAGCGGTCCTCGCGGGGATCGAGATCGCCGGACAGGTCGGCCTGGCTGTTTTCTTGACCGCCGCCTGTTTGGGTTTAGCCTGGCTGTTCTGGCTGAGCGGCCAAGGATTCGCCCGCGCGACATTGCTGCTCTTGCGAAAAATTGCCAATAAACAGCCGCCGACTGGCCTCCGGACGACGGCTGCGCCGGCAGGACATAAGCCGGTCAGACGCTATCTGACGGTGGCGCTGGCTGTGTTCCTGCTGGCCGGTTTTACCTTGTCCGCCCTGGCCGACCTGCCGCAAACCTATTGGCGACTCTGGAACAGCCAGAAACCGGCCGATGTCCGGCTTGAGACAGTCATGCTGGATGAACCCGTCGATCGACTGTCCCTGGTGCTGCTGAATACCGATGTCACGCTCAGGCCATCTGACGGTCCGCAAGGCCGACTCATCTACGAGAAGCTGTCCTATGTGGACCTGGTCTGGCGCCTGACCGACGGCGTCCTGACCCTGGAGGAACAAAGCAACGGCCGGTTGCCGTTTTTTCATTGGCTCTCCATCCACAGGGGGACGACCAGCCTGATCCTCGATGTGCCGCTGGCCGCAGCCGGGAGCGATCTGGATATCCGGACCATAAGCGGGTTTGTTGAGGTGGACCTGCCGTGCCGGCAGGCGACTATCCGGACCAGCAGCGGCGATATCACCGTGCGGCGCGCCGATCTGACGGATAATCTCGATCTTGTCAGCGACAGCGGCCGGATTACCGTTGTGCCGGTTACGGCAGGAGGTTCATGAGCATGGCAACGATTCAGCAAACACCCCGCAAGACCGTCCTTATTACCGGCGCGACATCGGGCTTGGGTCTGGCCGCAAGCGAAGAAATGGCCGCGCGGGGCTGGCATGTCCTGGCCGTCGGCCGGGACCGCGATACATGCGATCAGGCCGAGCAGGCAATTCGCGCTCTTTATCCTGCTGCTGATCTCGTCTACTTTACAGCCGACCTGGCCGCACAGCGCGAGGTTAATCACCTGGCCGAGACAGTCTGCGACCATCTTGACCGGGAGCAACGCTGCCTGGATGTCTTGATCAATAACGTCGCGACCTTCCGCACCTGGTATACGGTGACCGAAGATGGCCTGGAAATGCAGTTCGCCGTCAATCACCTGGCTGGATTTCTGCTCAGCGTGCGCCTGCTGGACCGCCTGCGGCAAAGTCCGGCCGGGCGTATCTTGACCGTTTCTTCTGCCTCACATAAACATATCCGGGTCGACTGGGCGCGCATCGGGTCGGCGCGTGCCTATTGGGGCCTGATCGCATATAAGCAGAGCAAACTGGCCAACCTGCTCATGACGCGCGAGCTCAACCGGCGGCTCCATGATTCCCCGGTCAAAGCGTATGCCGTGGATCCCGGACTCATCGCCACGGGGATCGGAACCAAGCACACCGGCGGTCTGGTCGCCTGGTTCTGGCGCCGGCGCAGCCGACAAGGTCTGTCGCCTTATCAGTCAGCCTGTACGCTGATCTGGCTCAGCAAGATGCCGCCGGACTGGCAGAGCGACGCCTGGTATTTTGCCCATTGCCGACCCGCGCAACCGGGCCGGAATGCTTGTTCCGAGCCCGATGCACGTGCGCTCTGGGCGGTGTCGGCTCGCCTGTGCGGCTTGCCCGACGATTGCCTGAACGGAGGTGTATCTGGATGAACCGGCTCGCCCTGATCACGGGAGCTGTCGGCGGACTCGGCAAGGCTATGGCCCTGGCCTGTGCCCGGCGCGGCTATGACCTCTTTCTCACCGACTTGTCCGCAGAGCGATTGGCGATTTTTGCCGAGGGGATCAGGCGTCAATACCCGATCCAGGTGATCCACCAGGCTGCCGATCTGACCGACGGAAGCGAGATCAAGCGCTTGTGGGATCTGATTGAGGCCGAGTCGCTGATCTTTGATCTGCTGATCAACGTCGCCGGTCTGGATCATGAAGGCGAGTTTCTCAGCGTCTCTGCCGGACAGACCGCCCAGATCATTCAGCTCAACGTCCTGTCTGTCGTCCAGATGACGCGCCAGGTCTTGCAGCATCGCCGGGAACAGGGTTTGCACATCATCAATGTCGCCAGTCTAGCCGCCTTCTATCCGATGCCGGTCAAAGCGGTCTACGCGGCCTCCAAACGCTTCCTGCTCAATTTCTCCCTGGCGCTGGCGCAAGAGCTGCGGCGGGAGAACGTCTGGATCACGACCCTCTGCCCGGCCGGGCTGCCGACCAACCAGGCTTGCCTGGACAGCATCCGGGCGCAGGGATGGGCCGGCCGGTTGACGACCGTCAACATCAACGCGGTCGCCTCTGGCTGCCTGGAGCGAGCCTTGCGCAAACGGCGTCTCTATATTCCAGGACTGCCCAACCAGCTGCTCCGGGCCGCCGGCCTGCTCTTGCCGCAGCCTCTGCTGGCCTGGCTGATCTACCGGCGTTGGCGCCGGGCGCGGTCCGGATCGGATTTTGCCGGTGCAGGCATTGATCATTTGCCGGTCAATCTGTAGAATGGAGCCATCTTGACTCCTGGAGGCTGATCATGAAGATAAACAAGCTGCGCTACCTGCTCGCCAACGGGTTGCCGTCCGTCTCGACGCGCATCCTCAGTATCTGGCCGACCATTGTCGAAGCGGCCGGATCGACCGGCAGTTTCGACTATCTGGAATTTGTGGCCGAGTACGCGCCGTTCAATGAGGTTGATCTGGAAAATTTTGTCCGGGCAGCCGAACTGCACGATCTGTCGACGATGATCAAGGTCGATTTCCAGAATCGGGCTTATGTCGCCCAGCGCGCCATGGCCAGCGGGTTTCAGGCGATTCTTTTTTCCGATCATAAAACGGCCGCCGAGTTGGCAGAGTCGATTTATCTGATCAGGCCGGACACGCCGCAAGACGGCGGCCGGATGGGCTACCCCAACCGGCGCTGGATCGGCTACAATCCGCGTGCGCCTCAACTGGACTACGCCCGCATGGTCCGCGAAACGGTGGTTGCGGTCATGATCGAAAAAGCGGATGCGATGGCCGAAATCGACGCGATCTGCGCGGTGCCCGGCCTTGACATGGTGCAGTTTGGTCCTTCTGACTATGCCTTGAGCTGCGGCTGGAATCTTGCCGAGCACCAGGAGGCCTGCAAAGCCGCCGAGCGACTGATGATCGAAACCGCGCTCCGCCACGGCGTGCAGCCGCGCTGTGAGATCAACCACCCGTCAGAGGCTGATTATTACATCCAGCTGGGTGTGCGCCATTTCTGCATCGGCGACGAATTGCGCAACAACCTGACATACTGGAGCAAGACCGGCGGCGAAATGCGCCGGATCGCCCAAGCGCTCTAGGATAAGTCACAACAGAACCCGATCAGAGCCGGCCTACGCATGTGTCTGTTCTTCTGCCAGTTCGGCGACGGTGCGGGTCTTGAGCCGATTCGATCCGGTGAAACCATCCCGGACCGGGATCAGGCTGCCGGCGGCGCGCGCTTGATCCAACCGCTGGCTTGCCGCCGCGCTGGCCGTCTGGTACTGCGGCAGCCAGGGCGCCTGGGCGACCAGGAACTCGTCGACCATCTGCCAGATTTCCGGCGGATTGCAGACGGCGCCGACCAGCGGATCCATCAGCATCGCCTGGCGCAGGAGTTGCTCATCGCCGTGTACCGCTGCCTCAACGGCCAGCTTCTGTACCCAAACGGAAGCATTGCAAACGGCCGCGCAAGCCAGGGGCAGATCGCCGACCGGCGGGATATTGATGCCGTGCCAGTCCACGTAACCCGGCACTTCTACGACACAATACGGCAAATTCGTGATGCAGTGCTCGTTCATGATGTTGAAATGGCCGCGGTACAGCCGTCCGGTCTCCAGACTTTCGATGATGTAGGAGCCATGTTCTTCGCTGCGCAGATTTGACGCATACACTTTGGGCGGCTCCTGCATCCAGTTGGGGAAATCGGTCTCGAACCAGTTGCGCTTCTCGGTGCAGACACGCAGATAACCGCCCGTCTCCCCGTTGATCCAGGAATCGAGATTGATCCAGTTGCTGATTTCGTCCAGGCGTTTGCGATACCAGGGAACATATTCTGATAAATGACCATTTGATTCGGTCGAATAATAACCGAAGCGACGCAGCATATCGATGCGCACCTTTTCAGTCCGGCTCAGTTTTTCATGGGCCAGATAAGCCGGCAGGATGCGGTCGCGCAATTCCTCGCCTTGGTGCTTGACACTGAGATACCAGGTCTGGTGATTGATGCCGGCACAGATGATATCCAGATCTTCTTTGCGATACCCCAGCGCTTCGGCGATCTGGCGATGACCGCCCTGAACGCCGTGACAGAGCCCGACGGTCTTGACCTGGCCGTACACGTTGCAGGCCCAGGTGATCATGGCGTTGGGGTTGGCGTAATTGAGCATCAGGCAGTCGGGTTTGGCGACTTCGCGGATATCGCGGCAAAAACCGAGTACAGCCGGGATGCCGCGCTGGCCATACATGATGCCGCCGGCGCACAGCGTGTCGCCGACACACTGGTCGATGCCATAACGCAGCGGGATTTCGATATCGAGGGCAAAAGCCTCCAGGCCGCCAACGCGCACAGAATTGATGACATATTGGGCGTCACGCAGCGCCTCGCGTCGATTGGTCGTGGCCTGGATCTTGATCGACAGGCCGTTGCTGTCGATATCACGTTGGCAGAGCGCAGTCACCATATCCAGGTTATGCTGACTGATATCGGTGAAGGCGATCTCCAGATCGGCAAATTCCGGAACAGCCAGCAGATCCGTGAGCAGGGTGCGGGTAAAGCCGATGCTGCCGGCGCCGATAAAAGCGACTTTGAAAGACATAGGACACCTCCGATGATCTTGATAGGATCATTGTAGATGATCTGGCAGCCCGGGACGGTACAAGAATGGCGCCGGATCGGGTACAATGGAATAAATCCGCGCACCCGCGTTAGCCAGGTCCGGCAGAATGGCAGTACTGCGATCCGGGAGGAGTGATGTCCATGCAGGCACAGGTTGCGCATATCGCCAAATCCGGCGCCACGCTTGCCGAAACTGTGCGCCAGAACAATCGACCGCATCTGCACAGCTTCTACGGTCACACCCTGGATACGTACGATATGGCTTATCATGCTCATGCGGCCGTCGAGATCATGTATGCCGTTTCCGGGCGCTGCCAGATTCCGGTACGCACCCGAACCGGTCTGGAACGGGAGCTGACTTTGCGGGAAGGGCAATTTGTCTTGCTCGATGCCTGGACCGAGCATCGCCTGATCATCACACCCGACCATCCTTGTCGCCTGTACATGCTCGAGATGCTCATGCTGCCGGATGACGGCGCTCCTCGTCTGGGCACACTGGCAGCCGCCTGTCCGCCGCTCCTGGCCTTGATTGCCCAGTGCCGTCCCTGGATCAAGCTGGACGACCATGGCTCGGTCATTCAGGCGATCAGCCTGCTCCAGAATGAACGTGAACGGTATGCCGGGCAGCCGGGTCATCCGGCCATGATGGAAGCGCTCTTCACTCAGTTCTTCATTGAGTTGGCCCGCAGCGGCGAATGGGAACGACAGCGGTCCGGGTATGGTCATGTCCAAAAGGCCATACGCATCATCCAAACCAGTTTTGATCGACCGTTGACCGCCGCCGCAGTCGCGACTCAGGTCGGAATTCATCCGGCTCACTTGGAACGGCTGTTTCGTCATCACCAGGGCCAGACGCTGCACGATTTTGTTAACCGGTTGCGCCTCGAAAAAGCGTGCCTGTTGCTGCTCAATAGCAGCCTGGCGGTGATTGACATCGCCGTGAGCACCGGTTTCAACAGCCGGCAGAACTTCACCCGGGCTTTTCGCCTGGCAATCGGCTTGACGCCGCGCGACTACCGGATCCGGCGCGGCAGTCTGGCTATTCTGCCGGGCGAGCGGGAGGGATTGCCGCCCGGCAGCGGATAAGATGCACCATCGGCGATCAAAATACGCTATAATTCGCTTATCACACAGTTGATCTTGATCGAGGAGGCGCACGCAGCATGATACGGCACCCGGTTGAACGTGAAATCAGGGAAGCTGGCCGGACGAGCATCCGGCAGCGGCTGGTCTTGTCTTACCTGCTGATGACTTTGATCCTGCTCGCAACCGGCATCGGCCTCTACTTCAGCATCATGAACCAGGAAGCGCGCCGCAAGTATCTTGACTCGGTTCATTACAACCTCAAGCAACTGGCCTACATCATGGAAGAACAGATCGGCGCCGTCAACCTCTATGCCGACATGATGGCCCGAAATACGGATATTCAGTATTTAACCATGACAGATCGAGTCAAAGACAAGGATATTGTCGACAAGACCATGTACGCTATCGTTCCGCTCATGACGGAGGTCATCGCCCAGAACAGCAATATTCGAGGCATCCGGATTATCCACGGCAACCCAAGTCTCTTCAACATATATGACATGCTCTTTTACGACCCATGCATCAACAACGGTCAATGGGAAAGTCGTCTGCGCACGCTCTGTCCGGATGGCCTTTATCAACGTAACGGGCTTTTTATCGAATACAGCCAAGATGGAAACATTTATTCTTTGTATGGAAGAAACACGGCTGATAGCGATGTTTGGTATGTCTATAGAAGCATTTACTCATCTACGCTCACTTCACTGCGGAGCATGATCGAAGTGCGTCTGCCCAATCAATCCCTGTGCACGCCGATCGCCGATTATCCTTGTAATGAAGGTGAATTCGTGGTGCTGGCCAACGAGGCCGGTGCAGTCATTTTTGGCGTGAACGAACGAGCAGGACCGATTGTTCAAAGCGGCAGCTTACAGCAATCAGAAGGGCCGGTTGTCAAACTAAGTGGCATCAACTATTATACGGTCAGCAAACGGGTTGAGCCGATGAACAGCTATCTGGTGCAGTATGTGCCCGTCCGCAATGCGTCCATGAGCAACAAGACCTTGATTATCTATACCGGTGTAGTCTTGCTCTTGGGCTTGGGTTTCTATTTCATCTCGCGCTTCACCGCCCGGGTCATTCTGGCCAAGTTGCTGCTCTTGTCAGATGCGATGAATTCGATCTGCCATGGCCAGATGGAGACGCGCGTCGAAATCCAGACCAAAGACGAGATCGGCCAGATGGCGGATAATTTCAACAACATGCTCGACCGGCTCAAGGCGGCCCAGGTGACCGAACAGCGGATGATCTATCGTCATCTGTCCGACCAGATCAGCCCACACTTCCTCTGCAATGCGCTGGATATGGTCTGCATGTCTGCCAAGCTGCGCCAACAGACCGACATTTCGGACGCCATCGAATTGATCAGCCGCTATTTCCGCACCAATCTCAGCGCAGCCGGCGGTACCGTCTCGATTGGTGAAGAGTTTGCCTACATCCGTGACTATATTGAAATCACCAATTTGATCCGGGATATCCCGGTCACATATGATTTGGATATCGAAGAAGACCTGGCATCCTTTCAGATCCCGCGCTTCATCATCCAGCCGTTTGTCGAAAACGCGCTCAGGCATGGCTTCAGATCCAAGCTCCGCAACTGCCACATCGACCTTCAGGCAG
>Ga0351928_1065_pt1 | contig 18000 bp, 19 predicted proteins | sample BONcelHT113001E8_FD_206858 | JGI IMG/M metagenome (GOLD analysis project Ga0351928, IMG submission 206858) | Enriched cells from coal bed in the Powder River Basin, Montana, United States - BONCAT cells T11 rep2 HSBNCT.T11.300.1.E8 ... | reverse complement strand
AAATGACGCATCCCGGTCGTTCTGACCGAAGCTTCCCGCACCACGGCAAAAGCTTCCGGCAGCAGCAGTTCCAGCGTTGCGCCGTCTTCCAGGCGCTGGCGGAACTCAGCGGTCTTCGCCACCAGCGACGCGTCGCTCAGCTTCTTCATTTCCGGTTCCAGGGCGTTGATTCGCTCCACATACTCTTCCATGCGGCGAATTTCGTTTGCGTTATCGTCACCAAACAGTTTTTTTATAAAACCAAACAAAATTTGATCACTCCTATTTCTTTGCCTATCTAAGATATTTTATCAGAGTCCCCTCCAAAGTGCAAAAAAATAACCCCGACTAACGAAATCATCGTTAGCCGGGGCGGTGTGTCAATGGATCAGAATTCTGGTTCCAATAGGCCAAACTGGCCGTCTTTTCGTCGATAGACCAAATTCACCTGTTCGGTCTCGGTGTTCAGGAACATAAAGAAGTCATGATTCATCAGATTCATCTGCATCACCGCTTCTTCCGAATCCATCGGCTTGACCGCGAACTTCTTGGTCCGAACGATAATGCCTTCCTCTTCTACTTCCGGTACCACTACCGAGGAGGCTACGTCAGCCCGGAATCCGCCACCGCGGAACTTTTTAGCCAGTTTGGTTTTATGCTTTTCAATCTGCTTCTCGATCTTGTCCATGACCTGATCGATCGATGCATACATGTCTGAAGTCGATTCTTCGCCACGAAGCAGAATTCCATCCACAGGAACGGTAACCTCCACTTGATGGTGCCCTTTTACCACTTTCAGAATGACGGCGATATCGCCTGTTTTGTCAAAATACTTGGTGACTTTTTTGACTCGTTTTTCAACATAGTCTTTCAATGCCGGCGTGATTTCGAGATTTTTACCGCGTACGCTAATAGCCATGAGATCCAATCTCCTTTCATGATCTATGGTTATTATTATTCGCCGTCAGGCGGTAATACTCCTGCGAAAAAACTAAAATTTCACGACATGTATCGCCTGCTCGCGCTCATCTTCGGATTTGGCAACTTCATAGCGAACCCGGTCGCCGTTTTCGAGAAACCGGAACCCCTTGCTTTCAATCGAGGAGTAATGCACGAATATATCTTCGCCCTTCTCCTGCTCAATGAAGCCCATTCCCCGATTTGCACTGAACCACTTGACGATACCTACCATACTGATGACCCCCTTAAAAAAATAAAATACCGACCGCATACGCAGCCGGCAAATAATAAATTATCATATTGGGAGCTATTGGTAAATAACGGAATAAGTCGAATTTTCGGCCTGTGTTTAAGTATTATTGATAATAAAGTATTGGCGGACTGTTTGCTTGGATTTTCTTGGAATTGCTGTGCTGTTGCTGACTCGACAAACGATAAGATGTTTGCTATAAAAAAAGTCCAGACGGCAAAGTCTGGACAATGGATTCGTTAATTGCAATTTACTTCATACAAGGATCAATGATAAGAACAAATTCCGTTACTGATCAGCGGTTGGACGTGAAACAGTCCCGGCACAGTATAGGCCGGTCGTTGCGCGGTTTGAACGGAACTTGCGTTTCCGCTCCACATTGGGCGCAGACCGCATCGTACATTTCCCGAGGTCCAGCTGGCGCTCCGCCATCACGACCACGTTTCCGGACATCACGACAGTCCTTGCAGCGAACCGGCTCATTCTCAAAGCCTTTTTCCGCATAGAATTGTTGCTCCCCGGTTGTGAACACAAAATCCTTACCGCAGTCCTTGCACTTGAGTGTTTTGTCCTCGAACGCCATGTAACCAATCCCCTCACCTTGTTTCGAAATTAAAGGACCCTGCTTAGCCGACCTGGTCTTTGACCCCACACTCGCCTGCTGGAGGGTTTGCTACCCGGCTACCGCCTCTCACTACTACCTCTCTCGGATCGGAATCCGGCAGGACTTATTTCTAAGCCGCACCATGCTCAAAGCCGCTTTGGGCTCCTTACGTGGGTCGTTTCGCCTGCGACTGGCATCGACTTTCAACCACGGACCTAAGCAGAAGGCACTTTATGCCCTCATTATAATTAGTTTTTCCATATAAAGCAAGGAAAAGCAAGGAAAAGTGTGAAAATTTCAACCGGAAAAATCGCTCCGCCCGCCGACTGGGCCCGTATAGGCCACATGATAAGCGTTCCGGACCTGACGTTGCTGTTGCAGCCGGTTCATCGACCCCCGCAACTGAGTAGAAATCAGGGCATCGGCTCCGTTGACTTCCGTGACCATCTCCCTTCCTTCGGCGGTACGCAAGAAGGAATAATCCCCCTGCTCGTCAATCATTTCCTGCAACTGGATCCGTTGATTCTGCAGCTCATAAAACATATCCAGTTCCTGACGGGCGATAAACGCCGCCATTTCCCGGGTCAAAAACCGGTAATCCTGCCAGAGATGATTCATGCCCTCACTTCCCCGTCGTCAGATTGTCGACGCTTTGCAGGCTCAGTTTAACCGCGCCGCTCTGTTCAGCCGTCATTTCGCCATCACCTGCCATAGAAGCCAGTGTAAGTTTAACTGCGCCGGCGTGGTCCTCTTTGGTCACACCGGGCGTCGAGGCGCGAGCACCTTTTTCCGTTTGCGCCGTCTTCATCGCTTCGCACCAGGCGTCCCGCAGTTCGATCAGCATTTCCTTGGCTTCGGTCAATTGGCCGACGTCTTTCTTCAGGTTGGCTTCATTGAGGCGAAAGATGATGTAATCATAAAGTTGAAACAAATTCTGAGAAATGTCATATTGCGTGTCCAGCGTATCAATCAAATACAGCAAGATATCCTGGGCCCGCAGATGGGCTTTGTGCGAATCATCATAACGTCCTTCTTCAACAGCCTTGATATTTTCGGCCACAAACCGGGCCGCGCCCGAATAAAGCATCAAGGTCAACTGTTCCGGTCCGGCGTTGTTCACCTGTTGGTTTTTATACGCAGCCGCGTGGCGCCCGGCATTCGCATACGCATTCATCATGGAGTTCCTCCCAATCCCTTTTGCCTGGTTCACGTCATTACTCTTCGTTAATTATCGCTCAGCCTAAACTTTAGCTGTTGCCGGAACCGGACTGTCCGGTCTGCTGGGCCAGCCAACTGCTTTGGGCGCTCAGTTTGCTCAAGGCGGCTTCCATCGCACTGAACTTGTTGTAATAACGGGTTTCTTCATCGTTCATCTTTAGTGTTAAGCTATAAATTTGTTTACCATACTCGCTGATTCGGTCGCCCAGATATCCGGTCGACACATCACTGCCCGCCAGCCCTGCTTCCCGGGCGATACTGGTCTTGCCGGTATCCATGACTGCCTTGAGCCGGACGGCAATTCCCTGAGTTCCCGTGGTAGCCCCGGTTGTACCGAACACTTTTTTTAACGCGTCCGGGTCAGCCGTCAACGCTTCGCGCAGCTTGCTTTCATCCAGATAAAGTTTGCCGCCTTCCTGGTAAGACTGCCAGCCTTCGCCGGTAGTGAGGCCGATCGATGCGGCGCTCTTGTAGGCTCCGGTCAGGCCCGTAATCGGCTGTGATATCGAGGTTCGCATCTTGTCGAGCAGGCTGCCGAGTATCGGCGACCGACTGAGCATACCGGTTTTCGCCTTGATTTCCCAGGCCGCAATCTGATCGTCACTCATGGCTTCCCGCTGGGCATCGGTCAGCGGCGCGTAATATTCAAATCCGTTCCGCGAGCCGCTTCCCTGTTTGGGTCGGGTTTCCTTATACTTGGCGATCACATCGGCCAGCACCGAATTATACTTATCGACAAAAGCTTTGGCATTTTCGACCGCTTTGTCCACATCCGAACCGACATCGACGTTCGTCGTGCCAATCCCTTTCAACGTGTAAGTAACTCCGGCCATCGAAAACGTATTGTCGAGCACATGCAGATCGGTAGCCCCATCGATATCGACAATGGCATCCTGCCCCAGTATCATCCGGGAGTCGGCTGCCATCACCTTGAGATTGGCACTGAGAAAACTGAGCGCCGGATCCGCTGCGTTCGCGCTGAGGTCCACTTGGGGAGTTGCGCCGGTTCCGGTAAAAATGACCCGGTCCAGCTCCGCGCTGTAGGAGGCCGTGACGCCTATACCGGCGGTGTTATTGATACTGGTCATCAACGTGTCGATACTGTCATCCGTATTGACTGTCACCGACTGTCCGTTAATGTCAATGGCAAAGCTATCCCCCGGCGTCAAACCAAATTGAGTCGCCAGCGACGTCTTGGCATTCCCTTCCGGCGTGATCGCCGCATTGGAGGCAACATTAGCGGCCAGCGGCAGCTTGAGGTTGGTATTAAAAAAATCCATCCCGGACGCATCCGTACCGGCAAAATCGATCCGTGAACCGTATTCCCCATCCCAGGCGCCTTTGATCGAGGTGCTGAGGAAGACCCGGTCGACCGTGGCATTATACACTGCGGTAACATTTGCGTTGGCATTATTGATGCTGCTGACAAAATTGTTCAGACTGGCGTCTTTGGAAACCGAGATCGTTTTTCCGTTAATCACCACGGAAAAATCTTCAGTTACTCCAAACTGGCTGGCCAGCGTGGCTTTGTCATTGCCTGCCGGAGTGATCTGAGCCGAGGATGCGGTATAAACGTTATCCGCCAATTGTTTTACGGTAAGCTTATGGGATAATTTCTGGGTGCTGGCCGTCACCGAGGTCGTGGCAACCGATTCGTTGGTGGAAGTCGACTTCAACGGCGCCAGATTGGCCACCAGCGTGTTATTGAACGCCGTGTCGCCCAATTCTTTGACTTTGCCGTAAACTGTCTGATAATCGGTCTGTTTCCATACCAACAGGGTCGACTTTTGCTCGATGCTGCTGATTTGGGTTTGCCGCGCCTTCATCATTTCCTTGACCCAATCGTCAACAGGCAAACCGGTAGCAAGGCCGCTGATTCTAGTCGTCACCGGCAATCATCCTCCTGCGCTGAGCCTGTCGGTCAAACCGACCGTCAGGCTTTCTTATCGGTCAAAATCCCGACAAATTCACGGATATTGGCAATCATGTCCAAAAACTCCGATGAAGGATATTCCCGCAACACGGACTGGTCTTTGGAACTCACCAGTTGCACCATCAGCCGGTTTGACTTCTGATGCATCGAGAAGCGGATGTCCGCCGACATCAGATCCATAAACTTGTTCAGGGATTCTACCGTGTTTTCTACAACTTCTTTTTCTTTGCCGTCTTTCTCCGGTTCCGCCAAGCTGGCGATCTTCTGCCTGGCCTCGACGGCCTGCGCCTGCATATTTTGCATCGGCGCGGCGGTTTTGACTTCGGTGGCGGGTAGGGGCGTCCCTGCCTTCTGCCCCGGCATTGTAATGTTTACAACCGGGTTTTGAACTGTTCCGACATCCATGTCGATTCCCTCCCATATAAAATTATGGACTACCTATATCTATATCGTCATTTTGCAAAATAAAGTTAAGCGATTAGCTCGATATTTCTATACCAATTCCGGGTGTTTTTCGATCCAGTCCCGAGTCAGCTCCAATCCCTGCCGCAAGTCCACCGCCGGCGTCCAACCCAGTAATCGTCCGGCCTTGCGGGAATCACACAGCAATTTCATGATTTCGCTCTGCGGATGAATATGCGGAACGTGAAGAATTTTGGCCGGGTCAGGCTCGACCAGGGCGGCCAGTTCATTGACGGAAACGTCGCGGCCCAGTCCGGCGTTGAGAATTTCTCCGTTTACCCGGTCGCTGTAACCCGCTTCGATGACAAACCGGGCACAATCGGTGACAAACAGCAAATCGCGGGTCTGCTCGCCCGAACCATAAATCTGCAGCGGGACGCCCGCCAAAGCCCGTTGGAGGAAAATCGCCACCACGCCACCCTCGCCACCGGTCTTCTGAAACGGACCATAGGTGTTGAACGGCCGGACCACGACCGTAGGCAGACCGTAGGCATACCAATAGGACAGCACCAGGTTTTCCCCGGCAATCTTGCTGCCGGCATAGGGCGAGGCCGGTTTGGTCGGATGCAGTTCGTTGATTCCGGCGGGGTCGGTCGCTTGGTCGTACACCATGCAGGTACTCATAAACACCAGTTTCACCTTGTCGCGGCGGCACAACTCCAATACGTTGAAAGTACCGGTCACGTCGTTGTCAAAGGTCCGCCGCGGCTGGTCAATGCTGTCCTGCACATTGATGCTGGCACCGAGATGATAGCAAAGATCAAACCGGGTCTCAAACAAAGTCGTCAACAACGCAGTATCCTTGATGTCACCGCCGGTAAACCCCCGCCAACCTGAATGGTCGGCAAACTCGGCTATGTTTTCCAGCCTTCCATTGGACAAATCGTCCAAAACCCAAACTTCATGCCCATCATCCAGCAGCCGCTTAACCACCCAACGGCCAATAAATCCGGCCCCACCGGTCACCAATACTTTCAAAGCCTTCACTCCCCGCTTATTTCAAATGTGATCTGATCACTGTCTGAATCGTCTCAATCACCCGTTCGACCGCCGTTTCTTTCATGGCCGGATACAGAGGAATAGTCAACATTTCTTCAAACAGTTGTTCGGCCTGCGGACAAAGTCCCTTGGCGTAGCCGAGGTCACGATAATAGGCATGATAGTACACCGGGATATAATGAATATTGACGCCGATTCCCCGGTCCCACAGTTCCTGAAAAATCTGGTCCCGACCGGTATCGAGTTTTTCCAGCTGCAACCGAAGAATATACAGGTGCCAGGCCGACTCAGCGTCAGGGTGTTGCCAGGGAACCGTAATCCCCGGCAGATCCCGGAACGCCGCTGTATAGCGGTCGGCATATTCGCGCCGACGTTGCAGGAACATCGGCAGCTTCTTCAGCTGACTCAATCCCAGCGCGGCTTGAAAGTCTGTCATACGGTAATTGTAACCCAACGTTTGTTGTTCATAATACCAGGACTGATTGCCATAACGAAATTTCGCCGGATCGCGGGTAATCCCGTGTGAACGGAACAACAGCATTTTTTCAAACAGTTCCGGATCGTCCGTCGCAATCGCGCCGCCTTCGCCGGTAGCCACTTGTTTGACCGGATGGAAACTATAGGTGGTCATGTCAGACAGTCCGCCAACTGGTTTCCCCTGAAATCCGGCTCCGATGGCATGGGCCCCGTCGGCGATCACCAGGAGTCCGTGACGCCGGGCGATCTCGCTCAGCCTCTCCATATCGCAGGGTTGCCCGGTGAAATGAACCGGGATGATCGCTTTGGTCCGGGCCGTGATCTTGCGTTCCACATCAGCCGGGTCGATATTGTAAGTCCGGGGATCGATATCGGCAAAAACCGGTGTAGCCCCAACATACAACGCGCAATTAGCTGAAGCAACGAACGTGATCGGACTGGTGATCACTTCATCCCCCGGCCCGATTCCCGCCGCAGCCACCGCCGCATGCAGCGCAGCCGTCCCATTGGAAATCGCTACGGCATACCGGGTTCCGGCAACACGCGCCACATCTTCACCAAACTTAGCCACCGAGGGACCGGTCGTCAAAAAATCGCCGCGCAAAACCTCGGTCACGGCCTGAATGTCATCCTCGTCGATCCACTGTTTGGCATAGGGAATAAAATCAGGTTTATTCAAGATCTTGCCCTCCTCCGGCCGCAGCCACCCATCGTTCCATTTCCTGTGCTACCCGCCGGGCGCCCTGCCCGTCGACCAGCCTTCGCCCCTGTCGGTTTTGCCGGTCGCGCCTGGCCCAGTCTTTGGCCAACAGCGACACCGACTCCGCCACTGCCGATCCGGCCAACTTATCTGTCGATCCGATAGACACTGCCAACTCCTGCCGGACCATCGCCTCGACGATGCCCTGCTGATTGGCTGCCAATACGAAGGCCAGCCGGGGTACCCCTGCCGCGCACAGTTCGTACAAGGTAGAACCCCCTGCTGAAATAGCCAGATCGCATTCCTGCATCAGCCGGGCCATTTCGGTCACGCTCCGCAAAATCCGAACCTTCCCGGAGTATCGCCGCTGCAGAGACTCCAGCTCCTGGTCGGCTCTTGATCGGACCGGCGCAACCAGCCGCAGTTCCATCCTTTCGGTTCCCACTTTTGCGCCCAGCAAATTATGGGCCAACAACGCCAACAGATCCCCCGAATCCCCGCCCCCGGCGATCAGCAGCACCGTTCGAACTTCTTCGGCTGTGGGCCGCTCCGGCAAGGCGGCAAACTCCGGCCTGAGCAGATTGTAGCGGCAACCCAGCCAGCGCTCTACCGTCTCCGGCCACTGGTCATAGCCCAATGATTCCGCGTTTATATTGCCGTTGATCACGCCGTCCACCGCCACGGGAAACCGGTTCAGGTCGTCAATATAGAAAGAAGCCTCGACCAGAGGACGCACCTGACGGAAATACTCCGTGTCCACGCGATAAGAATCGGTCACCAGACAAGCGAAGTTTTCTATCCGCAATAGCCGGCAGACGGTTTCGCTATCGCCGGCCGGTTCATACTCCCTGCCCGCTCCATCCGGCGCCCCTCCGGCGACTTCGCTCACCGCGAATCCCTGTTCGCGGATCCGCGACAAACCAGGTTCAAATCGGCTCAGAAACACCACCTCATGACCAGCCTGCCTGAGCGCTCCGGCCAGAGCCAGGGTCCGCATCACATGCCCCATGCCGATAAAAGGGCTGCCATCGGCGCGAATGGCGACTCTCATCATGACAGCTTCCTTCCTGAATAAGTGATCCGATCAGCTGACTGAACTTCAGGTTTCATGGCCAAACCGACCGCTATCCGCTGTGAAGCGGGATTGTCATTCAACACGACCGCCCGATAGCAGGCGCCATCCGGCAGACTGTCGATCAGCGCCGCCACCAGTCTTTTTCCCCACCCTTTGCCACGCTGCTCCGGGGCTACAGTCCAGGACAGCTCAAACCCCTGTTCACTGCGGTCGGATCGGACCGTTCCCAACAGCATCAATTCCGGCTCCCTGTCAGTGGTCAGTTCAGCAATGAAAAGCTGCCGGTCATGGTTGTCCAGGCAGTCAGCCAGCCAGCGCAGATGCGTTTCCCATTCAACCGGATTTGGCTGGAGGCTCCGGGCCCGGGTCAACGGATCATTCCGCCAGGCGAACAACAGGTCGGCGTCAACCGCTGTTGCCCGTCTCAATCGCACTTGTTCCATTACGCTCCCTCAAATCAGTTTTTCTTCCAGAATCAACTGTCGCACTTCCTCTTTGCTGATTGGGTCCTGATCATGCGATGAGTAAGATCGGACCTCAGCCGGTTTCAATCCGGCCAATGGTGAAACGCCTTTTTTGCCCCAGAAAGCGAAGAACGCCTGACAAATCGCATACATATTCGGCAACTCAAAGCCAAATTTGGACTCTTCCACGGTCATCAACTCTTCAAACATTTTTTCGCCAAACCGCAGGCCGATTTCCTCCCGGCGGACTTCCTCCGGGGGAATGTCGAATTTTCGGCAAGTCTCTTCAATCACTACATCGACTAAATCCCGCAAACGAATCACCGGCATTTTTAAAACATAAATCTCGCCGCCTTTGGGCATCGTTGCGGCTTGTATCGTCAGCATTGCCGCCTCGGTGATGGACATCATGAACCGGGTCATATCGCCATCGGTAATCGTCACTTTGCGCTGGCGGAGAATCTGGCTCTTGAACAAAGGAATGACCGAGCCTCGCGAACCCATGACATTGCCGAAGCGAACCGCCGAAAAAGCCGTATCTGTGGGGCCCTGATTATAATTGGCTGTCGCTATCAGCCGTTCAGCCAGCAATTTGGTCGCTCCCATTACGTTGGTGGGACTGATCGCCTTGTCCGTACTGGTAAATACTACCCGGGGCACTTTATTTTGAAATGCTGCGCAGATCACGTTCTGCGTTCCCATGACATTCGTTTTCAATGCGTCATAAGTGTCATATTCGCAGGCCGGCACATGTTTCATCGCCGCAAGGTGAAACACGACATCGGCGCCCCGACAGGCCCGCTCCACCCGTTCCTTGTCCCGCACATCGCCGATGAAAAAGCGCAACAGTTCTTCATTATCCAGCTCATGGGCCATTTCAAACTGTTTACCTTCATCCCGGCTCAAGATCCGGATGACAGCCGGTTCCCACTGCATCAAAATTTCCACTATCCGACGGCCGATGGTGCCGGTGCCGCCGATGACCAAAATAGTCTTTCCCTTGAAATACTCCTTCACTCCGCCCCCTCCCCCCTGGCGGATTGTTGCCACTCGTGCCGCAACAATCCATACTCCAGGACATCCCGGTACTGATAATCTTTATACAGGGCCTCACGACGCCGCCCTTCCTGGACAAAACCCATCGCCAGTGCCAGTTTTTGCATCGGCAGGTTTTCCGACGAGGTACCGCAATAGACACGGTTCAGGTTCAATGCGCCAAAGCCGTGCTCGAGAATCAAGCGGGCCGCTTCCTTGCTGAACCCTTGGCCCCAGGCCGATTTTTCACCGATTACAATGGCGAATTCGGCGCTGCGCTCGATCGGGTCGATGCTTTGCAGAGAAATGTTGCCGACATGCTGATCCCCTTCCCGCTCAATAATGGCCAAAACCAGGCGGTCATGAGCCCCACAAAGACCCGCGATATAACCGGCCAAATCGGTTTTTGCGCAAGGAAACCGATGATGGGCATTAAACCGGCAGACTTCGGGGTCATTGAGCCAGAAGCCATAGTTGCCTTCTACATCACCAGCTTCCAGATTACGCAGATAAATCCGCGGACCGGCCAAAAACAGATGTCGCCTCATGTTTTCAGCTCCTCCCGGTTCTGCCACACTTTAACAAATGCCGCCACCACGTCATCGAGATCCTGCTTCGTCATCGGCGGTCGCATCAACTCATGCGTAAACAGTTCATCGTAATGCATCCGTTCCGTAACCGGACACAAGCCCTTGCCATAATTCAATTCACCCTTATACCAGGGGCATTTGAACGGACAGCCCTTATCGCCATAACCGATCAGATTTTGGTAAATCGGCTCCAGATAAATTGGTTTCACATAGCCGCAGCCCATGTTAACCCCTTCCCTTTCCCGCAGCAGACTGGGAGAAAGCTCGGCCTTAACCGCGTCGATAAACCGGTTGCGGGATATGCCGGCCACGGCGGCGTCAAATTTGATCGCATGGACATAAGAAGCGTGTTCGGCTCCCGCCCGCACCACCGGCATCGTCAGACAGGGAACCTGCTGCAACTGCTGATTGAGATAGGTTACATTTTCTTGCCGTTGTTGAAGCAGAGCAGGCAGTTTTTTTAATTGTTCGCGGGCTACCGCCGCCTCCAGCTCGGTCATGCGCAGATTGAACCCGATCATGTTTACCAGGTCGGTGAAGCCTTTAGCGCCCACCACCACTTCCGCATGGTTACGGATCAGGCGGACTTTTTCCGCCAGCAGGTCATCTTCAGTAACGACGATTCCCCCTTCGCCGCTATGAATGTGTTTGTGATAATTCAACGAATATACGCCGATGTCGCCGAGAGTTCCCGCGAACTTGCCGCGAAAAACAGCTCCCGGGGCCTGCGCCGCATCCTCGATAACCAATAAGTCATATTTTTTCGCCAGGGCATTGATGCCCTCGACATCATAGGGCTGGCCAAAAATATCTACGACCAGGATGGCCCGGGTCCGTTCGGTGATTTTTTGCGCTACCGATTCTACAGACAGGCAAAAGCAGTCCGGCTCAATGTCGGCGAACACGGGGACCGCATTGTAGGCCAGCGCGGCGGTGGCGGATGCAGCCATGGTATAGGGCGAAACGATGATCTCGTCACCAGGTCCGGCCCCGGTTGCCCCCACCGCGCAATACAGCCCGGAAGTCGCCGAATTGACCGAGACAGCATGCTTCACGCCAAAGTGAGCCGCCCATTCCGCCTCTAGCGCCTGCACTTCCGGCCCGCCATAAAAATCTTCGTGCCAGCAGCCGAGGAACCGCGACAGCACCCCGGAGCTGATGACCCGGTCCACCGCCGCTTTTTCTTCTTCACCTATCACTTTATAGGCCGGAAACAGCTCCGGTCGAACTTTTTTCCCACCCAACAAGGCCAACTTGCTCATTGCCATTCCTCCATCCATCGGATAATTCGTTCCGCCGCGCCGGACGGAACGCTGAACTTTGTCGCCGTCTGTGCAACCCCGGTCAGATAGCCTGTTATTTTTTTCTGAAGCTGCCGACGGTCAAGTACCGACTTCGCAACGCCCTTTTGATCAAGAATAAACGGATTTTCTCGGCAGAGACCAATCTGCACGCTCAGAATCGGCAGTCCCAAAATGGCTGACTCCACCAGCACCATCGACGACATGCCACAGACCAGATTCGCGGCCTTGCAGAGTTTGACCGGATGAACCGCCGAATCAACGATAGCGCTGACCAGCCCGCCGGCTTTCCGGTCAATCAAATCCGAGTAGGCGTCGATCATTTCATTGGGATGCGGTTTGACCACCACCTGAACCCGGCAGCCGGTCTCTTGCGTCGCCACCCGCAACGCATCCATCACTTCACAGAAAATCGACCGTTCGGTATAGCCCCAATAATATTTTTCCAGATCGTCACCTTTTGCCGGTTCAGTAATATTCTCCGAAATGAAAACCAGCAAAAAATCTTTTTCGGCCATTCCCAGACCGGCTTTGTACCGCTCGACTTCTGCGGCTGAAAACCGGTTTGCCTGCTCGCGCAGGGTATCGAAATGCGGCTGGCCGGAAACCAGTATCCGTTCAGGAGCAAAGCCTTCGTCGATCATCGCCGCGCGGACCGCTTCATCCATGACCAGAATCCTGCTTGGCAGAAAAGGATGTCGTTTGTCCTGTTCATACAGGTCCTGCTCGACCAATTTGTAAGGAGAAAAACGGATTCCATAGTTGAACCAATGGTCGAGGATGGCAAAACTGGGGATTCTCAGTCGTTCTGCCGCCTGCCACAACAGTTTTTCAGCAAAATCATCCGATCCGGTGGCAGTAATCAGGAAATCCGGCCCCTGTCGGCGCAGAAAATCGGTGTAGGAATCGACTGACATCACCGGCGCTTCTACCGCCAAATCAGAGCCGGCCAGTCCATAGGACAGATATTGTTTCAGCGCAGCATCTTTTCCATACAGCAAGGGTTCGTGGCCCCGGAGTTTCATTTGGGGCGCCAGCGGAACGACAGCATTGGCGCCGCCGGGATCGCGGGCAAACAACAATACCTTTTTCATCAACGCAGCAGCCCCACTTTCAGAGTTGCCACCGCTTCCGACATTGGACAGAGCAACGGCTTCCCCTGCTGCAAATGATCGCGGATATTCTCCATCGCAAACTGCATCGCCTGAGCGAGACCCGTGATCTGCATCGGTTGTGGCAGCATTTCGTGAGTTTCGGGAAACAGGGGATTTTCGCCCAGCTCGTACTCTTGAAGCGCAAACCCGGAATCCAGGAGTCGCAATCGCTTCTGTTCAAACAGCAGATCCATTTCAAAAACCCAATAGGGATTGCCTGGAAGCGAGTGAGCCGTAAACTGGCCCCCGTTGACAAAGTTCAGCAAGACGGACTTTTCTTCATCAGCGGCGTCGCCGGAGAGCGGGTCCGCCTGCGTCGCCTTCGACGGGTCCAGATTCCGCGCCGCTTCGACCTCGCCCAACCAGTATCGCAACAAATCGACCATATGGGAGCCGTTGTGCAGAAAGCCATTGACATAGTAGCCTGTGCCGACCAGAAACCGACCGTACCGACCTTCGGCAATCGCCTGCTTCACCGCGCGGAAATCCGGAACAAACCGCCGCAGATAGTTGACCTGAATTTGGGTCGGCAACCCTCGATATAGCGCTTCAATTTCCCCGGCGTCCTGCCAATTGAGGGCCAGCGGCTTTTCGCAGAAAACCAGGCGTGGAGCATAAGCTGCCAATTGCTTCAGAAGTTTCGCATGCGTTCCGTCCGGCGTCGCCACCGTCACCACATCGATCGGGCCTTCGGCAAACGCGGAACCTAGATCAGCAAAAGCTTTGCCTCCCCATTTCGCCGCCGCTTGTTGGGCCTGGGCCAGATTCTTGTCGACGAAGCCGACCAGCTTAAAACCCGACACTGACAGGAATCCGTGGGCATGGCTCAAAACTTCCTTTGACCCCGGCTGATCATAGCCGGCGGCGATTTTCCCGGCGCCGACGATCAAGGCCCGCAATCCGTTACGCGGTTCCATCGGCCTGCTGCCTTTCTGCAATGGCCTGCTCGGCATATTTGCGTTTCACATCCCGGGTCACTGCCAGAAGCTCCGGTCGCCGCCGCAGCAGTTTGACTACATCCAAAGCCGAAAAGTCCGGATTGATAGGCAGCAGAGCCTGGAATACCGACTGAATCAGCTGATAATCTTCCGGCGTGTCCAGCGTGACCTCCAGCTCCGGATCATATAAGTCCGGTCCGGCTTCGACATAATGAACGCGATATCGCTCGGGGTGCGAATAGATATATAGCGAAACATGCTCATGATCGACCGGATTGCGGGTCAATTGGTCCACTTCCGCCAACACCGCGACAGGAAAAACCTGTACTTCAAAACCAACCGGGTAGGGGCGCGGACCGGACGTGTTGGCCACATAATCGTATTCACCGGAAAAGAAGGTTTCGATCAGCTGATCCAGATGACGCCAGTCTACCGCAGGACAATCACCGGTAATTTCCACAATCAGGTCGGCCGATACCGAACGGGCCGCGCCGAGGACCCGGGCCAACACATCGTCTTCACTGCCGCGAAAAAAACTGCAGCCAATCTGACGGCACAGCGTTTCCACCGGATCATCGGTGGGCCGGTCGGTCGTTGCCACAACGATATCATCCAGATAACGGCTGCGGCGCAGTCGTTCCACCAGCTGCTCGAGTGCGGGTTTGCCCGCCAGATCCAGGAGCACTTTGCCGGGCAGGCGGGACGAAGTCATCCGGGCCTCAATTGTCGCGACGATTTTTTGGCTCTGGGTACCGTACATCGTAAGTCCTCCTTGCTGTCAGCGAACCAAATCCCAGGCCAGCGGCGTTCCCCTGTCGATTGCCCGGGTAGCCCGGCGGCCGATCACTTCGTCATAGTGGCGCGGCGCCAAACCGTAACCGGGACGGATACTGCGCAAATTCTCCGACGTGAAAACTTCACCTTCCTGCATAGCCTCAACGACAAATAATGACCGCCGGAACACAGCGCTGCCCTCTTCCTGAGCCGACACCCCGTACTTCACTGAACCCAGTGCCCGCTCCACCGACCGGATGTCATCCCGCATCCTGCGAAACTCCTCCGGTTCCAGCGAGAACGCCGCATCTGGATTCGGAATCGAGCGGCTGAGACAAAAATGTTTCTCGATTGCGCAGGCCCCCAGCACCACAGCCGCCACCGCTGCCGCCGACCCCAACGTATGATCCGACAGTCCGACCGGAACCGCGAAGGTCTGGGCCAGATGAGGAATCGTCCGCAAATTCATGTCGTCAGGCACAGCCGGATAAGCGCTGGAACACTTCAGCAGACACAGGGACGGATCGCCGGACTCGCGGACCGTCCGTACCGCCCGCTCGATCTCACCGAGTGAAGCCATCCCGGTGGAAGCAATGATCGGTTTGCCTTTGCCGGCGATATAGCGGATCAGCGGCAGATCGTTCAACTCAAATGAAGCCACTTTATACGAGTTTACACCCAGCTCGGCCAGAAAATCAACCGCGGTCCGGTCAAACGGCGTCGACAGAAAATCCAGACCCACTTTGTCGGCTTCTTCCTTGATCCGGGCCAGCCAGTCCCATGGAGTATGGGCCTCTTTATATAGATCATAAAGTGTACGGCCCTGCCAGGGTCCTTCGTGAATCGCGAAATAGTCGTTGTCGCAGTTGATCGTCAACGTGTCCGCCGTATACGTCTGGGTTTTGATGCAATCCGCGCCGGCTTCCTTCGCCGCGTGAACAATCTCCAGTGCCCGCGACAAATCACCGGCATGGTTGGCCGACATCTCGGCAATCAAGTAACAGGCTGCCATCACTGATTCCTCTTGAAAATCGGATTCACTTGGCAGGCCAGCAGAATTCCCTCCAGCGAATCGGCGTCCAGAGCCTGGCGGATATCGGCAAAAGCGACATCAGCCGCCGCGATGAACTGGTCGATATCGGCTTCGTTATGGGCCAGGCTGATATTATTGATGCCGGTGGTCAGAATCCCCTGTTCCACCATCCGCTGCTGATACAGCGACATCACCGCCAAATAGTCGAGTTTGCCTTTTCCGTCGAAACTCACCCCACCATGCGGCGCCAGTCCGCTGACCTTGACCACATCGCCGACGCCGCGCCGCTCAATCGCCGCCCGCAACCCGGCTAGCAACCGGTCTCCCAGCGCCCAGATCCGTTCATAGATCCCCGGCTGGGCCAAAATCGCCAACGTCGCCATCGAGCCGGCCATCGACAGCGTCTCGCCGCCAAAAGTCGTCGAAATGAATACCCCCTGGGTACCGATTAGTTCCATCACGTCAGCCCGGCCCGCCACCGCCGAAATCGGCAGCCCGTTGCCCATCCCCTTGCCAAAGGCTGCCAGGTCCGGCTTCACCTGATACAGTTCCGCTGCCCCGCCGAGAGCATAGCGGAAGCCGGACACCACTTCGTCAAAAATCAACAGCGCCCCGGCCGCCTGCGTCACTGCCCGCAATTCGGCCAGATAGCCGTCGGCAGGTCCATCGACTTGGATCGGTTCCAGAATGACGGCGGCAAACTGGCCTGGATACTGAGCCAGCAAATTGCGCAGACTGTCCAGATCATTATAGACAAAAGTCTTGGTCAGGGCGCAGACGTCGGCCGGAATCCCCCGCCGATTGCTGGTCGAGCCGATATACCAGTCCTGCATCCCATGATAGCCGCACACCGCCACCAAATCCCGACCGGTAAAGGCCCGGGCCAGACGCACGGCCGAAGACGTCGCATCGGAGCCATTCTTGACGAAGCGGACCATTTCGGCGCAGGACACAATCCGGGTCAGCGTCTCGGCCAACTCCACTTCCAGTTCCGTCGCCATCGAAAAGGAGATCCCCTTTGCCAACTGCTCCACCACCGCCGCGTTGACCTGCGGGTCATTGTAGCCCACCGTCACCGGGCCCAACTCGCACATGAAATCGACAAACTCATTGCCGTCGACATCCCAGACATGGCTGCCCAGCCCCCGGTCCAAAAACGCCGGGGCCGCCCCCTCGCAAAAATAGCGGACGCTTTTGCTATAAGTCTGCGACCCCAGCGGAGTCACCTTGCGGGCCCGTTCCAACAATGCCTGACTTTTGACGTATTGCTTAGCCATCGTGTTCATCCCTCTTTTCACGCCTGTTTTTGCATTGACCCCCATAGATTGGGAGACAGCAACCGCGCATCCATTTCACCAAACCGTTGCAACCCTTCGGCTAAAATCGTCGAGAAATCGGCGGTCCGTCGGGACAGCTCCAGATATTGCTCCAATTGTTCCAGCGAATCGACGCCGATCACCAGTGCATCGATCCCCGGATGTCGTGCGGCAAAACCTACAGCCGCCGCCAGGCGGTCAACTCCATGGCCTTCCAGCCACTGGTCCAGTTCGCGCAGATGCGGCGCGATCCCCGCCAAATGCGGCGGAATCTCGTCCGGCTGCATCATCAGCAGCCCCTGCAGCAGTAAACTGCGGGCATAAACCGTCACCGGTCTGCTTCGCAGGCTGTTCTGGCAAAAAAATCCGGCCTGGTCCAAGCGCCGGTCCAGAATATTATAGGGAATTTGCACCGCGTCCACCCAGTGGTTCTGCAATGCCGTCATCGCCTGTTCCGGCGTATACAGCGAGGCGCCCACCTGGCGCACCCGACCGGCTCCGCGCACTGCCGCAAGGGCAGCGCCGAGTTCAGCATGGTTCAGTTGCTCGCAACTGGCACTATGCAACAAATAACCATCCAGCCTCTCCAGTCCCAGCCGTTCCAGCGACCCCTGCACTTCTTCCGTCAAGGCCTGCTCCAGCGAAATAGTTCCCTTATAAGTATTATCGAGAAAATCCGGCCGAAGCTTAGACACGACTTTTACCCGGTCAGCAACTTGCCGTGAACGGATATATTCG